>OBEQ012775061.1_pt1 | contig 22102 bp, 8 predicted proteins | sample 1670901 | NCBI WGS metagenome assembly OBEQ01 (sample SAMEA104232315, study PRJEB22302) | groundwater metagenome | biome: forest; feature: aquifer; material: groundwater | place: USA | collected 2011-08-07 | depth 5.4 m
AATAAACAAGCGGATGAGCGTTCATTTGATGCGAGAGAAGCGGAAAATCGCGCCGGATTTTCTCAACGTCCAAAAGTTGAAACGTTTCTGCGCTGTTTTTTACGTTTTCGCGGTTCATGTTTATAAATCTGCCTTTTTGACGATTTCTTCAAGTTCCAGCCGGACGGATTGTTCAAGCTGTGTTCTGAGATGTTTGGGCTGGATTTGTTCCAAAACTTCTTCTACGAAACCGTAGGTCAACATCAAGCGGGCAGTGTCTTTCTGAATCCCGCGGCTTTGTAAATAAAATAATTCATCTTTTTCAATCTGTCCTGTTGCTGCACCATGCGTTGCTTTGACGTCATCCGCGTCAATTCGAAGCTGCGGCCGCGAGTAAGCGCGCGCAGTTTCTGACAAAAGTAAATTTCGGTTGAGTTGATTGGAATCCGATTTTTGAGCATCGCGATGCACGTGAACAAGGCTGTTAAACTCCGATTTTGCGCGTCCGGCCAGTATATTTTTATAAAGCTGTCGGCTCGTGCATTCCGGAAATGCGTGGTTGACAGTGATATGTTCATACGCTTGTGAGTCACCAGACAAAACGGAAAGTCCCTGGATTTTGCAAAATGCACTTTTCCCCACAAAGTTTACATTTGTTTCGTTTCGTGTCACGATTCCATTTTGGTTCAATGCAATCACTTCAAATTTACTCTCTTCTTCGAGATAAACACGCGTTGCCAAAAATTGGTGCGCGTTCCTTTGCAGGATTTCCACGCGAACTTCAGAATTTTTACCGAGATAGATTTCAGAAACGGCATTCATGAAATTGCGGCTGTTTTGAAATCCAATGTGATCGATTACGATATTGGCTTTGGCGTTTTTGTCTGCCACGATTAAAATTCTCGGATGAGAAACGGAAGGCGAAAGTTCAGTTTCAGATTCGATGAAAAGAAGGTGGATCGGATCTTTGATTTCAGCTGCCGGGTAAAGATATAAAAAGGCGCCGTCTTTAAAGCTAAACGTATTTGCAAGCGCAAATGGGTTCGGCTCGTTCATGACATTCTTTGCCAAGTATAATTTTACGAGTTCCCGATTCTTTTCCAAGCTTGCCGATAAGTTTTCAAATACAGAACCTGACGGCAGTTTTTGAACAGAAGAAAATTTGTTCGAATAAATTCCGTTTATGAAAACCAACCGGTTCGATCCGTATTCTGATAGAAAATGATCTTGAATCAATGTTTCATCTGTAAAATCTGGCAGGGAAGTCCCATCCGTTGGAATGAAAGACGCATTTAAAATCGGATCGAGATTAATGTATTTCCAGGCTTCACTCTTTCTGGTTGGAAAACCGAGCGCTTGCAGGCGTTCATACGCTCTTTCCCTGATCTCACCAAGCCAATCGTGAGCGCCAAACCCGCGTTCCATTCGGAAGGATTTGATGAAATCCAGATAGACTTTGTTGTGATGGGTTTCCTGCGCAGAAATCACGATTTGTCCTTTGTGAGTGCGTATCCCGTGTTTTCAAGTTCAATCGCCAGATGTTTATCGCCTGAGCGCGCAATTTTTCCGCCGGCCAGAATGTGAACAAAATTAGGTTCGATGTAATTGAGAAGCCGCTGATAATGGGTCACAAGAATTATGGCATTGGTCGGTTTCCGAAGCCGGTTGACTCCGCGCGCGACAATTCGAAGCGCATCTATGTCCAATCCGGAATCGGTTTCGTCGAGCACGGCAAGCGTTGGTTCTAAAACCGCCATCTGGAGAATTTCGTTGCGTTTTTTCTCACCGCCCGAGAAGCCATGATTGACAGAACGATTGATAAAATCTTCCGGAATTTCGGCAAGCTTCATTTTCTCTTTTAAAATTCGATCAAATTCAAGCGGGTCTATTTCGTCTTGGCCCGATGCTTTTCGCTTGGCGTTGTAAGCCATGCGCAGGAATCCGGCGTTATTGACGCCCGGAATTTCAACCGGATACTGAAACGCCATAAAAATTCCGGCCAGCGCTCGGGTTTCCGGTTCCAGCTCAAGCAGGTTTTTGCCTTGATAAATGATTTCACCGGCTGTCACTTCAATTTTTGGGTCGCCGGCCAGAACTTTCGCGAGCGTGCTTTTTCCGGAGCCGTTTGGTCCCATGATGGCATGGACTTCGCCGGCTTTTACTTCCAGGTTAATTCCTTTGAGAATTTCTTTTCCGACAACTTTTGCGCTCAGATTGCGAATTGATAGCATCCAACTCTCCTTTATCCAACGGTTCCTTCCAATTTTAATCCCAATAATTGTGTGGCTTCCACCGCGAATTCTCCGGGAAGCTCGCGAAACACATCTTTACAAAATCCATTGATGATCGCGCTCATGGCATCTTCCGCGCGAATTCCGCGTTGTTCAAAATAAAACAACTGATCATCGCTGATTTTTGAAGTCGACGCTTCGTGTTCCACCTGTGCGCTCGGATTTTGAATGTCATGATAAGGAAATGTGTTTGCGCTCGAACTGGATCCGATCAAAAGCGAATCACATTGCGTGAAATTTCTCGAGCCGCTCGCACCTTTTCCGATTTGCACCAACCCGCGATACGTGTTACGGGAATGTCCCGCGGAAATTCCTTTTGAAATGATCGTGCTTTTTGTGTTTTTCCCGATGTGAATCATTTTAGTTCCGGTGTCGGCTTGCTGGTAAGCATTTGTCACCGCCACCGAATAAAATTCTCCGACGGAACCATCTCCCATCAAAATACAACTCGGGTATTTCCATGTAATGGCAGAACCGGTTTCAATCTGCGTCCATGAAATTTTGGAATTTTTGCCGAGGCATTTTCCGCGCTTGGTGACGAAATTGTAAATCCCGCCCTTTCCGGTTTTTGGATCTCCCGAATACCAATTTTGAACGGTTGAATATTTAATTTCGGCATTGTCAAGCGTAACAAGTTCCACGATGGCCGCATGAAGTTGATTCGTGTCAAATTTCGGTGCGGTACAGCCTTCCAAGTAACTGACGTAACTATTATCTTCGCAAATGATGAGTGTGCGTTCAAATTGTCCCGAGCCTTCCGTATTGATTCGAAAATAACTTGAAAGTTCCATCGGGCAGCGCGTATTTTTCGGAATGTACACGAAAGAGCCGTCCGTAAAAACGGCGGAATTGAGCGCCGCATAAAAATTATCTGTCGCCGGAACAACAGAACCCATGTATTTCTTGATCAGTTCCGGATATTTCTGAACGGCTTCCGAGAAAGGACAGAAGATAACACCAGCTTCCAAGAGTTTTTCCTTGAAAGTAGTTGCAACCGAGACGCTATCAAAAATTGCATCAACCGCAACACCCGCAAGTTTTTTCTGTTCCATTAAAGGAATGCCAAGCCGTTCAAAAGTTCGCTTGAGTTCCGGATCCACTTCATCCAAACTTTTTGGTTTATCCGTCGTTTGTTTTGGTTCGGCGTAATAAATGATGTTTTGGTAATCAATGGGCAGATGTTCGACATTTGCCCAATCGGGTTCTTTCATTTTTTGCCATTGGCGGAATGCGTTCAACCGGAACTCGAGCATGAACACGGGTTCATTTTTATAAGCAGAAATGGTGCGAATGGTTTCTTCGCTCAGGCCTTTTACAGTTTTCGCCTGTGCGATTTCAGTTTTGAAACCGTATTTGTATTCTTTATCTACGAAATCTCGAATTGTTTTTTCGCTCATTTTTTCTCCGCTGCCGTTCCCTGGTGTAAGCACACTAAGCTGCGTACACTAAGGTAAGTCACGTTTAAACGTGTCCTAACATGTTTTCAAACTGGACTAAATTAGTCCAACTTAATGCCTAAAAAAAATTACTTCACAATGCCAAGCGAATGCGCTGATTTTATCTCATTCTTCGCAATCATTTCAAGCGTAATAGAGCGATAGTAATTATCCAGAAGTTCTTTGGTTCTTTCCCAAATGGGTTTTACGCCGCACGAAGGAAAATGATTACAGACAATGTCTTTTCGGACATCCGGTTCGCAAAATGCCTCAAATGTTTGCTCCTCAAGCGCGTCCACAACTTCCTTTAAGTTAATTTCCGCAGGATGACGCGCCAGGATGTATCCGCCCTGATGGCCCTGAAAAGAAGTGATGATATTTGCCGCGCGAAGCGTTTGCAAAATTTTCTCGATATACGTTTGTGAATAATGCTCGTCATTTACTATGTCTTTCACGGTAACCGGATTTACTTCGGCCCGATTTCTCGCCATGTAAATCAAGCAGAATAACCCATACTCAGTTTTCGTTGTAAATCGCATAATATCTCCTGACTACCTAAAGTATACCAAACCAGACAAAAATAGTCCACTTTGATTTTGAGAAGCCAATTTCCACCTAAAAATAAAGAGGAAAAATGCAATATTTCATTCTCGGGCACTTCATTTAATGATATAATGAACTCAATAAAAGCGCCGTTTAGTCGAAGCAATTATTTATTGGAAGGCGCTTTACTAATACTGTTTTTGAAAGGAAAAAGATGGCAAGTTCCACCAAACCAGTCGAAATTCTCCTCAAAGAAAAGAAAATCTATCAGATTGTCAATCCAAAACTCGTTCAAGCGCCGCCCACCATTTCCATTAAAAGTGCCATTGAATTCATGCAGCAAAATAAATCCGGCTACATTGTGCTTGCGAAAAATAAAAAAGTTGCCGGGCTTTTTACGGAAGATGATGTGGTGATTAAAATTCTGGAAAAAGAGATTGATTGGAATCGGCCCGTCAGTGAATTTATGACGACCAATTGGGCGAAACTAAAAATGACGGATTCGGTCGGCCAAGCAATTGATTTGATGGGTGAGCGCCGCTTGTATCACATTCCGCTTGTGGATGAGGATGATAATCTTGTCAACGTTCTTTCCGTTCGAACGTTAATTCGTTTCCTTGCCGAATTTTACCCCACCGAAGTTTACAACTTACCTCCCAAGCACGGCCAAATTATGGAAACGGCAGAGGGAGGTTAAGAAAATGACGGCCACAAAATCAAAAACGTCTGCTCCGGCAGTGACGGTCCGATTTGCGGGGGACTCCGGCGATGGCATGCAGCTTGCGGGAGACCAATTTACCGATACCACAGCTGTCATGGGGAACGACTTTGCAACGTTGCCCGATTATCCCGCAGAAATTCGCGCTCCCATCGGGACGCTTCCGGGTGTCAGCAGTTTTCAAATTCAATTTGCAGATTCAGTTATCTTTACGCCCGGCGATCAAGCCGACGTTTTGGTTGCGATGAATCCGGCCGCACTCAAAGTGAATCTTCCGAACATCAAAAAAGGCGGGCTTATTTTCGTCAATGAAAGTGTGTTCACAGAGCAGAATTTATCGAAAGCAACTTGGAAGTCAAATCCGCTGACGGACGAGACCTTGAAAGATTTTCAAGTGATCAAAGTTCCCCTGACGGATCTTACGAAGAATGCGCTCAAAGATCATCCGTTGAAACTGCAGGAAGTCGAACGCTGCAAAAACTTTTTTGCGCTTGGGATGATGTTCTGGCTTTACGATCGGAGTTTGGATCATACGATTGAATGGATTCAGAAGAAATTTGCGAAGAAACAGGAATTTGTAAACGCGAATATCGCCGCTTTGAAAGCCGGTTACAATTATGCGGATATCACGGAAACACTTCCCGTTCAATACCAAGTACAGCAAAGCAAACTGGAGTCCGGCACGTACCGGAAAATTACGGGAAATGAAGCCACAGCAATTGGTTTTGTGGCCGCTGCAAATTTAGCGGGAAAAACTTTGTTCTACGGTTCGTATCCGATTACGCCGGCGAGTTCGATTCTTCACGAGCTTGCGAAACACAAAGCATTTGGCGTCAAAACTTTTCAGGCGGAAGATGAAATTGCGGCCATTGGAGCAGCGATCGGCGCATCTTTTGCCGGCCAGCTTGGCGTCACGGGAACGAGCGGTCCCGGCATTTGCTTAAAATCCGAAGCGATGAACTTAGCAGTCATGACAGAACTTCCGCTTGTGATTATCGATGTCCAGCGCGGCGGCCCAAGTACCGGAATGCCCACCAAAACCGAGCAGGGAGATTTGCTGCAAGTTTTGTTTGGCCGTAACGGGGACTCTCCGATCGCAGTGGTTGCGCCAAAAACACCCTCGGATTGTTTTGACATGGCTATCGAAGCAGTGCGCATCGCATTTAAATATATGACACCCGTTATTTTCTTATCCGAAGGATATTTGGCAGAAGCAGCCGAGCCGTGGAAATTACCGGAGCTGGAAAAATTACCAAAAATTCAAGTCATTCATCCGAAAGCAGGGAAAGAGGCCTATCTCCCGTATACGCGGGACCCGGAAACATTGGCGCGTCCGTGGGCAATTCCGGGAACGCCAGGTTTGGAACACCGCATCGGCGGATTGTCGAAGGCAGATTTGACAGGGAATGTGAGTTATGATCCTGAGAACAATCAGAAAATGATTAATTTGCGGCGCGAGAAAATCGCCCGAATTACCAATGACATTCCGCATGTGACTGTGCGCGGCCCCGAGTCCGGAAAATTGCTTGTGCTTGGCTGGGGCGGAACGTACGGCGCGATTTATCAATCGATAACAGATTTGGAAACCGAGGGGAAAAAAGTGTCGCAAGTGCATCTCAATTATTTAAATCCGTTTCCGAAAAATTTGGGAGATGTCCTGAAAAAATTTGAGAAAGTTTTAATTCCGGAATTGAATTTTGGGCATTTGCTCATGCTCTTGCGTTATCAATTTCCTGGAATTCAAGCCGAAGGATTAAATAAGATCAAAGGCCAGCCTTTTCACGTTTCAGAAATTACAAATAAAATTCGGGAATTACTGTCAAGATGATGCAAAGCATAATCGGCATGAAACCTTTTCACGTTTCAGAAATCACATCCAAGATTAAGGAATTGCTATGAGTCCAGCAGAGGCTCCGGTGAAATTACCCTACACAAAAGAATCATTTGTCTCTGGCCAGGAAGTGCGTTGGTGTCCTGGCTGCGGCGATTATTCGATTCTTGCGACCATGCAGCGAACGCTCTCAAAATTTGATTTACCGAGAGAAAAATATGTTTTTATTTCCGGGATCGGCTGCTCAAGCCGGTTTCCCTATTATATGAATACGTACGGCTTTCACACGATTCATGGTCGCGCGCCGACATTAGCGACCGGCCTCCGATGTGTCAATTCCGAACTTTCTGTGTGGGTGGTCACAGGTGATGGTGATGGGTTGAGCATTGGCGGCAATCACTTAATTCACTGTATGCGCCGCAACATGCACATGAATATTCTTTTTGTGAATAACCGGATTTATGGGCTCACGAAAGGCCAATATTCACCAACTTCCGAAGTCGGACAAATTACAAAATCGTCTCCGTTTGGTTCGATCGATCATCCGATCAATGCACTTTGCATTGCAATTGCGTCTGAAGCAACTTTTATTGCGCGAACACTCGATACCGACCCTGTCCACATGGGCTATATCATGGAGCGTGCTGCAAAGCACAAAGGAATTTCATTTATCGAAATTTATCAAAATTGCATTATTTTTAATGACAAAACGTTTCAGCCGGTGACGGGGCGCGATACAAAAGAAGACCGCATGGTGTATTTGGAAGACGGAAAGCCGCTTGTTTTTGGAAAGAAAAAAGACAAAGCGATCCGGCTCAAAAACCTTCAGCCCGAAATTGTGGATTTGGCAACCACGAACCCCAAGGAACTTTTGATTCACAACGAAAAAGATCCCAAGCCTCACTATTCTTATTTGCTGACGCAAATGACCTATCCCGATATGCCGGTTCCGTTTGGTGTTTTTCGCGCGATCCAGAAACCGACGTATGATGAAATGATGGAGAAACAGGTTCAGGACGCCATCAAATTGAAAGGCAAAGGCAATTTGAAACAATTAATTTACGGTTCCGATACCTGGACTGTGAAATGAAATGAGGTTGCTATGGATCTGAAATGCCCGAGTTGTGGTTCTGAAAATATCCAGGGTGAAGATCGCTGCAGGAATTGTTTTCATTCGCTCATGCAGCGCAATCTTCCGAAACCCAAAAAAGATGATACGCTTCAGTCTGTCATGATGACAGCGCCGATTTCGGATTTAATTACGGGTAAAGATCTTTTGGTTGCAAACACTGCGGATTCTGTTCAGAAGATTATAAAAATTCTGCAGGCCGAAAATAAAAATTCCGTTCTGATTTATAAAAAGAAAAAACTGGTTGGCATCATCAGCAACCGCGATCTTTTGAGAAAAGTGGTTGGCAAATACAAAGACCTCTCCAAAGTAAAAGCCGAAGAAGTCATGACGCCCAATCCGGAGTATGTCACGGCCGATGCGCCGATTGCATACGTGGTGAACAAAATGGCAACGGGCGGTTTTCGCCATGTGCCGGTGTTGCAGGAAGACGGCGCTCCGCTCAGCATTATCATCATCAAAGATGTTTTGAGTTACCTCTCCCACCGGAAAAAAATCTGATTTTTAATCTTCGAAAAACAAAACTTCACCTAATTTTTTGTGCATTTTTAATACTATTTAGTGCTATTTATTGTTATTAATAAGTATTTCTAAACCTATTATTGACACGTAATTAGCTTCCCATTATACTGTTCCTAATCTTCCTTTAAGTAATGGGTGGAGTTAGAAGCTGTCCTCATTTTCATTGATTTTTCAAATATTAATTTTATTCAAGAATGAGGACTGTACCAACCTTCCAAACTAATACTCTATGGTTGGTTGGTGCTGTCATGCCTTCACCTAAATCTTTTTCTTAAGGAGAATCTTTAACCTTGTGAAGCCAATTTCATCTTTCCTCAGAATCACTGCATTCGTCACTCTTTTTTTCTTTACGTCAACCAACACTATCGCTCTGGGTGACGCCACAGCCATTTCTTCTTTGATTGAAAAAACTGCATCACGACTCGCCATCCGCCCGGTTTTAAATAAATTGAGTCCGGCTGAAGCTCGTTCAGAATTGAGAATAAATGAACTTGTGAATTCTCATGCATCGTCAAGCATACCGAAATCTGGGATTGTTTTTCCTGATGAAAGAGAGCCATTCCTAAATGGAATTCCGGATAGCGTGCGTTATCGAATCCGGGCAGAGATCTTGCCCGGCCTCGAGAATTTGCAGACTTTTTTTGCGAGCAATTTATCGGCCCAACAAATAGACTTCAGGGCTTTCTTAGATGGTTTGGTTGGATCGGTTAAGCAGGTTTTAGATCCCAAGATTAATCAAGTCAATGCTCTCGTAATCGTTCAACAAGTTCACCAGAAAATGAATGAAATGTTATCCGGCAGTATTCGCCCGGAAAGTTTAAGGTTAGGAAAAAAGTTGTTTGAAATGCCGGATTTTCCCCGCAGAGCTACTGATTTCCAGAGTGTTTTTAGAAAAGCCGCTACGGAAGTGAGTGGAAAACTTTCGGATTTAAAACACAATTTAGAAGCAAATCAGTCCTCAAGTGAAACATTGAGGGCAGAGCTGCGCTCGAGCCTTTTATTGAATAATGGAAGCTCGAGCACTGCTCGTCCCGAAGCGCGTCAGATAAGATCTGACGCTCGGTCCGAGCTGCGCACTGAAAAAAGGCCTCCAGTCAACATCGCGCAATCTCTGAAATCATTTGTCATTGATTATTTGAGATCTCGTTACCCCAGAACACTTTTTGCATTTCTATTGATGTGGAATTTGTTTGTAAAAAAGCGAGTCCCGGTTCTCGCGAGCGATATCACCGGCACGTTAGCCGATCAACCAAAGGGTGAAGAACATCCCATTTATCCGAAAGTCGGAATGGCGATCAAAAATAATCTAGAAGAAGGACCCATCTATATCGTGTCTGGCGATCCGAAAACAGTTGCGGAGGAGAGATTTGTTAAACCGCTTATTTCTGGATATCAATTGACCTCACACCAAATTTCCAATTTGAAGTTGGTGACGCAAATTGGGCTCAGTTTGCACTCTTATCAAGATGGCAGCATTCTAGAAGAATCTCTTGTGGAAGGTATTCGCGCGGACGAACTAATTTTGCTTCGCAATCTTTTAGAAGAAGTAACACACCACTACGATCTTGAAACCAAATTTCCGCGTGCGAATGGTTTTTCGCCAGGCCTCATTAGGGAAACCAATGCGGTCAGCGGAGTTGGTGTTCACTATTTTCCAGCAGGAGTTGGCCTCACACAGAAGGGTCTGAGTAAGCTAGCAGCCAGCGTTCTCAAACAAGACAATTTATTAGCCAGAATGAGAGACGACATTCAAAGACGGCTCTTGGAAGCGCATCTTGATCGAATTGAAGTTCGTGTGGGAGGCGATACAGCCTTTGATATTACCACAACCGATAAAGGTCGCACGTTAACCGAACTCAAAAAGCGTTTTTTATATTCGAACGAATATTTTGTTTACTTTGGGGATCGAATTTTTCGCGGTGGAAATGATGCTGAAGCTCTTCGTGTGGCGGAAATAGGAGTTCAGGTGGGACCACATCGAGACCTTCAATTTCATCCAGGAAACGCCATTCTTTTTGCAAGAAAAATGGCTCCAACTGGTGCGGTTGCTGATTATCTTCGAATTTTATTGATCATTCAAAAACTTGCACGATTTCTCAAAATAAAAGTTCAAAGCACTTCCCGCGCGGAACTGAGAAACCTTAAAAGCAGTCGTCAGTCATCAGTTGTAAGTCCTAAGCCTAAATACAACGCAGTCCACTCTACCACTTACGACTTATCACTTAAGACTAACACAATGACCGAACTGCCGTCGCCTCCAACCGAGCCGACGACTGCTCCGTCACGGCACGATACCCGTGCCTTGTCGGAGCTGCGGCAATTTCGAGATGAAATAAGAAAGATCAAACGACTTTTTATCCCTACGCCGGAACATCCGTTTGAAAACATCACCAGAATTAAAAAAATCCAAATGATGGAAATAAATAAAGGAACCGGAGAGCCCATTCCCAACGGAATTTCAGAACACAAAGAATTGCTTCACGCCGCCACGATTGTAGGCGCTCGAACCAGTACGTATCTCAGAACAGGTGAAGGAATCGTTCCTATGCTGCGAGTCATTGGAAATCACCGTGTGGTGGATATTATCCGCCGGTTTTTCAATCTCAATCCAAATGTGATGGGCATTATTAAAAATGGAGCCACTGCGCAGCGGATTGATCAATTTTATATGGGTGAACGGATCGGCATTGGCATTTCAGAAAACAAAGCGTTGGCGCTTGATATTACCGTCATTCCGGTTGAGGTCGTTCATGGAATTGGAAACCGGGACATTCAAGGAACCGCCAGTATTCGAGTCTACGCAGAAAAAGGATCGATCCGTAGTTTGCCCTGGAAAATTTATTGGGACAAATTTGTTGTCGGACCCAATTTGAAAGATGCTTATGAAAAATTGACTCAGAAACGGGATTTGACAGACCGTCTTCAAATTGTGGCCGAAGCAAAGGGTAAACCTGTTTCTGATTTGCGCATCGCTTTACTTTTTCGCGACCGTACCCATGAACAAATCTATTCTCTTCTGGAAGCCGGAATCGATATGGGCGAACGCGGAGAAAAAATACGCAAGAGAATGAGAAAGCACGAATTTTATGGGGAATTTATTAAAGAAATTGAAGAAGAAATTCGGGAAAAAGGTTACGCGGAGAGAAAAAACGTTCTCTTTTTGGGTGACGGCGATGTGACGCCGATTCGCCTGCTTCAAACAGGAGAACTCGACATCATCACAGGGTCGTCTCCTTCGGCGCAAACCAGCGTGAGCGCGGCGTGGGTGAAAGCCATCGGGGGTGAAATATATGCCCGGCCAATGATTACAGATTCATTGAACGCAGTAGAGCGGGACCACTTGAGAAATTTTGGAATTGAAAAGGAAACAGACGGACGGATATGGCGGGACAAATTTCCGGTTGTTGATTTTTCAAAAGTTTGGAGAGCGAATGATTTCATCAATACGAACAATTTTAAAATTGTGCTCAGCGCGATTAAACAAGTGCCTTTTATGAAAGGAAAACAGAAATCAATTCGGGAAGGTTTGCCGCCTGCTCGTATGAATGAGGACGGAAATTTGGAAGTCTACGTGACAGAAATTGATGGCGATACGGGCACTACCAAAATTTGGAAAGTGACACTTGAAACGGAAATCCCCACGCTTAAAAAAGAATATGAAAAAATCAGCGGCACCGAAAAAGCAGATATCGAACGGAAAATTGAAATTGATTGCCAAATTGGAATCGTGTATGCGCGCTATGGAAAATTTGATTTGGCGAAAAACCACCTCAATCGCGGAATTAAATTGGTTGACAATAGGGGCTTGTCTGCGCTCGCGTTAAAAGCAAACCTGGAAGTTGCGGAAGGACTTGAAGTGATTGTCACGCGCGGTCTCCACACCAAGGGAGGCGCTGCCATTTATCTTGAAAGGGCGCATGCTTTGATGCAGGACATGGAAAATCAAAACATAAAAATGGATCTGGAACTTTATCATGCGGTGAAACGGTTTCTCTCTATTATGAATGAATCGAACGGCGATTTTGAATTGCCATCTTCCAATAGAAAAGGCAGCTACAACCAAGCTGCCAATTTTTATAAAAAAGCGCTTGATTATGACCCGGAAAATGTCCGATTGTTGTCGCATTATCAAAAAGCAAAATTGGGTCCTTATATTGATCAGTTTTGGGATTGGTATAACGAGGAAGAGAAAAGGACAGGTCAAATTCCGGAACGTTTGGACCAATGGCGGAAACTCAAAGAAATTTACCAAACGAACGAACTGCATTCATCCGAAAGTGCGGTTTGGCCCAATTTGGTATTTTGGACAGTGCTGAAAAATGAATTGCCTTCACGAAAAACATCTTACGTTTTGGTGTTCCGGGAACTGCGCAATTTGCTTGAAACGGCGACCCAAGAAGAGCTCATAATGCTTCCCGGAGTGAATGAAAAAATAGCGAGTGCGATCATCCAGCATCGGACAGATTTTTTGGCCGAACGCGGCGCTTATCGGGATACAGGACGGATTTTGGAAAAAGATATTGATGCCGATGTCGATTTTTTTGAATATTTGGTGGATGAATTTCCGGACCATTCCACCAGCGTGATGGGTTTTGAACACTTCGATCAAGATACGGATTTAATTTCGTCAAGAACGCCGGATGAAGCACTGGACGAAACAATCGAATGGTTGAATCACATGGCAGAAACCTATCCGAAAGTTCATTCCACGCAAGGTATTTTTAGAAAATTGGGAGACGCATATTTTCGAAAAGCGCTCATTTTATCCAATTTGGGAGAGCCCAAACGCGGCGAGGAATATTTTAAGAAATCAATCAAATCGTTTCAAAAAATCCTCGGTGTCTACGGAGGTCAAACGCCCTATGAAGCGCATGCGCGCATCATCGAAATTGCCCGCGTGGCCGGCTATAACAATATTGCCGAAAAAGAATTTGCGTTGATTGAAAATTTAGAAGATTTTATTCCAACCATTGCGGGAGGTCTGACATTGGAACAATTGGGCGGCCCACGTGAAGTGTATCAAGGCTATTTAGATTTTCAAAAGAAATTTTTATTTGACAGACTCCACACGCAAATGGAACGCGCGCTTCCAAAAGGAGCAAAAAATTCAACTACCGAAAAGTCCGAACTGCGTCTCGAAAATCAATCGGATTTTCGTATGGCCGTCGAGTCGATTGGACTCGACGATCACGCCGGCATTGGATCCAATCGATCCGATGTCCGCGCGGAACTGAGAAACCTTAAACTATCTAATCGAGTCTCAGATCGGTCCTTGAGCCAGGATACCAAGCAACCGGACTCAAGGGCGGAACTGCCCTCAGACCTTTTATTAAATAAAGGAAGTCTGAGGACTGCTCGTTCCGAAGCGCGTCAGATGAGATCTGACGCTCGGAACGAACTGCGCGCGAATAGTGATCAACGGATGGAAACGCTTGTTACCAATTTGGATTTTCTCGAAGACAGTCACGCCCGACTCAAGCGAGCAGTATTTGAAATTTTTCGGATGGTTCAGGTTGCCAAATTATGGAAATTACTTTGGGACGGGTTTGAACAGTTGAAGCAGAATACCCAAACGATGATCAAGGAAGCGAAACTCTGGTCTAATTTAAAAGCAATTTTTGATTTTCGCCGCTATGAGGAATTTTATGCTGCCCTGAAACAATACATGAGCAAAATCGTGAGAGTTGCAAAAGGCATTGCCAAGCGGCTTGTTCGGCCGTCGGATTGGGAATTACTGCTCACGATGGGTTTTTGGGGATTTTTTGAGGCGTGGCAGCGTTTTCTGCCAAGTCTTCACCAAGATTTCTGGAAATTTGCTGCGCCGTATGTGAGCGGAAGAATGTGGGACCAGATTCGGGAAGAAGCATGGCTTCCGGAAAGGTCATTTCATGAACGTTACGGCGGGCCCGTTCAGCGTGCGCGCGAGCGTTTGCATCAAAAAGGTTATTTTCGTCCGTCGGTTGAGGAAATCGCAAAAGAAGCAAGAATGAATGTCGCAAAAGCACGCCGGGCGCTTGGATTAATTGATCTGCGAGTCTTACCGCTTTTGGCTGGAGGCGAGCGAGAAGAAAAGAAAGGCACGGCGTATGAATCTCCTTCTTCGATTGCGGATGAGCGCGCCAAACCGCCAAGTGAAATTGTCGAAACTTCCGAAATTAACCGGCGTTTGGCGGAGCAATTAACAGAAGGATCTCCCCGGGAATTTGAGGCGATTCCTCCGTATCTCGTTCCGGCAAACCAAGCGAAACTTGGCGACATCCTTCTTTTGGTGGCACACCAAATTCGCGATCTTTTGAGTGACGTCGATAGACAAATTGTCTATTTGTTCTTTTTTGAAGGCCTCGAGCAAAAAGAAATTGCAAAGCGGCTCGACTTTTCCCAATCTTACATTTCCTTGCGATTGAGCGCCGTTTCCGAAATGCTCCGGAAAATTTTGGATGAGCAAGGCTATGGTGAAACGTTTGATAAATTAATGCGGAGAAGCATGCGCTCACCAAGACTCGGGACTCATTTGATTAATTCAAAACGAATACTGGCAGGTTCAAAAGGCCGTTTTCTCGGGCAATTGGTTCGCGGTTTGCAGGTTCCAATCGGCGTTTCGCGTACCGGTTCGTTTGTGACGGATGAGACGAAACAAATGGTTCTTTACTTTGATTCGCTCGGTCTTTTGGGACTTGTGAATTTTTCGCCGGCGCCAGATCCGGAATCTGTTGAGCTTGAACTGAAACTGCCGGGTGACGTGCAAGTTTTTGTGGAAAAAGACGGCGATTTTCACGTTCCTTCGGATTTGAAACGCGTTGTGCTGACAGGCGAATCTGAGCGGCTTCATTGTTATCTTCCCGCGCTGGGTTCGTTTGAACCCATTCATTTTGTTTTGACTTACGAAGCCGCCAAAACCCAGGCTTCGGGCCACACAACCCAACGGCATTTTTATTATGAAGCCAGCCGTCCGCTTCGAGTTCATCCACCCAAGAATTTTCGCGCGTATTATTTCGTAGGCAAAGATTCGGTAAAACGAATTCCGTTTCATGCGCAAGCTGCGCAGAATATCAAAGATTCCGACGGCCCTTATCGTTTTCGCACGCTGACGGGAAGTCAATTGGAATCGGCATTGGATCCTGATCAAACAAAAAGAAGAGGTTCTGGGCGTGTCGGGCTTATTCATAATGGCGAGTGGCGTTATGTTTCAGAATTTTTTCGGGATCAAGATCAACCGGAGGAAGCAAATCAATTACAAAAAGCAGCTGGCGAACAAATAGATCCGAAAATCTTGGCTGAAAGTTACGCCTCTTTTTCCGGTTGGAAATTGCAGGAGGAAATTCTCTCACGGATGAAGCCGCGTTATTACCGCCGATTTGGATCACTGAGCGCCGGTGACAAAATCATTGTTCGTTTCGGAAAATTGCCGAACGGCCTTCCGCGCTATTTGGTTTTTTCATTTGATTGGGATCGCAATGATCCGGCAGGTCTTGTTCAGATCAGGACTTTACAAGCGGAAGGGCTCACGCTTCTTAAGATCAATGACAAAACCGGAGAAAGAAGCCGTGAGTCTTTTCATGAGCATCAACTTGTACGGGGCGAGTCGCTTCTTGTGATTGATCCTTGGTCAGATCGCCAGATTCGATTCAATTACAAATCGCGCAAACATGGTTTTCGCACATTTACACTTGTCAGCAATCAATTAGCCAGGATTGGTTTGTGGAAGGCGCTTTACCGAATGGAACAACAAAAACTCAAGTCCATTATTCCGGCTCTCAGCCGATCACCCGAAACAACTTTTCTGAGTAAACCAGTTGAACTGGTCCCTGAGCAGAACTTTCGCGCGTTTAAGGAACTTCTGAGAAAAATAAGAAAGGCGAAAGAAGGAACCATCGGAGCGCATTTGAAAGCGGGATTTGACCAATCGCTTGGAGAAAAAAAGTCCGGTGTGGAGAGGAAATTTTTGCACATGGGATCGCATGAAGGCGGTTTAACGAAAGCACTTTCCGTTCTTTTTGACCATACAATCGCTTATGAAAAAAGCGAACCAAACAAAACTCAAATCCTTGCGCGCGGTATCGAAGGCCTCGAAGTTGTCTCTGATTTCGATTCTGTCATAAAACCCGAAAATCAGGGTGCGTTTGACAGCGTGCTGCTTTCTTCCAATTTTTTCCGGCAGTCGTTTGCATTCCGCTACGTTCTTTTTGAAGAAGCATTGAAGCTGCTCAATGCGGATGGTGCGCTGGCCATTGCGTTGCTTGATCAGGAATCGCGTTCACAAAATTTGATGCAGGCGCGTGAACTTCTAACAGGAGGACGCTCAGTCAATTTATCCGTCGAAGATCTTGCGAAAGAAGCGCAATCTTTGGGTTACGGTTTCAAAATAGAACCTGTGTCGGTTGTGCATGAATCCAATTCTTTAGATGAGATGGTTTTGATTCTGGCGTCGTTCCTGCCTCCGAATGTCACGTCGTATGAAGCAATCCGCCGGTACGTGGAAGAAAATTTAAAAAATTCAAACGGCAAATATCGTTTTTCAGTTGACTACAAAATTCTTTGGGCCAGCAAGAACATTTCTTCCGCCCGCGCCGAGCTGAGAAACCTTAAAGCGACAAATATTCATGAATCAGAATCTCAGCTCAGTTCTCGCAGTAAAGCAAAGAGGGCGGAGCTGCGTGCGGATTTCGCGGCATTTGGGGGCGCCATTTCAGAAGAGGAAGCTAAGAAAGTGGCGGTACGAATTGCAACGGTTGTGAAAGATCGAATGGTTGCGATTTCAAAAGTTCCGGATCATCAATTTCTTTCAAGTTGGCTTCATGAAGTAACACGCTTGATTGAAAACGGTTTGTGGAAGGAAGCAGAAACTCATTTTAATTCAGTCAAGATTGAATCAATCGATGAATCAACATTCCGTACATTTGAAAAAGATTATCTTCGTCCCGCACAAATTGTTTTTTCAGTTTATTCAAAAACCTCAGAAATTTTTGAGATTTTGAAAAAACACATTCTAAAGACTATTTGGCAAATGGTTGAAGGAAAGGATTCTTCTCAATTATCGTGGTTCGATTTTGCCCGCACGGTTGTGATGACAATGAACAAAAAAAATCCAGACGAATTAAAACACAAGAAAACGGTTGCTCAAATTTTAGAGAAGTTGGAGCAAGGAAATTTGACGGGAGATGTTGCGCGTGAACAATTATTGGATGAATTTGAATATACGGATTCCAATATTCACCGCCGCGCAGTTCCCATTCGTGATTTCTTTTTTGAAATGATTCATGCGCTTGTTGAGGGAGAAAAATTACCGCAACCCCTGTGGCGAAGCTTTGAAGACTTTGCGAAACAATTTCGAATTAGGTGGGGATATCGATACACCATAGAGCAATTGTTAGAAAATAGTAACCCCGATTATGAAATAAATGAAATCCAAAATTGGATCAGCTTTCAAATTTATCTGCTCAACAAGTCAATTCGGGGCAGCTCTAGGTGGCATTTTCAAGAACCATTTTATGAAAATGAAGGTCTTTACCCAGATGCATTGTATGGGCCGTTTTCGTTAATCTATTCGCGGCTTTTCGAAAGTATATCCGAGAATAATCAATATCCTCGAAAAGCGCGTTTGGATTTTGTCTTTATGATTGAACCAGACGGTTTTATTCGTCTGAAGGTTGTGGATCCGCACACAAACCATGAACTGGATGAACGCGAGATTCAACTGTTCGCAAAAGAGTTGCTTGGGCAAAAAACAGCTTCTTTTATCAATTTAATCAGCAATTTAAGGAAGGGAACGTCGATTCAGGATATTAAAACAAAACGCGCCGAGCTGCGCCGCGGCGATCCACTTGTGCTGGCGCTCGGTGGAAATGCCTTTCAAAACGGAATGAATGAATCTTTCGAGCAACAAGAACGAAACGTCCGCAAGGCGATTCAAACATTGACCGAAACTCTTCCTTCCTCAGCGCCTTTGATTATTACTCACGGCAACGGCCCGCAAGTCGGAGAACTTCTTCTTCAAGCCGAAGAAGAGGCAAGACTTCACAATCATTCGCCGCCTTCATTGGCTGCTCTTGTTGAAAAATCTCAAGAATTGATGTTCGGATGGATTCAAAATGCCTACCGAGAAATCGATCCCGCCAAAAAAGTGGTTCTAGTTAAAACGCATGTTCTGGTTGATAAAAATGATCCGGCGTTTAAATCTCCTTTGAATTACACAAAATTTGTCGGAAATTACTACACCATGGAGGAACTCAAAACGAAAGGGGACGTTGAATCTTTGGGAGAAGATTCCAAGGGAAACCCGGTTTGGAAGCTTACCATTCAAGATTCGCGGGGAAAGCCTGTCGAATGGATTTTGAAACAGCAGCAAAATTCCAAGCAGCCTTCCGAGGTGCGTTTCCGGCGTGTGGTGCCAAGCCCCAAGCCTTTCCAAATTATCGAAGCTAAGGAAATCAAGCGCCTTTCAAACGAGCCCAATACCATTGTGGTTGCTGCGGGCGGCGGCGGAATTCCGGTGATTGAAAAAGACGAGAAATGGGAAGCGATCGATGCTGTGATTGACAAAGATCTTGCGAGTGCGCTCCTTGCGGACATTGTTGATTCTCAACTTTTGATTATCCTGACCGGCGTAGATCGCGTGAGTTTGAATTTTAAATCGGGAGATCCCGCAAAAATTCAGCCGCTGGATATGTTAACGGTTGATGAAGCCGAGCGGTTCTATCAACAGGGCGAATTTCCGGATGGTTCGATGGGTCCCAAGGTAACGGGAGCCGCCGCATTTGTGAAAGAATCAAGAAATAAAACACGAGCTGCTCTTATTACCGACGCCGCTCATCTCGCTCAAGCATTGGAAGGAAAAGGCGGTACGCTCGTGGTGCAATCCATTTACCAAGCGCTTGGTGAAATTGCAAACCGCCCCGAGTTGCGCGTGGTGAAAAATTTTGAAAAAGAATATCGCGATTTTCACGATCAATTTCGCGCAAATTTAAAAAAGCGAATCAAACGAGGAGAAATATTTTCGCCTTTAGGTCAACACGATTTGATAATAGAAAAGTTTCTAAACGAAAAATTTGATCCTTTGGTGAATAAAAATATCGAAAGTCATAACCAAATACGAACTGCTGTGAGACAAATGTCTGCCAATATGACATTTTCATTTTCAGAAATGAGTTGGAAAGCCATCGAAGAATTTGATTTGACATACACATTCATGATAAAAATTATCCGTGAAGAATTAATGAAAATTAAATTAGATCAAGAGGAAAAAGACCTACAATTTGCCTTTGGTCTTCTTCGTTCGCGCTTAAAAAGTTTGGACCCGTCGGATCCCATTACAGAAAAAATAAGAGAATTTCGAGAACGTTACAAAGTCTCATTAATCGATCCAGCAATGCTTATCAAAATAAACGGCACTGATTTCATGGATAGCATTGAAAATGATATGGACGAGAGTCCCGGTCAAATTTCATATCGAGCAACCATTCACTTCTACATCGATCGCTCTTCCATGGAGGAACAATTTTATAGAGAAAGAAGGGATTTGCTTGAAAAACTTCGCAAATCGTCTCTCAGCAAAACTCTTGCTGCAGTGGAAGCATTTGACCAAACTAGATGGCTCCCCAAACGCGCGGAGCTCAGGGGAAACGGATTTCAAAATCAAACGCTTGAAAGTGTTTGGGCAAATTTTAACAACGCGGAACGAAGTGCATGGCAGAAAATAACGGTGCTTAAGAAAGCGATTGACTGGTCACTGCAGGATCAACCGATTCAGCAAGTCAAGGAGCTGCATGACTTCGGTGAAGAAGTAGAGCGCAAGCTGGCTCTATTCAAGAGCAAAGTTTCCTCAAGCGAGACAATCACAGAATTAAATGAAAGAATGGCCGAGCTTGAAAAGGATCTTAACAAAATAGAAAGTGAACTTGTCCAGATTTTGACTGCGTTGTCACTTCTTAAAAAACAAAAAGCACTTCCAAATTACAACAGCAAAGATTGGAAAGCACTTATCCGTTTGATTGATCAATTTGGAAGCTGGCAGGCAAAAAAAGCGCTGGATGATTCGTTAACATTCATTCCAAACTTGCGGAAGGGCTTCGGTTTCCGTCCAGAATCTGCTGTCGAACAACCGTCAGATTTTTTTATTTTGGATGGCGCGCACCAATTTTTGTTAGATTTATCCGCGCAACAAGAAAGAATTATTGTGGATTTGGGGTTGGAGAAGGGATTCAAACATTATTTGGAGATCAAACTGGAAGCTGTTTCCGGCCGGCGAAACGCTGTTCAGATAAGAGCGAATGACGCCCAAGACGCCAAAGTTTTACACGTGAATGAAAACGGAATCTCCATGGAAATTGATCATTTCCGAAGTGGGAATGCTTATACGATTAATCCTCGGGAGAAATTGCAATTTGAGTTTCCTGACGGGAAAATTGTTACGCTCTACTATGATTTTTATAACGAAAAAGGTTATCGAATAGTGTTGAGCGCAAGCCATCCTCTTCCGGTTGCGTTGTGGAATGGTCTTTTGGACGCAAGGAAACTTGCCGTCCGAGTTGACAAATTGCGCTACCGGTTCAACGTTCCTTCAAAAACTGAAAAGCCGGTGAACGAACAGGTGGCTTTACGGGCCGCTCTTCAAGATTTCAGCAATGATCTGGTGTTTTTTCAATCTTTGCTGGCAGTGTTAACGGGCGCCTTTCAATCAGAAAGTCCGGATCAAGATTTGGCGGGCATAGTAACGACTCTTGAGATCCACACACATCGCTTACTTGAAAAAAAACTTGCGGACTTCAAGCGGCTGGAAGAATCTTTTCCGGCTTTTTTGCCTTCTGATATTGTTTTGGTGAACCGTAACCTTGAAAAATTGGAAGAAAATTTTAATCGGATCAAGAGTCTATGGGTTTCCATTTTGCAGAGCCTGACGCGTCTTAAGTCGGAAAGCAAAATGCCGCAGAATCAATATTGGGAAAAAGTGAATGATTTTATAAATTGGGCGGCTCACGGTCTTTTTTTCACCGGAATGGGTAAGTCCGTCGGTTTTCGGATGTCCAAAACCGATCTTGATATTCCGCTCTTACAACCTGCGAACTCTGCGAAATTAAGTCTGCTTGCGGGAGAGGAAATTTTGCTTGGATTTGGAAACGAGGTCTATCTAAAATTGTCTTTTGCTAAGCCGGAACCCGATCGGGACACCGTTAAAGTCACCGTTCTCGGGTCGCGCGGCGACATTTCGGCTCATTTACCGCTTGAGGGAGGAATTTCTTCCGTCATTCCTAATCCTAAATCTTTTCTGCGGGAACCTGGCGATACATTTTCACTCAGGTACAAAAGGTCATCCCAGTCCACTACGGCAGTGAAATTTAAATTAGAGAAAAGCGGGAGCGGTACTTATGAAATTGAATCGACATCGAATCAGCCGGTTCGTATTGCCCGCTGGTCGGCGCTTCCCGAACCGCTGCGGTTTAGACTTGAGGGAAAATTGAATTCACCAACCGCCGCTGGCGTCCGTCCTGAATTGCGGTCAAGTACCGCTAATTCAGTTCAAACCGCTCGCGCCGAGCTGAGAAACCTTAAAGTTGATTCATCGAGTCTCAGCTCAGCCCCGACCTTCAATCAATCAAACCAAGCAGATGTCTATGGAAGGGTCGGGACAGCCCCAACCTTCCATGGAGAAAATAAAGG
>OBEQ010071529.1_pt1 | contig 22085 bp, 11 predicted proteins | sample 1670901 | NCBI WGS metagenome assembly OBEQ01 (sample SAMEA104232315, study PRJEB22302) | groundwater metagenome | biome: forest; feature: aquifer; material: groundwater | place: USA | collected 2011-08-07 | depth 5.4 m
AAATACTCAGCTTTGTCATTTTCATTATAGATTAGAAAACTTTGAATAGAATTTAAGGTGTTAAAAATGAAATGTGGATTCATTTGAGCAAAAAGCGCTTTTTGTTCTAATATTAATAATTTTTGTTTTGTTTCAAATTGTTTTTTTTTGTATTTGATAAATAGTAATATTAGGAAGATAGCTATAAAAACTAATAAAACTTTAAAATAAATTGTTCTCCAATAGGGAGGTGTTACTTCAAAATGAACGATTTTTTGAATAGATGACCAGTTGTTGTTTTCATTTAAATAAGAAACTTCTAAATCATAGTTTCCATCTTCAGGATTATATAATGTAATTTCAGGACTTTTTGAAAAATACCAATTTGATGAAGAATGAAAACGATATTTGTAATTTCCTTTTGTCACAAAATTGATAACACCAAAATTAATTTTAACTCGATCTATATTATATGGAATTTTAAGTTTTTTTCCTAAATCTATTTTTTGATTTTGATTAAGCGTTATCGAATTTAATCGAATTTTGTAATCGCCTTTGTATATTTTAAATTCTTTTAAGTTAAGTTTTGATAATCCTTTTTTTGTTCCGATCCATGCAAAAATGTTATTACTGGTTATACTTGTGATTTCATTGGATAGTAATCCATGATTTTTGGTAATGCAATCAATTACTATTATACCTTTTTTGTTTTTTGTTAAGATATTTACTCCTTTGTTCGTTCCTACCCACAAAATATAAGGATTTTGAAAAAATAAATAGGTTATATCATCACTCAAAAGATTTTTAATTTTTGTAAAAGCATCATTTTTTAGTGAAAACAATCCTCCTTCTCTTGTTGCAACCAATTTCCCCCATTGTTGATTATAGGCTAAATCGGTAATTCTATAGGGAAATTTATAATGATTAAATGGAATGGCATGAATGTTTTTTAATTTATATAAACCATCAATATTCCCTAACCAAATTTCACCGTGATTATCTTCCATAATAGCTTCAAAAAAGATCCTATTTTTTAATCCAAATGGTCGTAATATTTTTATTGTACCATTTGGAAAAATTTTAAGAACTTGTTCTTTCGCAGCTAAAACATAATTATTGGTAGAGTAAAAATCTTTTTCCCAGGCATAATCTACCATTTTATGATCGTAATATGTTCCTTTACTATTAGAAATTATTAGATTGTTGTTAATTTTTCCAAAAGAAGTATAACTATGAGCATTTAAAAAATATTTTTCTGTAAAATTTCCTTGTATTGTTTGGTAATATGACCCAGAAAAACCTATAAATAACTTATTATTTATTCCTATCAAATCTTTGATTTCAGATGAAATTAATCCGTTTTTAGCATCATAATTTTGAATTGACTTAAATGGAAGATAGAAAACACCAGTTTCTAGGGTTGAAAACCAATATCCATTATGATTGTCTATTTTAACACTTGTGACAGAGTATTTGTTTAAAATGTCTCTATTAAAATGTAATTTACCATTTTTGAGGTGATAAATTTTTACCCCTTCTTTTAGCGTGCCAAGCCAAAATTCATTCTTAATAATTTGAAATGAAATAATCCTAGTTTTTTTTAGATCTAATATTTTTTTATGTGAAGTAAGATTATAAACAGAATTATTAAATAATACAAAGTTTTGGTTTAAATATTTTAGGCATAATATCTTAGAGTTTGGACTTAATATTTCATTTTTGAATATTAGTTTACTTTCACTCTTTTTTTTGAAATAAACATTAGTCTTCCAGTTAAAAACAGGTATGTTTTCTCCTGAATTTGACCAAATTATATTGTTGTCAATAAGGTTAACATTAATAGTTGGCGATTTCTGTTTTGTATGTTTATATATCCCCTTTTCATTTATCTCTATCAGTCCATATTCACGAAATCCAATAATAACTGTATGGTCTTTTTTAACAAGAATATTTCTGTCTGAATGAATTAGATTTTTGGTTAGCTTTGAGATTGTATGATTGTATTTATATTTTTTTATTCTTCCTTTTTCATAATAACAAAGCCCAGATTTCATACAAATAAACCAGATTTTACCAAATGGATCTTTGTAAAGTTGATAAACAACATTATTTACTAAACCATCTTTTTCAGTGTATTTTTTGAATTTTATTCCGTCGTATTTTACTACTCCTCTATCTGTAGCTATCCAAATATTTCCTTCATTATCTTGCTCAATAGCATAAGTTTCAGAACTTGGTAAACCTGACTCTACGGAATAATTTCTATATTTAAAATTCCCTTCAATCTTTTGCTGTGAAAACAAGGTTGTTGAAAACAACATCAAAAAGGATAAAAAAAGTGTGATTTTTTTCAATTGTAAATATAATTTAATGCAAAATTAAAAAACTAGAGTTGATAAAAAAACTATTTTTTGATTGTTTGAGAATTGATGCCTAAATTGTGCCTTTTGCTTTTAACTCTAGATATTTATTAATTGTATTAATTGACAAATCTTCAGGTCTAGTTAATATTGTATGGATTCCATTTTTCTTTAACTCTGAGGCAATATTCGTTTTTACAGAGACCATTCTTTCAGCCACAGTTGCTTGATAAATATCTCTTGTTGTTTTTACTTTTTGAAAGGCCATTTCTTCCAATTCATTGTTCTTAAAAAAAACAACAACTAAAACATGTTTTTTGTTTATTTTTCGCATCAAGGGTAATGTTCGACGCATGGCTGATTCTGTCTCAAAATTAGTAAATAACAAAAGTAAAGAACGTGTCTTAACGGTGTTTCGAATGGATTCATATAACAATTCAAAATTTGCATCTTTAAAATGTGTTTTTTGATCGTAAAGCAGCTCCATAATACGCTTCAATTGACCGTGCGATTTTTCTGCTACTAATTGAGAACCAATCTTGTCTGAAAAAGTGATTAACCCTGTTTTGTCTCCTTTTTTTAGGGTGATATTTGAAAAAACAAGTGTTGAATTTATCGAATAATCAAGCATGGAAAGGTTGTCGAATTCAACTTGCATGTTTCGACTTTTATCGATTATAGAGTAGATATGTTGCGATTTTTCTTCTTGATACTGATTGACCATTAATTCTCTACCACGACTGGTCGCTTTCCAATTAATTGATTTTATTTCATCTCCTTGAACATAATTTCTAATTTGCTCAAATTCACTGTTATTCCCTAGTCTTCTAATTTTTTTAGTTCCTAAATCCACTTTTTGTTGTTGGAAAACCATCAATTCGTATTTTTTCATTTGAGGAATCGAAGGATACACTTGAAAAGCTTGTTTAGCGTTCATTTCAATTTTTCTACCTGTTAAATTAAAAACAGATGAAATAAGAATTAAAGCATCTTCAAAAAAGAATTCACCTCTTACTTTTGGAATAAATGAATAGCTAAATGATTTAGATTCTGAAGATGAAATGGTGCCATTTAATTCTTTAGATCTCTCTTGTATTTGGATCGGGTATCCTTCAATTAAAGAAAAAGAAATGGGTTGTTGAGATAAATTTGTCACTATAATTTCTACTTCATTACTATCTCCTAAATTTAATCGAGTAATTACTTTTCGCTCAAATGAAATTGGATTTTTTGATGAAAAAAGTAACAGAGAATCTAAAATTGTAAATCCAAAAAGACTAACTATTCCGACTTTTGCCCAAAATAGAAGATATGGTATTGCAAATGCTAATGCAAAGCAAACCACTATCACTCCAAAAAGAACGAAAAAGAATCGTGTTAGAAATATAGATTTTAAAAAATTCATTTATTTAACGGGGAACTTCTATTGTTTGAATAATTTCAATGATAATTTCTTCTGATGTTAATCCTTCCATTTCAGCCTCAGGTGTAAGAATTAAACGATGATTCAACACATGAGGAGCTATAAATTGAATGTCTTCCGGTGTGACAAAATCACGTCCTCGAATGGCAGCGATTGCTTTAGCCGCTTTTAACATCGATAAGGAAGCTCTCGGAGAACCACCTAAATAAATTTTACCGTGATTTCTTGTTTTATGTGTAATATTCGCAATGTATTTAATTAAGTTATCTTCAATGATAATGTTCTCAATTACATCTTGTACTTTTTGAATTTCTTGGGCTGTAAAAACAGGTTTAACTTCCTCCAACGAAGGTGTTTTTAAATTGTTTTTATAACGGTGAAGTATTTCAATTTCATGTTTTAATTCGGGATGGTCTAATTTTATTTTGAATAAAAAACGATCCAATTGTGCTTCTGGTAAATTATAGGTTCCTTCTTGTTCGATCGGGTTTTGAGTCGCGATAATCAAGAATGGTGTACTCATTGGATATGTGTGACCATCGTAAGTAATCTGTCTTTCTTCCATTACTTCAAATAAAGCAGCTTGTGTTTTTGCAGGCGCACGGTTTATTTCATCAATCAACACGATATTTGAAAAAACAGGACCTTTACGAAATGAAAAGGAAGAATCTTTCATATTAAAAACAGAAGTTCCAATCACGTCTGAAGGCATTAAATCGGGTGTAAACTGAATTCTAGAAAAGTTAATATGAAGTGCTGCGGCTAATACTTTTGCAGATAATGTTTTGGCAACTCCAGGAACACCTTCCAATAAAATATGTCCATTTGAAAAAATCCCAATCATTAACAACTCAACCATTTCATGTTGACCGATAATATATTTCCCTAATTCCTCTCTTACTTTATTTACTTTTTCAGCAACCCACACTAAATCTTGATTTTTGCGTTCAAAACCAAAAGTTGAATCAGCGCTTTCCGCTGCAGGGTTTTCGTTGTTGGGCGTATTTTCGTTTATCATTGTCCTAATTTATGAAGGTTTGAAATGTGTTTAATGAATTGGTTTTTATCGAACTTACTCATCAACCAATAGTGCATTTTAATGTTTCTATCTTGTGTAAAGTTAAAAAGTATCATGGATAATTTTTTAACACTTACTAATTCATCTAATAAAAAGATTTTTGGTTTACCGAAAACAAAATAAAAAGTAATTTTTTCTTGAGATATAAGAACAAGTGGTTTGTTCAAATGGAGGATTCCTACAACAATTGAAAGCAATCCGATTGGCCAAAAAATTATTCCTAATCCTTTTCCATTCATTAAAAATGTTGTTCCAAATAAAACAATAAAAATACCGCTTAAAATTAAGAGCGATGGCAACCATAAAGATCTGTTATATTTTCTTTCATGTTTTCCAATTCTTTTTTGAATTAAGGTTGAAATAATACCTGTTCGATCGTAAAAAGAACGTTGGGTCAATGCTACTTCGGTTATGTATTTCTCTGTTACTTCATTCGCTTTTCTGTTTTCTAACAGCTCAATAAATGTATTAATTTCATCAAAAGGAACATTGCTCTTTTCTGCCAACACTTTTATTTCTTTATCTCCATCTCTTTTTGTTAAATCGATAAAAAAGTGCTTATGAATCGTGTTATAGAAATTTTTTCGTTGCACTTTCAATAATCCTTTTGGACTTTCCTTGGCAAAATAAATGGACGTTATAGTATCAGCATACGAAAGAGTCATGTTCTTTTTCTTCTCAATATAGGGAACTACTGGCCGTAACCTTTTCGCCCTAAAAAGAAGAAATAAAATGAAGCCTAGAATTATTAATAACATGGCAAACAATAAGGTTGGATGCTTAAATAATAATTTAAAATAACTATCATCGTCCTTTGTTCCTGTTTTGTTTTTTGACGTTCCTTCTCCCAAATTTTTACCAGAATCGCCTAATTCTAACCAATACACATGTTGGTCTTTTTGAATTTGATTTAAGAAGAAATTTGTTTGTTTAAATCCATCTTTTCGTAAAACTTGATAATTATAAAAGAATTGTGGATTTGCATGTAAGTATATATGCCCTTTTCCATGTGGGATTTTGATGAAATTATCCATCTCCATAAAGGACGATAAAGAAGTATAAACAGAATCAACAACTTCTATGTTTTCAAATGCTTCCCACTCAAAAGCAACGGTGTCATTTTGGTAAATATTATATAAAACCAATTCCTTTTTTCCCGCATAAAGGACGATACTGTCAGCATAATCGTATTGAAAATTAAAATTTGAAAAAAACTTTGGATATAAATTTTGAGAAAGATCATAAAAACTCATTACTAAATCTGATCCACCATCAACAGAAGCTAAAAGCGTGTCGATTTCTTCGTTCAATAATTCACAGTTTTCGCCAATAAATAAGTAAGTTGATTTTTTCTTATTAACGACTAAACTGTCATATTGATCCCAATCTTTTATTTTTTGAACCTTATTTTTCTTAGATAAATGGACTTCCAATAAAGAATTGAATATCGATAAACCCAATGGATTTTTATTGTCTACACCAAATTTTTTGGACCAATCATACGATATGTATTTCGAATAATAAGCAGTATCTTTCGTATTGTTCGATGTATCGATTAGCAAAACAAATAACACAATGACTCCAATAAGTCCAAGTATATAAGCTATTTTATTGTTGCTATTCATTTACTTGACGTTGAGTTTGAAGAAGCTTGAAGTTCCAATGAATAATTTAAAAGAATTGGCTGAATAGTTTCATAAATCCCTTTGTCAATTGAATATTCTCCGTACCACACTAAATCATAAATTCGTACACATTCTTCAAATTTTACAGATCCGACATTACTTTTCATTTCCAAGATGTAATCATAATTTGTCTTTTCTTGTTTCCATTTTATCCAACCCTTTTTAATGATTTCTTTCAAAATAAACGTAAAATAAATTCGAATGCATTCTCTATAATTCTCTTCAGTTGTTGCTGTTTCTAATAATAGCTCCAATTCTGTTTTCGTTATTTTTTCTGGATTCCAAAATTGTTCATCTGACAAATTGTTTATCTTTTTATTAGATGGTTGCTTATTTTTAAGAATTGAATATACAATGAAAATGATAATTCCGATAAGTAACATCCCACCAATAATTTCTAATAAACCTGCTGGAAAAGTAACCGATTTATTTGAATTTTCATCGTTTTCTTCTTCCTCGACTTCATCAGCAATAGGTGTTTCGATGTCTGGTTCAGAATTAAGATCTCCTCCACCTTCATTGTATTTATTAATCCCTTTTTTTCTATTTCTTTTTATTTTTTGGGGATCATATTGAATTCCATTATAATCAGGTCTGTCTTTATTGGCTTTGTTTTCATCTAAAATGGACGTTGGTTTTTCATTATACCAATCAGTTGGACCTTTGTATTTTTTATCCTTTTGATATTCAATTGATGACTTTTCTTTTTTCCAAAGCGAATATTTATCTGATTTATTATTGTCTTGACCAACTACTAAGAAGGAAATAAAAAACAGGGCGATATGAAGCAGAAAATTATTCAAAATCACCTTCTTTTTCTTGAAGTCTACTTCTTTGACCAAACTTTTTGAATTGCGCTTTTAATCCAATAGCTTCCGCCTTTTCTAATTCAGAAAAATAGCTAAAAGCAGAAGGAATGATCAATAAGGGAAGTAAGAAAAGCATAAAAAGAATGTAAAATAATTGGCGAAGAATATTCCCCCAAACAACTGGAAATTCAGTATAATTCGCTGCGATTCTCTTAGTAAAATCAGCCATCATATCGAGTAAATCTCTCACCATTGGTTGGGAGCCAACATGATAACTGAAAACAAACGCAATTGGTTGAGAAACAAGTGAAATGAATAAAAGGACAAATAAAATGATTAGCAAAGAATTACCATAACCATTTTTACTGAACCGAAATGACTTCTTTAAGCGTGTTTTAAAAGAGTCGTCGCTCAAAGACATGGTTGCTCCTTGAAGAAAAAAGAAGGGAAGAATAAAAAACGGAAGGAATAAATATTGAAGTGGGACAGTAACTACAATCAAAAGAAAGAAAACGATTCCAACCCAAATGGCTAAAAATCGATTTTTAAGGAACAAAAAATAACTTTTAAAAGAAAAATCTTCTTGAATACTAGCGATAGACCAGAATACTGCTCCACTAATTAATGTGAAAATGAGTGTCCATAAGAAAACCGTTAAAACATCTTGCACGCTCGTGAATCCACTTCCTATCATATAGGTAAATTGAGAAATCCAATCGACATAATGCTCACGTTTCAACTCTTCAAAATGTTGAATGTCTTGTAAAAAAACGACGACTGCTATAATTGGAAAAATCACTATAAAGATTATCTTTTCAAACTTCGCAAAATACATTTTGTAAAATTGAAATGCATCTGTTATAATTTCCCCTACAGTTCTAATTTTTTCAAATACAAATTTTTGTTTTTCTGGAAAGAATCCTACTTCTTCAACATCCACTTCTTCAGGATATTTTCTTGCAATATATAGTGGATAGAAAACATAGAAAACCAAAATAATTCCAAAAGACATCAAAATTAATATCCATTTCGACCAATTGGTTAATTCTTGATAATGTGCCGTAACAAAACTTTCTAAAAATCCAGCGATAATAATAAATGGAACCAAACTCATCATGATCTTTATTCCTCTTTTTGTTGAAAGTTGCAATGACTGAATTCGAGTATAACTTTTAGGGAAAAGCCAACCATTTCCAGCTGTTATTCCAGCTCCTGCTGCTAAAACGATTGCTGAAATCTCAAAAGCGCCATGAATCCAAATACCCAAAAAACTAGTAATTAATAACCCTTTCAAATGGAAAAAATATTGAAATGACCCCAACATTACCCCATTATAAAACATCAAAATATGAGATCCAAATGTAAAGAAAAACCCAACAAAAAAGGTCAAAAAAGCAACTTTTAGATTGTTGGTAGTGATAGCAATAAACATACTCATCTGATCGTGATCTTTATAGATCGCAAGTGGATTTCCAGCTTTGATGTTTTTCAGGGTTTCATTCACATACCCATCTCCTAAAACAGTTCTAGGAAAATCATGATCGATATGTGTTGTAAGTACTCCAATAGAAGTATAAATCAAAAAGGCGATTAAAGCAAATAACAAGTGTTTACGTGAACGATAAATTTCAAGCGGAAGTGATTTTTTCCAAATTGTCACGAAATTACTTAACGACTGTCCTTTTTGTTTATGAACGCCTGTATACACTTTCTGTGCTAATTGATTTAAGTAAACACGAACCGTTCTTCTTTTATAAAATGTTTGCGCAAAACTTAAATCGTCTGTTATATCCATATACAAATCACTCAACTCTTCAGGTTCGTTGACTTTTGAATTATAGACCCGCTCGAAACGAGCCCATTTTTCTTTGTTTTCTGTTATGAATGTGGTTTCTTTCACTGTTTTTACACACGGAATTATTCTTCTTCTATTTCCGTGGTCATTTCTTTTTCTTCGTTGAATTTACTCCAATCGATGTCAAAAAATTCTGTGTTTAATGCTTTACCTAATTTATAATTCGTGATAATGATATCTAATTGTTGTTCTCTTAATTTAATCTCTTTTTCAATATCTGGAAGATTTGGATTCAAACAAATATCACCTAAATATTTTGTTTTAGAGATGTCTCCACCTAACCAACGTCCATCTCTTTTACCTTTTACATACATTCCAACTTGATTCAACTTACCATAAGGATCGTAAAATTTCCAAACACCAGAAGGTAAACCGTCTACCATGTTTCCTTCGTTTTGTAAAACGCCATTATCGTAATGATTTTTCACATATCCATTTCTTAATTTTAAACTATCACTTGCTTCCCAAATGGTATATAATTGTCTAATTTCATAATGATCTGTATGTGAACAATCGTATTTTTCAAATTTTTCAATGATGAAACTTTTACTAATCATTTTTCCTTTTGAATCATAATCAGTTAATAAACCTTTTGATTTAAATGAAATTGAATCGTTTATTTTTATTATCGAATCTGCATAATTCACTTCGTATAAAAATTCTCCTTCATAACTATAAAATTTCCAAAGTCCTACTTTTTTTCCCGATGAAATCTGACCATCTCTTGAAACTGTATTATTTGGGTAAAATTTAGTCATGTGGTATTTAATTCCTTCTTTTTCAACTAAGCTTGGACGACCATAATATGGCTCATAGTAGTTATCCATTCCAATTCCTAATTTCGCCAACATTCTATCTAACGTTTGAGATTCTGTGATGTCTTCTGGGACAAATGCAATTGAATCCTTCCAATCAAAAGTGTATAGTACACTTAATTCATTCTCCTCCCAAATTTTCTCTTCTATCGGAAATGAATACAAAAACTTCACATAATGGTATTTAAATCCTAATGAATCGTATGCTTCATAATCATCGATTGGCTGACCGTCTAAGAAAAATCCTCTTTTAGATAATTTCCCATTTAAATGATATGATTTCGATTCACCTTGAAGTGCCCCATTTTTATAATTTAAATCATACAACAACATAGAATCTCTTCCAGGCAAAGTTAAATAAGTCTGAAAGTATCCATCTAAATACCCTTGATCGTACGAACATTTAGTATGTGCCAATTTATTTCTCTCGAAAGATGGACCTTGTCTATATCCGTCGACAAACAATGTTTTTTCTAATTCTTCTCCCAACCAATTGTATTTAATCATTGGTCCGTTTAGAACTCCATTTTTAAAAACGGATGTTTTAGCAAGATAATTAGTTTCTTTTTTAGGTAGAGAATCGTTCATAAATCTAGATTGAGAATATTCTTCACCCATTTCAAATTCACTAAATTCTTTTTGATATCTTTTCTCTTTTTTACTTAATTTTATTTGTGCTTCTTGATATTCAAATTGCTTTATCACACCATTCATTTCTCCATTTAAAAATGGGATTGTTGCTTGAATTTTACCAAATTGGTCTTTAATTGTCCAAATTCCATCTGGTTTACCCGCTTTTAAAGAACCAATAATTAATTTAGAAGATGGATTTTCTGATTTTTCGTCGTATTTAAATTTTGCTGGTTTTTTAGGCTTTTGTTCTTCTGGTTTTTCTTCAATAAACGCTTCTTCACTATAATATTCATCATATTCTTCTTCGTATTCAAAATCATCGTAACCTCTATATAAATTGATATATGGTAAATCTAATTGATTTTCTAAAAATGGAAAAAATACTTTACAAAATAGATTGGTGTAATTTTCAAATATTTGCGATTGATTAATTACGTCTAATAAAAGTGGAAATTCTGATTTTCCAGTCAAACGGTAATTTTGATAATCTTTTTCTAATTTGGTTGTATAATACCCATATAATGGCAACGAAACAGATAATCCATTTTTCGCTTTTAATGCTGCTTTTTTTGTATTTAAAGTAATTGAAACTGGACCAGTGATTGGAATATTGTTTGCACAAATGATATTATCTCTGGTAAGATTGAACTCGTAATCACCTGCTCCAACTCTTGTTTGTGGCAACGAATCATAATATTTACTATTCCATCCATAAAAATCTCCGTAACCCGATTCGCGTATCGAAGCTGATTTAGTTGTTTTTAAAGTTAAATTATCAATTGTATGTGTTTCAGTTCCTGTCCAACTTTTATAGTCGTGACTATAGGTTACTTCACTTTGATACACTTTTTTACCTGTCATAGAATAACTATTGTATTTCAATACTCTATCTTTCGGAAAATAAATTTTTTCAGCCCAAATAGTTGTATCATTTTTATTCCAATCTTTCATGATAGTAACTGAATCAACCTGTAAAACAGTCTCTAATGTATCATACCCATAATAATTGTATGCGTTTGAAATAGGATCATCAACTACAGTAAATCCATCAATAACTACAAATTGAGTAAAATCGGGCATAAAATTAATTCGTTTAAAATCACCCAAAGAATCAAACACTAATTCTTGAAATAATTTCCCGTCGTAATCATAAACAGATTGAATATAGATATTTGAATCGGCAACAAAGTTGACAACATCATACGGTTTTCCATTATCCCAAAAAATGGTGTCTTCTTTTACTAATTTTCCATTTTTAAATTCATACCGAAAAATCAATTGACCGTTTGGATAATGACTTTCATAAATTCCATCGTAAGCAAATTCAAGACCTAAACTATCTATTGCTTTCCCTCTTAACATTCTTTTTTCAGTTTTAGGATCTCGAACGTATTTTCTATATTCTGAATATTCATCATATTCACCGTGTTCATTATAATAATCTTCATCATAATATTCGTCTCCTCCTTCGTAATATTCATCATCTCCATATTCATAATTTTGTTCAGAAGAATATTCGTTTTCATAATCACCCCCTTCATACGAATTAATTTTTTCTTCTTCAATTTCTAAGTCAACCTCCACTTCAAAACCTATTTTAAAATAATCGTTTGGAAGACTTTTTGGATTGTATTCAGAATCAAAATTAAATCCTTGAGCATTGTATGAAGCTTCCACTAATCCAGTTCGAATAATTGGTTGTTTCACATTTATTTTTTTATCAGTATATGTGTATTCTGATGATATTACTTTATTATGTATTAAGCTTTCTCTATCTTTAATTCTAGCTGATTTAGATAATAAATTGTTTTTTCTTTGTGGTTTTCTTTCTATCCAATGACCAGAAGGAACGTTATCTGTAAAATAACCTATTTCTGAAGGATAATCTGTCTCTTCTTGTTCCGAATAATATCCGTTTTTAATCCCATTTTTGAAGAAAACTACTTGTTTAGAAGTATCAATTTCTGGACATTTATTTTTTAAATATTCTTGTTTTTGTAATTCGGTACGAATAGGGCCTGTTTTTCTGTTTTCGATTATCCATTTACCTTCTTTTAACCCATTTACAAACTGACCATTTTTTAATGTATCACCATCTAAATTAAACCAAGTTGCTGTACCGTCTAAAGCATTGTTTTTTATAGAAAAAATACCTGATATTTTAGTCTTTTGAAAAACAAAATTTCCATTCATATCAATTAAAGGGAAACCTTCGAAATATTGAACATATTTTCCATCTGGAATTTTATCCAAACATGGCTTTACATCAAAATCTAATTTGTAGCGAGAATTTAAAAAATGAGCTGGATGTGCAAGCACAATTGGCTTCAAGTCAATATCTAGTTTAGTTTGTTCTTTTTTTGCTTTTTTTAGACTTTTTTTAATCTCTTTTTTAAATCTCTTAAGTGCAAAATCTATTTGCTCAGGCGTTAAATTTACCCACACAGTTTCGCTTAACCATTTGATAATTTCCTCTTCATTTTTAACATAATCAAGAAATGAGTAATAGTAATTATTATCACGCAATTGATTTTTAAATGGATAGATATAACATTTTTCTCCTTTATATGTTACAGTATCTATTTTTTGAGCAACAGATGAAAAGGTGAAAAATAAGAAAACAAAAGTTATTAATTTTCTATAGGCGATAAGATTATTCATATTCAAATATTTCTAGGTTTAAAAATTGTTTTTCGCTGGTAGCACTTTCTTTTCTATGGATGATTCGGATTGGTTCTTTTTTCTTATTGTATTGAATTTCAGATATTATTCGTGTTACATAAATATTTTCACTAAAAGTTGAATCAATGTATTCTGTACAAATCCCCTTTTTATATATGAAATCACGCTTTAAGTCAAATGGATATTCTTTTTTCACCCAATTTAGTAATTGTTTTTTTTGATTTTTTTGATAGGTGTATTGACGTATATTTTTTTCATTTATTTTATTCGAAACTTGGTATTTTTTTGTTGGATGCATTGGTTTCCCCCAAACCAAATTATCTTTTGGTGTTGGAATTAGCATAGAATCAATTACCAACGGCCTCCAATTTCTTCGATTAGGGATATAAAACAAATAATCTCCTGTTTCCATATCTTGGTAAACGAGGCATTTATTGTAACTTTTCATTTTTTGATGCATTCTGAAATCCAATTCTCTAGTTTCCAACTCTAACGGATCATTGTTTTCTGCAAATGGTTTTTCTGTTTTGGAAACAAATTTATTTCTTTTAACTTGAGAAAATCCATAGGAATCTTTTATACCAAAATACCCAAATAAAACAGATCCAATCTCTCGATCATCGTAATAATTATGAACATTTAGCTGAATTAAAATTCCTTTTTCATTAAAATAATATTCCCTTATTTCTCGGGGAACTGTACTCGAAACACTTACCAATTTACCTTCTTCAAAACTATTTCTAGCAAACGATTTTCGAGTGATTTTTTTTATTTTATGTGCTTTAATTATCGAATCGTTGAACCAAATTGGAAAGGATACATCGTTTTCATCCTCTGTTAACAAAGTGTTTAGATTGATTAAAGTTGGTAAATAGACGCCGTCTTTATTTGTACCTATCGAACCAATGTCTGATTTACAGGCAAATAAAGCAAAAATTAAACTTATTAAAAAGCAAACATTTTTCATCATTACAGTAAAGATAATAGCTTTCATGAATATAGAAACATTTTTATCTAAAAAGACTTTAAGACGCAAGACTAAAAGACTTATGAATAGCATAACAACACAGCTCATCAGTCTTTGAGCGTAGCGGTCTTGTGTCTTTTATCCGCCGTTAGGCGGAGGGTCTACTTGTCTATTCTATAATAATGGCGTAACTTTGTACTATGACAAACGAAAGGCCAATAACAGACTGGTTACCAATTACAAAAAAAGAGGTAGAAAAAAGAGGATGGGATGAATTAGATGTAATTCTTATTTCTGGTGATGCTTATGTGGATCATCCTTCTTTTGGAACGGCTGTTATTGCCCGAATTATGGAGGATGAAGGATTTAAAGTTGGAATTGTTGCACAACCCAATTGGAAAGATGATTTACGTGATTTCAAGAAATTAGGTCGGCCAAAATACTTTTTTGGTGTTACAGCGGGCTGTATGGATTCGATGGTGAATCATTACACGGCTAACAAAAGATTACGTTCTACGGATGCCTACACTCCTGGAGGTGAAGCTGGTTTTCGTCCAGATTATCCAACGATTGTTTACAGTAATATTTTGAAAGAATTGTTTCCTGATGTGCCTGTTTTAATTGGTGGAATTGAAGCTTCTTTGAGACGTGTGACGCATTACGATTATTGGAAAGATAAATTAATGCCTTCGATTTTGGTGGACTCAAAAGCAGATATTTTGGTTTATGGAATGGGAGAACAACCCTTGCGTGAATTATTAAAATTGGTTAAAAAAGGTGTTTCTTTTAATAGTTTACATACCTTAAAACAAATCGCTTTTTTACAAAATAAAATAGATGAACTTCCAAAAAATAAAGCGTGGGAAACAGTCGAAATGGCTAGTCACGAAGAATGTTTAGAAGATAAATTTAAATACGCTTCCAATTTTAAAATTGTGGAAGTTGAATCTAATAAATGGCAAGCGAATCGTATCATTCAGCATGTGGGAGATCAAACTTTGGTCATAAATCCTCCGTACAAAACAATGACGGAAAATGAAATCGATAAAACATTTGATTTACCGTATACACGTTTACCTCATCCAAAATACAACAAACGTGGAGCAATTCCTGCGTATGATATGATCAAGTTTTCGATCAACATGCACCGTGGTTGTTTTGGGGGTTGTAGTTTTTGTACTATTTCAGCGCATCAAGGAAAATTTATTGCTTCAAGAAGTGAAAAATCGATTTTGGCTGAAGTTGAATTAGTTGCCGATCACCCTGAATTTAAAGGGTATATATCCGATTTAGGTGGACCTTCTGCGAACATGTATAAAATGAAAGGGAAGGTAGAAGAAATTTGTGCGCGTTGTTCGAGTCCAAGTTGTATTCACCCTGTAATTTGCAGTAATTTAGATACTTCGCATAAACCGATGACCGCATTGTACAAAAAAGTAGATGCTAATCCTCGAATCAAAAAAGCGTTTGTGGGTTCTGGAGTTCGTTATGATTTATTGGTAGATGATTTCAATAAAAACAACGACGATGGAAATCACGATGAATATATTGAACAATTAGTCACACGTCATGTTAGTGGACGTTTAAAAGTTGCTCCTGAACATACTTCTGATGCGACTTTACGTGTGATGCGTAAACCTTCTTTCAAATACTTTCACAAATTCAAAGAGAAATACGATGCAATTTGTGAGAAACACGGCTTACAAAAACAACAGTTAATTCCATATTTTATTTCTTCTCACCCAGGTTGTGAAGAGGAAGATATGGCGAATTTAGCAGCTGAAACAAAAGACATGGGATTCCAATTGGAACAAGTCCAAGATTTTATGCCAACTCCAATGACTGTTGCCGAAGTAATTTATTACACAGGAGTTCATCCATATACGCTGAAACCAATTAAAACGGTTAAAACAAAAGAAGAAAAATTAAATCAAAACAAATATTTCTTCTGGTACAAACGTGAAAACAGAGAATGGATTCGTCAACGTCTTCAACAAGCCAATCGTCCTGAATTAATTGAAAAATTATTAGGAGATCAACAAGGCGGCGGAGGCAGTAAACCTGTTCCAAAATGGTTAGAAGATAGAAGAAAAAAATCGAGGTAATTTGGATTGAAGATTTAAAATCTTTTGAATTGTTGGAATGGATAAAAAAAATTTATTTAAATAATGATAGAAAAGAATTATCGTTCAATGAAATTTGTATTTGAATAACATAATGCCCTGAAAGGGTATCATCTATTAACGATGGGCAAAGTCCATCGAAAACGAAATTAACTAACATTAATAAAGCCCTGAAAGGGTGTAATATGCGTATGAGACAAAATATTCCGCCCTTTCGGCTTTATGGTAGTATAATTCTTGCTGATTCATAGGGCTTTGCCCAATGTTTTTATATTACACCCTTTCAGGCTCTGAACTACGGTAATACATTTCACTATGAAACTTTAAGCCCAATACCTCAAAATAAAGCTCTGACCAATTATTTTCTAAATAAAACATTATTAACTTTACATCTTTCAAAAGATAAACAATACAATGGAATACAATTTTCAAGACATCGAACCTAAGTGGAGAAAGATTTGGGCGGATAATAAAACGTTCAAAGCGGAAGACAACAGTGCTAAACCAAAATATTATGTGTTAGATATGTTTCCGTATCCTTCTGGTGCTGGTTTGCATGTTGGTCACCCACTTGGTTATATTGCTTCTGATATCTATGCACGTTACAAACGTTTGCAAGGTTTTAATGTGTTGCATCCAATGGGTTACGATTCTTTTGGATTACCGGCTGAACAATATGCGATTCAAACAGGTCAACATCCTGCTGTTACTACGACTGAAAATGTTGCTCGTTACCGTGACCAGTTGGATAAAATTGGATTTTCTTTTGACTGGGACAGAGAGGTGCGTACTTCTTCTCCGGAATATTACAAATGGACGCAGTGGATTTTTAAACAATTATTCGACTGCTATTACGATAATAAAACAGACAAAGCTGAACGTATTTCCAAGTTAATTTCTGAATTTGAAGCAAACGGTAATACCAATGTTGACGCATGTTCTGATTGTGAAACGATTTTTACGGCTGAAGAATGGAACGCTTTTGATGAAAAAGAGAAAGATGCAACTTTACAAGCGTATCGTTTGACTTTCTTAGCTGATTCTTGGGTTAATTGGTGTCCAGCTTTGGGAACTGTTTTGGCGAATGATGAAATCGTAAACGGAGTTTCGGAACGTGGCGGTCACCCTGTTGAGCAAAAATTAATGCGTCAATGGTCGATGAGAATTAAAGCGTATGCTGAACGTTTATTGACTGGTTTAGAAGGATTAGATTGGACAGATTCAGTAAAAGACATTCAAAGAAACTGGATCGGAAAATCAGTCGGTTGTTCACTTAAATTTCAGATTTCAGATTGCAAATTTCAGATTGATGGGGTTACACCAGAAATTGAGGTTTTTACTACTCGTCCTGATACTGTTTTTGGGGTTTCGTTTATGGTTTTAGCGCCTGAACATCCTTTGGTAGATCAAATTACAACTCCTGAATTCGCGGATAAAATTGCTGAGTATAAGAAAAATGCTTCTTTGAAATCGGCTCGTGATCGTGAAGCGGATGTGAAAAATATTACGGGACAAAATACAGGTGCTTTTGTGATTCATCCTTTTACTGGAGAAAAAATTCAGATTTGGATTGGAGATTATGTACTGGTTTCTTATGGAACTGGTGCTGTAATGGCGGTTCCTTGTGGAGATCAACGTGACTATGATTTCGCGAAACATTTTGGAATTGAAATAAAAAACATTTTTGAAAATATTGATATTTCTGAAGCAGCGTATACTGAGAAATCAGGTACAATTGCAAATTCAGATTTCTTGAACGGTTTGGATGTAAAATCAGCAATGAAAAAAGCGATTGAAGCCATCGAAACAAAAGGAATTGGGACAGGAAAAACAAATTACCGTTTACGTGATGCTGTTTTCTCAAGACAACGCTATTGGGGTGAACCTTTTCCAGTTTATTACCAAGATGGATTGCCAAAAATGATTCATACTAGAGATTTACCAATTGAATTACCAGAAGTTGAAAAATATTTGCCGACAGAAGATGGAAAACCACCGTTGGGAAATGCACATCAATGGGCATGGGATATTGTGGATAATCAAATTGTAGATACTGTAAACATCGATAACGAAACTGTTTTTCCAATTGAATTGAACACCATGCCAGGTTGGGCAGGAAGTTCATGGTATTTCTTGCGTTACATGGACCCTTCGAATGAAAGTGAATTCGTAAGCAAAGAAAAAGCTGATTACTGGAAAAATGTAGATTTATACATCGGCGGTTCAGAACACGCGACCGGACATTTATTGTACGCTCGTTTCTGGACAAAATTCTTGTACGACCAAGGTTTTATTTCGTTTGATGAACCATTTCAAAAGATGATTAATCAAGGGATGATTTTGGGGAGAAGTAGTTTTGTTTATAGAATCAATGAAACCAATAAATATGCCACTTCTTCTAAAAAAGCTGATTTTCAAACAGCAGCTATTCATATCGACATCTCAATTGTAGACAACGATAAATTAGATATCGAAGCATTCAAAAATTCAAGAGAAGAATATAAAAATGCTGAATTCATTTGTGAAGAAAACGGAGATTACATCTGTGGTTCAGAAGTTGAAAAAATGTCTAAATCCAAATACAACGTACAAACTCCAGACGAATTAGTTACTAAATTCGGAGCTGACACATTACGTATGTATGAAATGTTCTTAGGTCCTTTGGAGCAATTCAAACCTTGGGATACCAAAGGAATTACAGGAGTTCATAATTTCTTACGTAAGTTATGGAGATTGTTCCATGACAAAGAAGGAAATTTGGTTCTTTCATCTGATGTGCCTCAAAAAGAATCATTGAAAACATTGCACAGAACAATCAAGAAATTAGAAGAAGATTTAAATCGTTTTTCTTTCAATACAGGTGTTTCGAACTTCATGATTTGTGTGAATGAATTAACAGAGCAAAAATGCAACAACCGTTCAATTTTACAAGAATTGGTTGTCTTGCTTTCTCCTTATGCACCGCACATTGCAGAAGAATTATGGGAGAAAATAGGAAACGATAAAGGCACAATTAGTTTTGCTCAATTCCCTAAATTTGATGAAAGTGTGTTGGTGGAAGCAAATTTCGAATACCCTGTTTCTTTCAATGGGAAAATGCGTTTTAAAGTGAGTTTACCATTAGCTTTATCAGTTCAAGAAGTTGAAAAAGAAGTTATGAGCAGCGCAGAAGCATTGAAATATTTGGAGGGGAAAGATCCGAAAAAGGTGATTGTTGTTCCTGGGAGGATTGTGAATGTTGTTTTATAAATTGCAGATTAGCAAATTGAAAATTGCAGATTGGAAGACAAAAGATTGCTTATAATACAAGGGTTGACTGATTGGTTGACCCTTTTTTATTTCATTTAAACTCCCCAAAAAAATTTCGCACATTCCAATGCTCAATTCCTTGTTCATTAGAATGCGGTATTTCATCCATACTTACCACCATTTTTCGATGATTGTCTTTTATCAACAGAAGATTTCCAAATTCTCGATCAATGGTGCTTTGCTCAATTAATAAATAAGCAACTTGAATATAGATGAGAATTCCTTTTTTAGAAGCTACAAAATCAATCTCTTTGTCTCCTTTTTTACCGATGTATACTTCATATTTCATGCATTTTAAATGATGAAAAACGGCATTTTCAAGAATTTTATTGATGTCCTGAATTTTAAATGGGTGAATGGCGTGACGAATTCCTAAATCTTCGAAATAAAATTTATCGCCAATTTCGAAAATCTTTTTACCTCCAATTTCAGTTCTTTTTACTCGTTCAATGAAATAAACACTTTCTAAATGAATAAGATATTCTAAAATAGTTTTTGGTAATAGGGAAATTTTTTGAGATTTTAAATACTCACTTATTTTGTTAGATGAAACTAGACTTCCAACATTATCAGCAATAAAACGAATTAAATCTTGTAAAAAACGTACATTCCGAATGTTATAACGAGTAACAACATCACGTAAAATTATGGAATCAAAAATAGATTTTAAATATTCTAAATAAACATCTTCATCCTCTTTTAAATTAACTAAATGTGGCATTCCGCCAAATTGTAAATAAGACCACAAACTTTCTGTCGAATCTGTTTTTTTATGAAATTCTAAATATTCTAAATATGTAAGTGAATAAACTCGAATTTCAATGTACCGTCCAGCCAACATCGTTGCTAATTCACCCGAAAGCAAAGTAGCATTACTTCCTGAACAATAAATATCAAAATTATTTGTGATTTGTAAACTTCTGATTGCCTTTTCAAACGACTCAATTTCTTGAATTTCATCTATGAACAAATGAATCTTTTCTCCCGATTTAATAAACGGATCTAGATAATTCATCAAATCATGATAATCTCTAATCCAATCAAATTGATAATCTTCTTTGTTAATATATACAATTGTTGCGTTTGAATTTCGTTCTAAAATTTCATCCTTTACTTGCAAAAGAACATGACTTTTCCCAACTCTACGTTGACCCACAATAATTTTCACCAATGAATCTCCAATAAAAGGTTCAATTTGTTTGTAATATAAAGGGCGTTTATTATTTATCATTTTCCTTATAAGTAAAACTATATGACAAATATACAAAAATTTTACTTATAATAAAAATATATATTAATATTTTAAGTTTTGTTTATTATAGTAAATAAAAAATTTATTTATGATCGTTTATTATAGCCTACTTCAAAACATATCGAATTCCAATACCGTGTTGAAAGCTTACTTCAAAAAATGATCTGAGTTCTGGTATTATCGTATAGTTAAATAAGTTTCCAATCTGAAAAATTATCAAATTTTTCCAAATACAACATATTTCCAACATTAGTATTGAATTTTAACCCGCAAAAAAAGCTGGCTAAAAAATTAATTCAAGCCAGCTTTTCTAATAATATTCTAATTTATTCTTTTGTAAAAACCATATTAAATGAACCACCAGTGATCGTTTTACTTAATGTTGGGTCGTTCGATGAATACACTTTACAACTAAAAGTACCTACTACTGTTTGAAGCGGCTCTCCCAAACCATTAACACTTGAAGTGCTGGAAGTAACAGTACATGTTGAGCCTGTTTGATCGCCTAAACTGGAGTGCCATTCATCTCCACCACCGGCTGTTGAATCAAAGTAAATAATTTCAACAGAAGGAGTAGTTGACGTTGAGGAGGAGGATGAAATAATGTGTGTTCCTACGGCAAAAGAATTATTAAACTTCGTATTAGAATCGTAAAATTCTGCAAATGTGAAATGATTACGGCTAAAATCAACTTCTAAGTTTCCAGTTATTGTACTTGTTATTGTTCCATACGATGGATTTTGAATAAAACTTGATCCAAATGATGCTACAAGTGTACCATTACTTGAATTAATATCCTTTCCATTACTTGTGGCACTACAACAACCATTCACACCTTCATGAGATTCCCAAAGATAAGAGTCAACATTTGCTTTCAAAAAACGAGGACTTGCAGGGGCTGGCGTAGGCGCTGGTGCCGGGGTTGGCGTTGGCGTTGGATCATCTGAATTACAAGCCGAGAGTATCAACAAGGCAAATAAATTTAAAGTGATTTTTTTCATTTTGTTTTAAGTTAAGTTTAAGAATTTCTTCAAAAATAATCAAATAATTTAAAATAATCTATCCTTATATCACCAAACGGGGCAACCGCCGCAACCGTTTTTCATTCTTCTGTA
>OBEQ010627111.1_pt1 | contig 22083 bp, 16 predicted proteins | sample 1670901 | NCBI WGS metagenome assembly OBEQ01 (sample SAMEA104232315, study PRJEB22302) | groundwater metagenome | biome: forest; feature: aquifer; material: groundwater | place: USA | collected 2011-08-07 | depth 5.4 m
CCCACCAACCACTTAGACGCTGAAAGCATTGCTTGGTTAGAACAGTTTCTAAAACAATATGAAGGCACCGTGGTCGCCGTTACACATGATCGTTACTTCTTAGATAATGTGGCTGGCTGGATTCTTGAACTTGATCGTGGTCACGGTATTCCATTTGAGGGCAACTACACCGCTTGGTTAGAGCAAAAAGAAAAACGCTTAGCAACAGAAGAGCGGCAAGAAGATGCGCGTCAAAAATCGATTAAAGCAGAATTAGAGTGGGTGCGCACCAACCCCAAAGGTCGACATGCGAAAAACAAGGCGCGTCTTGCTCGCTTTGAAGAGCTCAGTTCACAAGAGTTTCAACAACGTAATGAGACACAAGAATTATATATCCCCCCTGGACCACGCTTAGGTGACCTTGTGGTAGAAGCACAGCAAGTGAAAAAAGGGTTTAATGACCGCTTACTGGTTGAAGATCTTTCGTTTAACCTACCCAAGGGCGGTATCGTTGGCATCATCGGCCCGAATGGCGCAGGTAAATCTACTCTCTTTAAAATGATGACCGCGCAAGAAAAAGCAGACGATGGTGCATTTCGCGTGGGTGACAGCGTAAAACTGGCTTATGTTGATCAAAGTCGCGATGCACTCGATGGCAGCAAAACCGTATGGGAAGAAATTTCTGAAGGGTTAGATTATATTACCGTCGGCACCTTCCAAATGCCTTCGCGCGCTTATGTAGGTCGATTCAATTTTAAAGGAAATGACCAACAAAAATTTATTAAAGACTTATCGGGTGGTGAACGAAATCGCGTGCATTTAGCTAAACTACTGCGAAGTGGCGGCAATGTTTTGTTGCTTGACGAACCCACCAACGATCTCGATGTAGAAACCTTACGTGCATTAGAAGAAGCACTACTGGCCTTCCCGGGTTGTGCTGTTGTGATTTCACATGATCGTTGGTTTTTAGATCGTATTGCGACACATATCTTGGCGTTTGAGGGTGATAGCAAAGCGGTTTGGTTTGAAGGAAATTATGCAGACTATGAAGCTGACCGCATTCGTCGCCTGGGCCCCGACGCTGCACGCCCGCACCGCATCAAATTCAAGAAAATTAATATTTAGCACCGCGGTGGGAAAACGCAAAAAACCCACTTTGACTACTTCCCACTCCTCGTCTATCATTAACGTAAATCCAACTATATGTTAAATGGGGTTATTATGAATCCGGCCACAAAAACAACTGTCAGACCTGACGCCAAAGGCAGAGTCACTTTAGGAGACTTGGCCAAGGGTGTCAGCAGCTTTACTGTCATCCAAGGTGAAAACCATCAAATCATTTTAGAGCCCTTCGTAGAAATACCCGCGTCTGAAAAATGGCTTTATACCAACAAAGAAGCTTTAGAAAAAGTAAAAAAAGGGCTTCAGGATGCCGCTTCCGGTAAAACAAAAACACTAGGAAGCTTTTCAAAATACAAGGATGAATAAATGCCTTTTAACCTTTGCTTCACAGCACAGGCTGTTAGCAATTTACAGCAATTGGAAAAAAATGCCGGGCTAGCGAAACGGCTAAAGGCGGTTAGAAAAACACTGGCTTATTTACAAACTAATCCAAGACACCCAGGACTCAACACACACAAATATACTTCTCTTTCCGGCCCCTGCGGTGAAGAAATTTTTGAAGCCTACGCTGAAAATAATACCCCCGCAGCCTATCGAGTTTTCTGGTATTACGGCCCAGCGAAAAACAACATCACCATCATCGCCATCACGCCACACCCTTAAAGCACTTGCACTTACTCCTTCACCTAACCCGTTGCATCAACCCTATCCCCGCCAATAAAAATAACAATGACGGCAAGGTTGCGGCAAAAAAAGGAGGGAACTGATACACAATACTCATCGGGCCAAAAAAAGAATTGGTGATATAAAAACTAAACCCAATCGCAACACCCGCAATCATACGTAACCCCACTGTCGCTGATCGCAGCGGACCAAAAATGCAAGGTATCGCTAAGAAAATCATTACCAAGCTCGCAATAGGTTGTAGCAGACGCTTCCAAAATACTAACCAATATTCATTGGCATGCAACCCATTGGCTTGTTGATATTTAATAAACTTATATAACTTAGGCAGGGTTAATTCTTCAGGCTGATCTTCTGCAGTATGCACAAACGCTGGGTTGAGTATTAACTCAATATCATCACGCGCCATTTTTTTTGTTTCAACATGATCTGAAAAAAAATGACTTTCAACAATTTGTTTTAAATGCCAGTGATGATTATCGTAATTGCCTTCCGCTGCAAAACTTGCAGTCACCAATTGATGATCAGGCGAAAATGTATAGCGTGTAATGCCTTGGAGACGTCCGCCAGGTAAAATAGATTGGATGTGAATATACGTATTACTGTTTTTTAGCCATGTCCCTTGTTGTGTTGTAATGGCCTGCCCCCCGCTGGTTTGCAAGCCTTTTTGTCTTTCCGCCCAATGTAGCATTTGAGGCGCAATATACACCCCCACTAACATCATCACGACTATCATGGCTAAGACTGTTTTTAATACCATCGAAGCAATTTGCCAAACTGACACACCGCTGGTGCGCAACACCATCAACTCATTGTGTGCGGCCAGCGACCCCAAGCCTACGATCACACCCAACATCGCTGCCATCGGAAACAAATTATAAATTGCTTGCGGAATCCCTAATAATACATATAAAAATGCTTGATAAGGACCATAATCTCCCTGGCCCAAATCCCCCATTTCTCCGACAAAATTAACAAACACCTCTAACGCAACCACCACCAAAATCACTAAGAGTGTGGCCGTAATAATGGTTTTACCTAAATAGCGTTGCACAATTTTCATGACGCCCTTCTTAGTCGCATTTTAGCAACCACACGCCAAACCATTTTTTTAAAATGGTACCGCGCGGGCAAATCTAGCCACAACACAACCATAAACAAGAGCAAGCTAACATGAATCAACCCTATCCCCAGCCAAGGGGATAACACGCCTTTTTCAATCCAGTTACGAGACACAAATAACATATTGGCGTAGACAGTGAAAATAAGCAGGGAAGGGAAGATTTTAGCGTAACGCCCTTGGCGCGGTTTTAATTCGCTCAGCAAAGCCGCCAATAAAGCCAGCAAGAGTGTTGCAATAGGCATCGCAAACCGCCATTGCAACTCTGCATAAGCCAGTTTATTTTCTTTTTTAATTTCCGCCCACAACTGATCAAACGTCAATCCAGCCACTTGGTTTCGACTATAAACTTCATGCGATAAAATTCGCACACCATATTTTTCAAATTGCGCAATATGGAAGTTAGCTGCACCAGGCGTTCCCATATAACGATACCCTTGTGTAGCCACTAAAAATTGATCTTGTGTGGCTTTATCTTTCAATGGGTAGCCCCCTTGCGCAGAAATCACCGTCCATTGACCCAGCGTAGGATAACCATTTTCTTCTTTTTTTTGCTGCGCGACGAAAATATTGGTTAACTGCTGACGATCACGGCTAATCTCTTCGACATAATAAACTTGGCGTCCGGTTGCATCTGCTTGAAATCGCCCTGCACGCATTGTTTGCACCAACGTCGCACCATCAGATTCTGCCATGAGTTTATTTTTATACAGCAGTAGGCGTGGCCCCAACCAAAGCGTTAAGAAAGAAACGACTAACATGACCACACAAGCAATTTTCAATGTCATCTGAATTAATTGATATTTGCTCAAGCCACAGGCGGATAACGCCGTCATTTCATTGTCATTATATAAGCGGCCGTAAGAAAGCAAGATGCCTAGAAATAAACCTAAAGGCAGTAGAAACCCTAACAAATAAGGGATTTGAAACAACATCAAGCGAAACAGCACGCTCCCCAATAATTTGCCGGCCGCTGCATCCCCCAGGTAGCGCACAAACTGATTGCTGATAAAAATAAACAATAAGACCAAGGTCACTGAAAGCAGTGTGCCCATCACCTCTTTTGCTAAATACCGTAAAATAATCATGGGGTTAAAAAATAGACCTAATTAGCATATACTCCTCCGTGATTCACTTAGATGGATATCCATTTAAAACAAGAGTGACTGTCCCTCTTACACTTGGCTCGCTTTACTGTGTTCGCAATAGCGGCCTAAAGAGGAGAAAAACAAGGGTTACAACGCTTAAAAGGCATAAAATGATACATTATATCACACAAGCAGGCCCCGCTTCGCAGCAAACAACAGATTGCCTGGTCCTCCCCTACTGGGAAAATGCTACGCCTACACCAAGCTTTCAAGCCTTAGATCAAGCCAGCCAGGGTCACGTAGGCCAGTGGGTAAAAACCGAAGATTTCACCGGTAAAACCGGCCAAACATTACTCTTAAGAGACGTGCCGGGCGTCACTGCACCCAGAATCCTCTTGGTGGGTTGCGGAGAACCCAACAAGTTCACCCCAACACAGTTTTATCAAGCCGTCACCTTGACCATCAACACCGTTCGCTGTATGGCAATCACCCATTGTTGCGCTTATTTGCTTGAATTTGCGCTTCGCACGGTTGAATGGCAGCTCTACCATGCGATTTTGGCGTGCGATCATACGCTCTATCGCTTTGATCGCTTTAAATCTCAAAAAGATCCTGACATTAAGTTACAAACCTTCAGCTTTGGCTTAACACAAGCGTCTGCTGATTTCACTGCTGTGATTGCACGCGCGCAAGCCATTGCTCGCGCGGTGAAGCTCACCCGTGATTTGGGCAACTTACCCAGCAATGTTTGCACGCCCACTTATTTGGCGGAACAAGCTCTGGCACAAGCCAAAGCACATCCTGCGCTCAAAACCACCGTGTTAGAGCAAGTTGAATTAGAAAAATTAGGCATGCAAGCTTTTCTGTCGGTAGCACGTGGCAGCGTAGAGCCCCCCAAACTCATTACCCTTGAATATCAAGGCAGCACCAGCGCACCCATTGTGCTGGTCGGAAAAGGGGTTACTTTCGATTCAGGCGGCATTTCCTTAAAACCTGGCGCCAGTATGGATGAAATGCGCTACGACATGTGTGGTGCAGCAACGGTGCTCAGCGTATTAAGCGCCGCTGCAGAATTAAAACTACCCCTCAATCTGGTAGGCATTATGGCGTGCACAGAAAACATGCCTTCTGGTAAAGCCTATAAACCAGGCGACATCGTTCAAACCCTTTCAGGGCAAACCATTGAGATTTTAAACACCGATGCCGAAGGGCGCGTTGTTTTAGCAGACGCTTTGGCGTATGCTGCGCGCTTTAACCCTGACACCGTGATCGATATTGCCACTTTAACAGGCGCCATCATTGTGGCACTGGGCGATAAAGCATCGGGCTTGATGACAACCGACACCGCACTTGCAACAGAAATCAGTGCAGCAGGTGAAAGCAGTTGGGATCGTGTCTGGCCACTGCCTTTATGGGAAGAATATCAAGAACAAATTAAAAGCCCTTTTGCAGACATGGCCAACATCGGCAGCGAAGGGGGTAAAAGCATTACAGCCGCCTGCTTGCTTTCACGCTTTACAACCGCTTACCGCTGGGCTCACTTAGATATCGCAGGCACTGCGTGGCAATCTGGTAAAAACAAAACAGCGACAGGCCGTCCTGTTCCTTTACTCATGGATTTCTTATTTAAAAGATGCCCATGACACGTGCTGATTTTTACTTATTAGACATCCCTTTCAGCGAACTCAGCCATTTTGCTTGTCGTTTACTACAAAAAATTTTCCAGCAAAAATTATCTGCCTATTTGTATGTCGCAAGTAAGGCGGAAGCCTCGCGGTGGGATGCCTTGCTGTGGGCATTTAACGATGTCAGTTTTCTACCACACGCCCTTTATGAAAAAAATCTTACGCTGCAAGTGCCTATTTATGTTGGCCACACGACACCCAACACGCCACTGGATGTGTTAGTCAACCTAACCGATACGCCGCCTGATTTTTACAGCGACTTTTCACGCATCGTAGAGATTGTGCCGCAAGAAGAAAATTTGCGTGCACAAGCTCGAAAAAAATATCAATTTTATCAACAAGAAAACTGTCAATTACAAATGAATACACTTTGAGACGATGATCATGCAAAAAACTTATGACCCTCAACACATCGAATCACACTGGTATCCACACTGGGAAGCCCAAGGCTATTTCAAACCACGCGGCAAGGGCAAGCCTTATTGCATTCCCTTACCGCCCCCCAATGTCACGGGTAGTTTGCATATGGGACATGGTTTCCAGCAAACACTCATGGATATTTTAATCCGTTATCATCGTATGCAGGGCAGGAATGTGTTGTGGCAAGGCGGCACTGATCACGCCGGCATTGCAACACAAATGGTGGTAGAGCGTCAGTTACTACTAGAAAATATTTCTCGTCACGACATCGGTCGCGATGCCTTCATTAAAAAAGTATGGGAATGGAAACATACTTCAGGCAATCGCATCACACAACAGATGCGCCGCTTAGGCCTTTCTATCGATTGGTCACGTGAGCGCTTCACTTTAGATGAAGGCTTGTCTGACGCAGTACAAACCGTTTTTATTCAGTTGTATGAAGCGGGATTAATTTATCGAGGACAACGTTTAGTAAATTGGGATCCTACGCTCTTAACGGCTGTGAGTGATTTAGAAGTTGAAAATCATGAAGAAGAAGGCACACTTTGGCATATTCAATACCCTTTTGCAGATAATCCAGCGACAGGCTTAACGGTTGCTACGACGCGCCCAGAAACGTTATTGGGCGATGTCGCGTTGGCGGTCAATCCACAAGATGAACGTTACCGCAATGACATTGGCAAAATGGTAAAAGTACCTTTAACCGATCGCTGCGTACCCATTATTGCAGATGACTATGTTGATGCCGCCTTTGGCACGGGTGTTGTTAAAATCACACCAGCACATGACTTTAATGATTATGCCGTCGGACAGCGTCATCAACTTCCTTTAATTAATCTCTTCACGCCAACAGCCACCTTAAACGAAAATGCGCCGAAAGCTTATCAAGGCCTCGATCGTTTTGTTGCTAGAAAAAAAATAATTGAAGATTTAAAAAATAAAAATTTATTAATAAAAGAAGAAAAACATCGCCTGAAAATTCCACGAGGTGATCGATCACACGATATCATTGAACCTTATCTCACTGATCAGTGGTTTGTTAAAACAGCCCCCCTGGCCAAACCTGCATTAGATGCCGTCAAAAATGGCAAAATTAAATTTTTCCCCGAAAACTGGGCCAATACTTATTATCACTGGATGGAGAACTTACAAGATTGGTGTATCAGTCGCCAGCTTTGGTGGGGACACCGTATTCCTGCTTGGTATGACGAAAAAAATAAAATTTATGTAGGTAAAAATGAAAAGGAAATCAGAAGAAAATATCAATTAGATGCTCAAGTTGTTTTAACGCAAGAGGTTGATGTATTAGACACTTGGTTTTCTTCTGCACTCTGGCCTTTTTCTACTTTAGGCTGGCCTGAAAAAACAGACAGTTTAGCGACTTTTTATCCTAGCAGCGTATTAATTACTGGCTTTGACATTATCTTTTTTTGGGTCGCACGCATGATCATGTTCGGCATGAAATTCATGAATGAAGTACCCTTTCAACAGGTTTATATTCATGGCCTTGTGCGCGATGCAGAAGGTCAAAAGATGTCGAAAACAAAAGGCAATGTATTAGATCCGCTTGATATCATCGACGGCATCAGCCTCGCAGCCTTATTAAAAAAACGCACGCAAGGCTTAATGCAACCTGCCATGGTAAAACGCATTGAATCTGCCACCCAGCGAGATTACCCTAACGGCATTCCCCTCCTCGGCACAGACGCATTACGCTTTACCTTCTGCGCGCTCGCTGCCACCACACGCGATGTTAATTTCGATTTAGCACGTGTAGAAGGATATCGTCATTTTTGCAACAAATTATGGAATGCTTCACGCTTTGTTTTTTTAAACCTTGAAAAATATCCAGCACCCACTGCGCCGCAACAAACCCATTTGATTGATCGTTATATCTTGGCAAAGCTGCAGCAAACAATCCAAGCTTGCCATCAACACCTCAGCGATTACCGTTTTGATTTGATGGCCCACGCCTTATATGAATTTGTTTGGAATGAATATTGTGATTGGTATTTAGAATTAGCTAAACCCATTTTGCAAAATGAAAAATCAACTGCCACGCGCTACACATTGATTTATGTGTTAGATAACATCGTCCGCTTGTTACACCCCATTATGCCTTTCATCACAGAAGAAATTTGGCAAAAAACCCATGTTTACTTAGATACGCCAGAAGAAAGTATCATGATCAGTGCTTACCCTCACGTAGAAAATACCTTACTTGATGTCACCGCAATTAAAGACATGGATTGGTTGAAAAATATAGTTATCGCCATTCGCACATTGCGCGCACAAAGTCATATCGCGCCCAGCAAACTACTGACGGTTTATTTAAGTGATGGCACTGCACACGATGAAAAACAGCTTCATCACTTTAAGCCTTTCATTCTTAACTTAGCGCGCTTGCAAGATATTCAGTGGCAAACCACACCCGGCAATGAAGCCTCCCTCACCGGTCTTGCGAATGGCATCAAAATTTCTATCCCCATGCAGGATTTCATTGACACTGCACAAGAAATTCAACGCTTAGAAAAAGAAATTTCAAAAATGGAAAAAGAGTTACTACGTTGCCAAGCCAAGCTGAATAACCCAGCTTATCTTGAAAAAGCCCCTACAGACATTGTTGCTAAAGAAAAAACCCGCGCTGCTGAACTCACAGCAGATTTAGAAAAATTACAAAACCAGGTGAAAACACATGCCCCAATACACCCTAAAAACTAAAACAGAACATTGCATTGAAACCCAAATAACCCCCCCGAGCACGTCTTCAACTCCCTTTGCTGATGACGGCGCTCCCTTTGTATTGATAGGGAAAAAAGAATTTACTGAAGCCTTTCTCCGTCGCTATCCAGACACCACGATAAATCCTGGGCGTTTATGGGATGAGATCATGGGGAATTACCCAGAGGATGAACAGTGGCAAGGTGACTTAAAATATAGTGGCATTCCAGCGGGAGAGCAAAGAAACCCATTACACCCTGACGTTCACTTCTTAACAGAGGAAGCCTGTCAAAAAATAATAGCGCATTATCACCACTTTCAAAATGGGATTGATTACCAACACTTACCCGGTGGATTTCTTCTAAAGAAAAACCCGAACGAAAATAACATCAGAAATATTTTACACTTTAGCGACTTTGTTGCTAAAAACTCCTCAAAAGTAAGTCCACTGGCCGTCACACTCCTCACAACAGATCAAATAACGCAAGACAACGAGGAGGAAGCGCTGCCTTGTGAAGGTGCACAAGCAAAATGGTATGCTTTTTTGTTATCTAAGATGTCAGGGTGGGAACATCTACTGTGTCGTAAAAAAGAATTAAATAATGCGTTTGTTTATTTTTCTAATTTAGTGAGCGAAAAGGGGTTGGATTTTTACGAACCTGATTTTTCTCATATCAAAGAAAATATCCATCCTATTGTGCTCATGGGACGTTGGGCAACTGTGCTCTGCAATAAAAATTTAGCGTCAGAGGCGCTACCCGATCAGTGGCAACATTTATTAGAGATTCCCCTAGAAACAAGCTATGGCGCCATTCGTGCCATCACCGATTTCGCGCGCACAGATCATCCTTGCGGTTTTTTATTACCGGATATGTTACCGGGTGTTATTACGCTGGGTGTGGAGCATCTGCCTGAAGTAGATGGTTATAAACCATGCTATGTTTACACAGGTTTAAATACCGTCCCTCGCCCTGATCGAATTAGAGAAAGTAATTGCGATGAGTTAGCCTGCTTAGGCCGCTTGGATTCGACGAGCGAACAAGCAACCGAACCACAAGAAAGAAATACAAGCGATTTTTGGCGTTACCTGGCTTTTCAAAATAAACGTCATTCTATTTCTTTCTATAAAAAAGCCATCGCTACCCTTCAAAAAATAAATTTTTGCAAAAAGGTCTACAACGTTTTTAATCAGGCCATTTGGGAAAACATGTTGTTTCAGCTATTGGCCATGAGCACAACCGGCGCCGCCCACTCTGCCAACACGCCGCTAGAAGAAGCACATGATCTAGCCACCTGGGAAAAGCTATGTAAGTTCGTTTCTGAAATAGACAGCAAAACCGTGGCCCTGAAAACGCTGAACAAAATTCCTTTTGAAGGCAATTACAAGTTCAGTTTTATAGAAAAAATGAAATCGATCAAAGGGCAACCCAACTTAGATTTTCTTTATAGCCTGACACGCTATTGTCAAAAACTTTTTACTCGCGTTACAACAGGCGAAGTCTTCACGACAATAACCAAGTCCATCGCTGGACAAGGCGACGGGAGAATAAAAGAAATTTCAGAATGGTATACATTAATAACGAAAGTTGAAAAAGTTTCCTCAGTCCTTAAAGAAGATTTCAATCTAGGTGCACGCTTTTATTTTGTCGATGGCATTTTGAATGCGCGCGATCTGGTGGCATATGTTGATTTGCAAGATACCATTCTCTCCGCGAACGATGCTGATTTAGGAAAAATTTTTTCAGCCCACGTCAGCACCTTCGGCATTCAAACAAAAAAAGAATGGGAACAGATCAAGTCGTGGTTACCTGGTTTTTCAGCCACCGTGAAAAACGACTTAACATTTTGCCTCACTATTTTTAAGGATATAACTTCTGCGCTTAACAAAGCGATATTAAAAAAAATATTTCAAGACATCTCCCACTTTCATAATGAAAATAACGACAGCCAACGCATGTTTAACATGCTCGATTATCTTGAAAAACATTACCAAGATAAATTTCCAGAAGGCTACTTCCCTCAAAAGAGAAAAGAAATTCAAGACAACCTTCACGGCTTAAATGAATCACAAAAAATATTTTTAAAGGGGTATCGCTTTTCCTTAACATCAGAAAGATTGATTACACAACTGGCTTCCTCTTTAGTGATGAAGGCACCCACCTCAGAAAGTGGACATCTTAAGAAGCTATATGATTGGTTTTTTTCTCTCAGTGAATTACTCATGCCAGACGATTTTGAGCTTTTCTTACAAAGGCTCGCTTCGCTTCGTGATGATGTCCCTGATGTTAAAACACTCTCTCGATTATTAAAGTTGATCTGCGAACAAAAATCATTATCTGCTTTTAATATTGTTTTTTTACGTAACAAAATAACGCCTTGTGAAAACCAACAACAGGTACTTTATAAAATAAATGCTTTTATAGAAAATTATCGCGCCATACTCGAGAAAAGCTGGAAAGATATTGGGCTAGTGAGTTTACAAGAAACCTTGGCAACGCTTTATCTTAAATCGGACATTAACACACTGTCTTCAAAAAAGGTGCTGTCTGCTTCAACGCTCTCACCACTTGAATCAACACCCCCTGCAACCACTTCGTCAGCCTCAGATGACACATCAGATCAACCACCCTCAGCCTATCTTCAAGGCGTAGACGCGATAAATAAAAATATCCACGCAATGTATACCGTCATCACCGCACAACTACAGGCACATGATCCGCTGATCTTAGCCATCCATCATCTTCCGCCTGCCATCCCCGTCAATCAGTTAATCACCGTATTCATGGAACTAAATGTATTATTTCCTCCAGAAGAAAAACAAAACAGACTGACATTTTATTCTTTGGTCTCTCATTTTAGTAAATGCCCTCAAGCACTGATTGATTTATCTGAGTGCCTTCATCAAACAAATGATGCTGAAAAAAAACGATTTCTTTACACTTTCATTTCAAACTTGAAAGACAGTGATGCTTGTTTTGATAATATAAAAACATTATTAACCCTCACCATACAAAATAACGATCACCATCAACAACTCGTACAATATTGTTCAGCACCGCCCTATCCTCCTATTAACGACGCCATCCAATGGTTAAATAACGGTGATTTTGAAACACAATATGCCGCATTCAGCTTGACACCTTTTGGTGAAAGACGCTTAGCATTCGCTTTTGATCCTGCGCGCTTTGACGAACAAGCGCGTCAATTCAAGGGAGTAGATAACACCTTATTTTCAGCAGAAGTAAAAGAAACGCTTCATCAACACCTTGAAGAAAATCGGCAAAAATCCATTACTGCATTGCAGGAAGAAGTACGTGAAATCCAACTTAAGCCTACTAAAACGAACGAAGACAAACAAAAATTAATGTGTTTGTGTATTGAGTTTTTAGCAAGAACGACTTACCAATCTGATGAGAATGACGATAAAACATCTCAAGAATTTAATACTACCCAAGTCATGACTCTATACGCCATGTTAACGCAAGACAACCCTAAAATATTTAATCAAATTGATACAGGGGAAGGTAAGTCTCGCATCATGATGGTTTTGGCCGCATATAAAGCCCTTGAAGGCAAAACGGTTGATTTCATTACCAGCAATATGCCCTTAGCAGAACGAGATTTTTTTTCTTACAGCGCATTTTTTACTGTATTAGGCATTCCCACCAGCCTCATCAGTTTAAAAACACCCAAACAACTCTATCAAAAAAGCGGCGTTAATTTTTCAGATGACGCTCAACTCTTATTGCTGAGAAATCGCAGCGATGTTGAGCAATCTAGTTTTGATTATCTTAATGAAGATAAAAAAGCGCGTTGTTTATTAGCCGATGAAGTTGATCATCTCTACTACAACAAACGTCAGAACGCATACAACTATGCAAGCCGATCAAAAAAGTTAACCCAATATCTTTGGATATACCCTCTGCTCGTTAGATTTGTTTCAAGAAAATTAAAATCGATGACGGAGAAAATGCTCTTTCAAGACAAAGAGACACTGCTGCATGATTTTATTAAATATGTTTCCCTGCATGAGAATAACCTTGCGCATCAAGATGCATTGGCTTCGATACATGAAAGTGATCCAAAACAACTGATACTGTGGCTGCAGTCTGCTTGTACGGCACTTCATATGGAAAATAATAAAGACTATGTCGTCACAGGAAAAGAAGATACTCAACTCTATTTAGAGCGCGATCATGAAGGGATGGCGCGCTATACACGAAAAGTGATGGTATTAGACAATGGGCGGCCGGTTGAAGGGAGTTCATTTGCAGAAGGCGTACATCAATGTTTGTGTGTCATTGAAAATCAGCGAGCAGGGCAAGACGCTTTTTTAGTGATGCCTGAAAATGAAATGCAGCGCTCTTCTTATTCCACTACTTTTATGGATCAATATGAAAACATTTATGGTGTCAGCGGCACCACGCGTTCAGAAGCACCCTCTTCGAGTGCTGAAATAAACAGAGATAACTATCATTACTTAATTACGCCACGAGAAAAACGCGTTATTCGTGACGATAAAAATAGCTGGGTAGCAAAAGATGAGTTGCAGCAAATCCAATTTATCAAACATGAAATGATGGCGGCAATGAAGCAAGGTAAATCTTGTTTGCTTTTTTGTAAAGACGATAGCCAGAGTGCTCGCTTTTATGAAATTTTAAAAAAAGATCCTGAGTTGAAACGCCTCGTGAGCACATGGCAACGCGTTCACAGCTTAACCCCTTCCGAAGAAGAAAGAAAAGCAACGCAACAAGCAGGGCAACCAGGGTGCATTACTCTCTCTACACCGGGCATGTCTGCGCGGGGCGTAGACATTCGTGCTAAACATAAATATGTTCTTTCTACTTCTGTGCTTCCCTATGAAGATGAAATTCAAGCAAAAGGGCGATCAGGGCGATTTGGCAGACCCGGTGACTATCGCATGATACTTAACTTGTCTGATGAAGATTGTCCGTTAGCAGGAAGAACTTATAATATTGCCAATACCATTGATAAAGCTCAAAAGGATAAAGCGATCTTGGCTTCTTTTCAGGAAGAAGTCTCTTCTATCTATGCAAAATTCCTCGAAGAAGTTCATCAGTTATTTTTTAAGGAATATCAATCAACCGATAACGAGCCCACAGAAAAATTAGCGCAGCTAGAAAAATGGCAAATGTTTTTAGGCAGAATGCAAACGGATTGGGAGATAAAACGAAAAGAATTAATAGCGGTGTTAGACGAAGGCAACAAGGAAGCGTTTTTATCCTCTTTTAAAGCATTTTCTGAAAAATGGGAGAAAGAAGTCCCCGTTAAAAACCAACACGCCACGCTTTATAACGAGGCGTATATGCAAAGCGTCTATCAAGGCCTTACCGCACGACAAAAATTCTTTACACATGCGCCTAAGAAAATAACGATGCAGTCAGCCTACGATGTTGCTGATGATGGACAAGCCAGAATATATTCTTCTTTATTCGCGCAAACCAAAGCAACCCTCCAGGGAGAACGTCCTTTATTTGCTAACTTTAAAGCTTGGAGAGAGGGGCGAGGCACTTTATTTCCTGACCTTCAGGCGGCATTAAAAGGCGATCGCCCCCTTTTTGCAAACCTTCGAGCGGCCATTGCGCGATTAATCCAAGCCATTATGGAATGGATAAAAAATAGGAGAGCGCCACACGCTCATGGACTTAGCAGAGGCGCCTTGGCAACAGGGTAAAATTACCTATGGGGCTTTCGTAATAGCTTCCCTCATTTGCGCTCTCACCGCCTCTCCTTTTTGTTTAAGACCTTGCTGTCTTTTACTTAACCCCTCAAAAATAAAGGGATTTAAAAACTGCCTACCAAGCAATGATTTTTTTGCGGCAGCATCAAGATGTGCTTGCTCACAAACAACGGGCCAGTATGTACCTATCCCATCAAGTTGGCGTTCGATGATGTTGACTGCCTCTTTTTCAGAAAGCAAAAAATAAGGCGATGCATTCAAACACGTGACAAGACGACTACTGCGATCTTGACCAGAGATGATCATGGCTTGAGATGCAACCTGTCCGCTCCGACCCTGGGGACATAAATCATAAGCAGGAGAAAGCGATAACGTTGACCCATCCAAAAATGCTGAATGATTACGTGCGTGATCGTCGGTATTGCTAATAAAAATATTAAAAACTAAGCGAGAAAATAGCTCTTTCAATGTTTGGGAGGGATTTTTAAATTGATAACGAATTATTTCAGCTAGTTTTTCATAACTGGCATACCTTGCCATCATTTCATCTAACTCTAATAAAGTGAGCGCTGACAGCATCATTTTTCTTTGCCACCCTTTTTCAGTAAAGAAACGATCAAAGCGCTCAATAAGCAAAACATCTTTATGCAGTGACTTTGTTAATGTGACGGGCGCCACACACAAACCAACCAACTCCGCCAGACGCATCGCAACAAATTCTGTTTTTACAAAATTATATAAATCTGTAGAAAGAGAAAATTTCGCAATATATTTTTTATTGTTATATTGCACCAAGGCTTTGGGGCGCGCGCCCCCTACTGAGCTGCCATGACAAAGCGCTTGATCAAGCTCAGCGCTCAGCGACAGGCCTTGCTCAAGGCGCATGGCAGATTCTTGTAGTTCATCCAGGCTTACATTTTCAGAACAGCGCGGCTCATAGTGCGTGGGGGAATATTGAAAATCAAGCGCACCTACTCGATCTGAACCAGACTCCAAAAAATAAACTAGCTCATTGTCTACTTCAATTTCAGATAATTTATTTAAAATAACACGCCTTCCCCATGCGTCAGGCGCGGCGTCACGTAGGCTATTTGGCATTACCAAGCCAGGCAATGGATAGAGCGGTCCTTTTTGTAAAGGAAGCTCTTTACTGTAAATGGAAATTGCATTTTCCCTTTCAAGGTAACTTTTTCCGTAATTAAAAATATAAAGCTTATTTTCGAATGTTAACTTTCCTGCAACCACGGGTTGCGTTTCACAAGGCAGCCAAATCCAAACAAAAGCTTCTTTTTTATTTTTAGAAATTATCATCTATATCCCTGTTAGACTTTCGTATACTTTGTGGCAATAATGCAATTTTATTTTTGATAGCATCCAGCTCTTTTTCTAAGACAGGCTGATCGATATCAAATAGTTTAACGCCTACCAACGCTGCTATTTCAAATACGATACCCCACTCACAACTTAAATTCCCTTGTTCTATTTTTCGAAGTGTCCCGCGAGCAATGCCCGCACGATCTGCTAAATCTTGCGCTGTCATTTTTTTTTCTTTTCGGGCCAGCTGAATAAGCCTGCCAAGCAATGCAGCTGCCTCTCGCGCATAGACAGAATAAACCCTCTTTTTAAGCATCACCCCCCCAACACCACCGCCTGTCACCCTGACAATATAGACTATTTCAAACAAAAATGATAGTTATAGTGACCATAAAATATGTATATGGCCACTAAAGATGTCATCACTGAAAACTGCCTGGGGAAAATCAAAAAGCGAAGGACTCAATGAAAGTGAATTCACGTTATTAGAACAGTGGGGTGTTTCAACGGAAGAACAAGCTAGGGGCTGTTACTAGACTTCTTCATGCACCGGCGAAGGCAATGTGACATTCAACTCAAGCACAGAACAATCACCTGAACGTTCGAGCTCTACTTTGACTTGATCTTTATCGATTTTTACATATTTTGCGATCACTTCAATCAGCTCTTGCTGCAACATCGGTAAAAAATCGGGGCTATTACGCTTGCGTTCATGAGACACAATAATTTGTAAACGTTCTTTCGCAATTCTGGCCGTATTATGCTTTGAATTTGCACGCAGCAAATTCTCTAAAAAACTGACCAAACTCATAGGGTAGTCTCCTCACGCTTGCCAAATAAACGCTCCAAAATGCCCTTTTTAGTTGGTTTTACGAATCGATGAGGCACATTTTCACCTAAGAATCGTGACACGGCATCGGTATAAGCCTGCCCCGCGTCACTAATACTATCCAGAATAACAGGCTCACCTGAGTTAGAAGCACGCAAAACAGCTTGTGACTCAGGAATAACGCCCAATAAGGGAATCGCTAAAATTTCTTTTACATCTTCTACGCTCAGCATATCACCGCGTTGTACACGCTCAGGCGAATAACGCGTTAATAATAAATGCTCTTTAACGGGCTCTAACCCTTGCTCAGCGCGGCGTGATTTGCTCGCCAAAATACCTAAAATACGATCGGAATCGCGCACAGAAGAGACCTCTGGATTAGTCACCACAATGGCGCTATCAGCAAAATAAAGCGCCATCATGGCGCCTTTTTCAATACCTGCAGGCGAATCACATACAATAAAATCAAAATCAGGATGGAGCTCATTAATAACACGTTCAACGCCCTCAATGGTCAGCGCATCTTTGTCACGTGTTTGAGAGGCAGGCAAAATGTATAGGTTTTCCGTACGCTTATCTTTAATGAGTGTTTGCTTTAAATTTGCTTCACCGTTAATCACATTAATCAGGTCATAAACAACTCGGCGCTCACATCCCATAATTAAATCCAAGTTACGCAAACCCACATCAAAATCGATCACAACCGTTTTAAAGCCGCGCAATGCCAACCCTGTAGAGAGCGCGGCACTACTGGTCGTCTTACCTACACCGCCTTTTCCTGACGTGACAACAATGATCTTAGCCAAGGTCGTATCCTTTTAAATACACAATTTGACTGATAATACTGGGTTTTTTTTACAAATCAAAGTGTTTAACCAGGCATCAAAAAATACGCCTGATTTCTTTTGAACCAACCCGCAGATAATAAAAAAATGGCTTACTCTAATTGTCTTAACTGATGGCGTAGTTGACGAAGCTCTTCTAACATTTCAACAATCACGACCGCACCTTGAAGATTAACTTCTAAATCATGTTGCAATCGTAATACTTGTTTCACGCGTGTTACTGCAAACCCTGAAAATTGCCACTCTGTTTGCACGCGACCTCGCGGCGTTAAAAAACCATACGCCACCATTTCTGTGACTAACACCGGTGGGGCCTGACTCAAACGACAAAGCTCTTCAAGCGCAACCCAGAAATCTTCATCTAACAACTCACCCTGCAAGGGTTCATTTATTTGTTTTTTCATACCCACCCCTCACGAGGATTGAAAGGTAAACTGGATGCCATGTTTTTATAAACGGTTTGTGCAGCGTCATCGTTTGCAGGCGGCGTCATGATTTCTAACACCAAATATTGATCGCCCAACACTTTGGCCGGCATGCCCTTTCCTTTTAAGCGAAGTTTTTTGCCCGTCTGAGAGTTAGCAGGTATTCTCACATCGACTTTGCCGTCTAACGTAGGCACTGCAATGGTCGCACCTAATGCGGCTTCCCAAGGGGTAATCGGCACTTTTAAATAAAGATCCGCTTTATCCGTTTTAAAAAGTGCATGCGGTAAATAAGCCACTTCTATATAAAGATCACCGGGCTCTGCACCCACCCCTGGCGCACCTTGCCCAGACAAACGAATTTGCTGACCTGGCAAAATGCCTTTTGGAATTTTCACACGTAATGTTTTTCCATCCGGCGGTATATTTAACGTCAAGGCTTTGGTTGCACCAGAAAAAGCTTCTTCTAAAGCAATATTAAGTTGCGCATGAATATCTTCGCCACGTTGAGGTGTATGGCGATGCCGGTGCGCATGTGCTTGAAAAGGGCGCCCACCGCCAAACAAACTAGAGAAAAAATCATTGAACGCACTTGTATCACCTTGTGCAAAACCACCTTCACCCCTATCTGCATTAAATCCCCAGTCGGGAGGAGGCGTAAACGTTTGCCCACTTTGCCATTGACTCCCTAAACGATCATAAGCTTCCCGTTTTTTAGGATCATGCAACACCTCATAGGCTTCACCCACTTCTTTAAAACGTTCTTCTGCATTTTTTTCTTTGCTCACGTCAGGGTGATATTTGCGTGCAAGTCGACGATAAGCTTTTTTTATCTCTTCAGCGCTTGCATCACGTTTCAACCCTAAAATTTGATAGTAATCTTTGTATTCCATATCAGAGTAACCCTAAGCGCAAACGATCCTCTTCTAAATAAATTTGAACGCCTTCACGATCTAAAGGCACTTTCAAATCTTCACTCACCCAGTAATGGCCCGCAATAGAAACCAATTCTGCCGCAAGACTCTTACAAAAAATACGTGCGGTTTTATCCCCGTTAATGCCTGCCAACGCGCGACCACGAAGGGGGCCATAAACATGAATATTGCCATCTGCTAATAATTCCGCACCTGCACTCACCGCAGCAGTAACGATAAGATCCGCCCCTTTTGCATAAATTTGCTGACCCGAACGAACCGGCTGTGTAACCAGTTTTGTTTTAGGATGCGCTGTCGCTTGTTTTTTCAATGCTGCTTGTGTCTTCATAGAAGACTTTGTATTCGCAAGCAACGCCAAGCCTGCCGCCACCGCTGCTTGCGCTTGTGCCTCTGTACCACCACGCACACCCACAGGGATAAGCGTCATTTCACGCAACAACACATTCAACTTTTGAAAATCTAAAAACTGCATTTCTTCTATTTTGTGTAATTCAATAATGATGGGGGCGTAACGAAAAAAATTAGGAGAACGTTGAATATGCGCAAGCAATTGTGAACGAATCAAGGATAAATCCGCCGTCAACAATTGCAAGACGGTGAGCGTAAACAAACTTCCTTTGAGTTGAAAAGCCAATGTTTTTGACGTTAAATCTTCAGAAATTGTGTCCATACGCATAAAACCTTTATATAATTTATTAATTTTTTGGTAGTGTCACCCTACCTCGATTCCTAAGGAAAAACAACCATGGAAAAAATCTGGCTTAAGTCATATCCACCCGGCGTGCCCGATGAAATTAACCCTGCACAATACCATTCCTTAGTCGAACTTTTTTTAAAAAGTTGCGAAAAATACCGTGATTTACCTGCCTTTTCTAATCTTGGTGTGGAAATCACTTATGACACGCTAGATAAACTCACACGTGACTTCGCCGCTTATTTACAACAAACATTACAACTAAAAAAGGGGGAGCGCTTTGCGATTATGATGCCTAACTTACTGCAATATCCGATTGCACTTTTTGGCGCATTACGTGCAGGCCTTATTGTTGTCAACGTTAACCCGCTCTATACACCCAGAGAATTAAGCCTTCAGCTTCACAGCGCGGGAGCAGTTGCGTTATTAGTTTTAGAAAACTTCGCACATACTGTTGAAGCTACGTTGGCGCAGTGCTCACTCAAGCATGTTTTAATCACAAAAGTTGGCGATTGTTTTCCAAAATTCAAATCTGCCTTTGTAAATTTTTATTTAAAATACATAAAAAGAGCGATACCTGACTTTTCATTTCAATATATTCCTTTTAAAAAAGCCCTTCATGCAGGTAAAACGCTGTCTTTTGAGCCTGTTCCACTGACTTTAGAGGATATCGCCGTATTGCAATATACCGGCGGCACCACCGGCATCGCCAAAGGCGCGGTTTTAACACATGGAAATTTAGTCGCAAACGTTTTGCAAAATTTAGCGTGGATTCATCCCTTCATGAAAGAAGGCAAAGAAATTATTATTACTGCCATCCCGCTCTATCACATCTTCTCACTGACTGCGAACTGCCTTACTTTCATCGCCATCGGCGCAAAAGACGTATTGATCACAAACCCTAAAGATATTCGCGGTTTTATCAAGCAAATTCAGCATATCCCTTTTAGTACCTTCACGGGGGTGAATACTTTATTTAATGCGCTACTCAATAACCCTGCCTTTGAAAAATGTGATTTTAGTCATATGCAATTAACTTTAGGGGGCGGGATGGCTGTCAAAAAAAATGTAGCGGAACGTTGGCAGCAAGTCACTGGCAAACCCTTGCTTGAAGCCTATGGCTTAACAGAAACCTCACCCGCAGTCACCATTAACCCACTGAATTTAACGTCTTTTAATAGCACCATTGGCTTACCCATTCCTTCCACAGACATCAGTGTGCGCGATGATGCAGGAAATGAATTGGGCGTTAATGCAGTAGGGGAACTCTGGGTTAAAGGCCCCCAAGTCATGCGCGCCTATTGGAACAACCCTGAAGAAACAGCCAAAGTACTGACGCCTGATCGCTGGCTCAAAACGGGTGACATAGCAACGGTAAATGAACAAGGATTTGTAAAATTAATCGATCGAAAAAAAGAAATGATTTTAGTATCCGGCTTTAATGTTTTCCCAAATGAAGTAGAAGAAGTTTTAAGTACTTATCCAAAAATTCTAGAAGTAGGTGTGGCAGGTGTGCCTGATCAAGACACGGGCGAAGCCGTAAAAGCGTTTATCGTTAAAAGAGATCCTTCGCTTACCAAAGAAGAAGTCATTGAATATTGCCGCACACAATTAACCGGCTATAAAATACCTCACCAAATTGAATTCCGCGATCAACTCCCTAAAACACCTGTCGGTAAAATTTTGCGGAGAGAGTTAGTGAACCTCAAAAATATCGTGAACGTTACTTAGCCCAACAAATCCTCTAGGATTACAATTTCTGTAATATTATCTGTATAAATTGATTTTTTTACTCCATTAGCTGAAACAAGCGCAAAAAATATTTGCTTTGTTGTCTTTGTCACTTTCTGATAAACAGAGGCTTTATTTATCATCGAGTTGTAACAACTCTTATCTATTAAAAATGGTTCATTCGTACATTTAATTTCACAAATTGTTACAGCATCATCTTTTCTTTCAAAAAGAAGATCAATTTGAGCCCCACTATCTTTGCTGCCTTTTTTTGAATTATATCGCCATGTGCCTGCTTTTGAGCCTGGCGGAAGTTTCAAAGCTTTTTGAATTTGCGCAACATGTTTATAACATACAGATTCAAATGAGTATCCCATCCATGCGTAATAGCTAGGAGAATTCGTTTTATCAACCCAATAATGATCCGATTTGTTTGCCAAAAACGTTTTTTTCTCTGGCTCAATCCATTTCAAATAAAAATAAGTGTATTCATCAATGATGCGGTAATAAACACCCTGTCTTTGATGGTTAAAGGGCAAAAAAGATTTAATAAATCCCGCTTGTTCCAAATCATTTAATCTATCTGTAAGCGTTCCACCTTTAGTTGATAATTTACTATGCTTTTCAATAAACGATCTAGAAACCCCTTCTCGTAGTTTTGAAATGATTTTAATAAGTTCGATATAAATCTTTGCATCGTCAAATAATGACTTAAATAATTTCTCAAATTCAGAAAATAAAATACCTGTCTCTTTAAAACATAATTGTTCAATATTCTGAGCGGATGACA
>OBEQ011165085.1_pt1 | contig 22079 bp, 24 predicted proteins | sample 1670901 | NCBI WGS metagenome assembly OBEQ01 (sample SAMEA104232315, study PRJEB22302) | groundwater metagenome | biome: forest; feature: aquifer; material: groundwater | place: USA | collected 2011-08-07 | depth 5.4 m
ATTAATTTCCCAACCATATTGTTCCTATTTTATAAGCTGGATTCCCGCCTTCGCGGGAATGACGGGCGAGTAGTTACGTTTTTACATCTTAAAAATTGGCTCCACGCAGTGTATCAGCGCAAAGTCCTAGATTACTGAACCAAGATCATTGCTGCACAATTATTACTGAACATTCTGTCCTTTCTGCCCCTCTTGCTGCAGCAATGCCTGCTGATAAAGCGCATCAAAATTTACTGGCGCAAGCATGAGTGGTGGGAAACTGCCTCTCAATACAGCATTATCAACGGCCTCCCGCGCATAGGGAAAAAGAATATTTGGACACATCGCGCCTAATATTTGTCTGAGTTGCGCTTCCGGTACATTCTTCACCATGAATATACCTGCTTGCTGCAGCTCAACCAAGAAAGCCACTTCATCGGCGATTTTTGCCGTGATCGTCAGTGTTAAGACAACTTCATAATGATCGTCTTCCAACTTATTATTTTTGGTATTCAATTCTAGGTTAACCTGGGGTTTCCATTCTTTTTTAAACACAGTTGGCGTCTGCGGAGATTCGAATGAAAGGTCTTTCACATAAATACGTTGCAGTGCAAACTGCTGTTGCTTTTGTTGATCAGTCATCAGGATATTCCTTTTAAATTTGTTTTAACTCTTCGAGGTATTTACGATCTCGGACATAGCCAGTTTATTACCTCAAAACTATAGCTAATCTTTGATAAGTGGCATACTGCTGCCACGCCAATCTTCAATGCCACCCTCTAAACGACATACTTGTGTAAACCCATGACGGCGTAGCATTCGACCAATTGAAGGCGAGTGCTGTCCCATCTTACAAGTGACGATCAACGGGCTATCTTTATATTTTTCAAGTTCACTTATCCGTGCTTCAACTTTCGCATAAGGAATATTGATTGAATCGACTATATGCCCTGCCCGAAATTCTGCGGTATCACGCACATCCAGCACAACAGCATCCTCTGAATTGACCAATGGAGCGACTTGTAGCGCAGATATCGATCGCCCACTTTTACGTTTCTCAGTAAAAGCCAGCAAGTACAAAAGAGCGATCAGACAAGACACTAATATCCATTGCTCACTCACAAATATGATGAATTCTGTCATTGCGGATTTTTACTCCTACTTACCACAGAGTGGATCTCTAATTTCACTTTTTTGAGAAACCATTCAGCAAAGAATTTTACCAACATTGGCCTCAATTTAACCTAGAAAACGCGCGCAAGTATACACGGCTCAAGCTGATATAACACCAAGAGGACCTGCCACACCTCTTGAACTTAGGAGGGCTATATGGAGGGCGTTTGGATGATTTCAACTTCAGATGACAGTCACCGGTAAAAAATGGTCAAATAGATTAAATAAAGTTAAGATTCGCCCGCAAAAAATCTAACACACCATTCTCTCGCGATTTGAGTGCATTATGACCGACAAGAAAAAACCCCATGTGTTAATCATTTTGGATGGATGGGGCTATCGAGAATCCCGCGAAAATAACGCCATTGCCAACGCAGCAACGCCAACCCTCGATCGGTTGTGGCGTGAAGGTCCCAGCACACTGGTTTCAGGCTCTGGCATGGATGTGGGACTACCGCCAGGCCAGATGGGCAACTCTGAAGTCGGGCATATGAGTTTGGGCGCGGGACGTGTCGTTTATCAAAATTTTACCCGCATTACCAAAGATATCGAAGACGGCGGTTTCTTTACTAACCCCGCCTTTACCCAAGCCATCGACAAAGCTGTTAACACTGAAAAAGCTGTACACATATTGGGTCTGTTATCGCCAGGTGGCGTGCACAGCCACGAAGACCATATCGCCGCAATAATCGACTGTGCAACACAGCGCGGCGCGAAAAAAGTTTTTCTGCACGCCTTTCTTGATGGCCGCGACACCCCGCCACGCAGCGCAAAACCCTCCTTGGAAAAATTTGATGCAAAACTACGTCAGCTGGGTGTGGGGCATATCGCGACAATAGTGGGCCGTTATTATGCGATGGATCGAGACAATCGCTGGGACAGAGTTACTCTCGCTTATGATCTCCTCACTGGCGAAAGCAGTGCTTACACCGCAACGTCTGCGGTAGCAGCTCTCGAAGCCGCCTATGAGCGAGGCGACAATGACGAATTTGTAAAACCAACAGTCATTAACAGTGAAGCTCAGTCCGCAGTAGCGATTGAAGATGGCGATAGCGTGATCTTTATGAATTTCAGATCAGATCGCGCCCGCGAGATCACCCGCGCCTTTGTTGACGCCGAATTCAATGATTTCCAGCGCAAACGCATGCCCAAGCTCGCGGATTTTGTGACCGCAACAGAATATGCGGCCGATATCAAAGCCGCTTGCGCTTATCCCCCACAAGAACTCCACAATACCTTGGGTGCCTACCTGGCAGACCTCGGGAAAACTCAGCTGCGCATTGCGGAAACTGAAAAATACGCCCATGTCACTTTCTTTTTCAGCGGTGGCCAAGAAGAACTGTATCCCGGCGAAGAGCGCATTCTTGTGCCTTCACCAGACGTCGCAACCTATGACTTAAAACCCGAAATGAGTGCGCCTGAGGTCACCGAAAAATTGGTCGCCGCCATCAAGAGCGGCCGCTTCGATGCCATTATTTGCAACTATGCCAATGGGGACATGGTTGGTCATACGGGGATTTTCGCCGCAGCGGTGAAAGCTGCTGAGGCCATTGATCAATGTGTAGAACAGGTTGTTGCTGCGGTGAAAGAAACCGGTGGCGAATGTCTGATTACAGCCGATCACGGCAATGCAGAAATGATGGTAGATCCAGAAACCAACGGCATACACACCGCTCATACCTGTGAACCAGTCCCCCTACTCTACGTCGGCCCGAGAAAAATTACTTTAAAACCGGGAACCTTACCGGATATAGCGCCTTCACTACTGGCCCTAATGGAACTTGAACAACCAAAAGAAATGACAGGGCACTCCTTGATTACTATGCTGTCCTAGCAATGTTGAAAAAAACGCCCACTAAAGGGCGCTCAATAAAATTAAACCCATCTCGCTCTTTAATACAGTCCAGGTCCTGTGAGATTATCTCGCTCAAATTTGCCCTCTTGGAATAGAAAACCCATTACGGTGATCGCTACTACTCAACAACCAACAAATACCTCCGGGTTACTAAGAGGATTACTGAGAATTTTTTTCTCCGTAATCGCTTGCGTATTGCTGAGCTCTATTTTGATAAGTCCCGCCAGCTTTGCTGCCAAGGATGAGCGCGAACAACTGCAGTCTGTTAAAAATGCAATCAATTCGCTGCAGCAAGAGTTGGCCGAAGACAAATCGAAGAAGTCAGTCCTGCAAAAACAACTGCAGACGGTGGAACAAGAGATCAACTCGGTCAGTAAAAATATCAGCGCTAAAGACCTGCTGATTGCAGACCTGAGCAACAAGGTAACGCAACTCAATCAAGAACTGACCGAGCTGGAGAGTGCCAAAAAGCAACAAAATCAGATCATCCTGAATTACATCCGCAATGCTTACGAAACCGATCAACAAAACACGCTACAGCTCATTTTGAGCCAGGAAAAACCCGAAGAACTTGCGCGCTTAATGCAATATTACCGTTACCTTCACGGCGCCCGACATAAAAAAATCGACGAATACCGGAAAATGATTGAACAGATCAACACGATAAAACCGCAAATCGAAAACACTCATATCCAACTGGTTAGCGAAAAGAAATCGCTCGAACAAAAACATCACGATCAATTGAATCTGCACAGCAAACGCAAAACATTAATCGCCCGACTCGATTCTGCCATCCAGAACAAAGATGAAAAACTTAAAACTCTGCAAGCCGATCGCGACCGATTAGCCAAGGTTATTCGCGCGCTTGAGGAAGCTATTGCGAAAATGCAGACGAAAATGCCAGAGAACCATACACAATTTCAACGCGGCAAAAAAAATATGCCCTGGCCTCTTAAAGGCACTATTGCCAACACATTCGGCGGCTGGCGCCAGCCAGGACTCATGCGCTGGGATGGTATTTTTATCGAGGCTGTTGAGGGGACACAGGTGAGGCCTGTGCATCAAGGTCGCGTTGTATTCGCCGACTGGTTAAGAGGACATGGGCTATTGATTATCGTCGATCATGGGGATCAGTATCTCAGCCTCTATGCCCACAACCAAAGCCTCATAAAATCTACCGGTGATTGGGTCACTCCCCAAGACATAATTGCAACGGCTGGTAACAGTGGAGGGCAATCTCGCTCCGGCATCTATTTCGAAATTCGCCACAAAGGCCAACCCACTGATCCATTGCAATGGTGCTGTGGCTAAATTTAACACGCGTAATTTCACACAATCGGCAGAAACAGCGGGAATATTAACCAGATCAGATAAAATATTATTCTAAGTATCAAGTGACGGACCTTTTCACCGGATAAAGGTCTAAACTTAACTTTAATAGATGACCACCTTCAGCAGGAGAATACCATGAGTAGTATGACCAGCATCCAGAAGCAATCGCACAGCCTGTCGCGATGGTTGCTTACCGGTATTCTTATTGCTGCGTTCAACACGCCCTTACGTGCTGAGGAGGCACCAGTTCCCCAAGAACTACCTGCCACCGAAGCACCTGCTGCTATTACCGCTGAGGAGCAACAAGGTGTTTTGCCGTTAAATGAACTGCGTATGTTTACCGACGTTTTCAGCCATATACGCACCTCCTATGTCAAAGATGTGGATGATAAAACACTGCTGGAAAATGCAATCAAAGGCATGCTCGCCGGACTGGATCCGCATTCTACTTATTTGGACTCATCTTCTTTCTCTGATCTACAGGTAAATACCACTGGGGAATTCGGCGGACTCGGCATTGAAGTCGGTATGGAAAACGGTTTCGTAAAAGTCGTCACGCCAATCGACGATACGCCCGCAAAAAAAGCCGGTGTCGAAGCGGGTGACCTCATTATTAAAATTGATGATAAACCTGTAAAAGGCATGGACCTGAGCGACGCTGTAAAAATGATGCGCGGACCAAAGGGCAGTAAAATTCTCCTGACAATCGTCCGCGAGGGAGAAAGCCAACCGCTCGAAATCAGCGTGGAGCGTGACATTATTAAAGTGCAAAGTGTTCGCTGGCACTCCTTAGAGCCACACTATGGTTATGTTCGTATCGCGCAATTTCAGGTGAACACAGGTGAAGATCTCGATAAAGCGATTGAGGGATTGGTAAAAGAAAATGGCACATTGCAAGGGATAGTCCTAGATCTGCGCAATAATCCCGGCGGTGTTTTACAAGCGTCGGTTGATGTCGCCGATTCGTTTCTTGATGGTGGCTTGGTGGTCTACACCGAAGGCAAATTAGAGAGTTCAAAATTAAAATACAGCGCTAAACCCGGTGACAAAACCAACGGTGCCAAACTGGTTGTGCTCGTTAATGGCGGTTCCGCGTCAGCGTCTGAGATCGTGGCAGGTGCACTACAAGATCACGGCCGCGGCGTTATCATGGGCACCGACAGTTTCGGCAAAGGTTCCGTGCAAACCATTCTGCCATTAGCCAAAGATAAAGCGATTAAACTCACAACTGCACTGTATTACACGCCAAACGGTCGCTCCATTCAAGCCCAGGGGATATTGCCCGACATCGTTGTACAACCCGCAAAAATGACCGCCATTAAAAAATCCGTCGGCCGGATTACTGAAGCAGATTTGTCGGGACATTTAGGCAACGCAAATGGCGCAGAAGATAAAACGACTGAAGAGCGCGACGCCAATCAAAATAGTACCAAAAAACTTCTTGAAGAAGATAACCAGCTATTTATGGCTTTAACTGTGCTGAAAAGCCTTAATGTGGCGGGTCTCAATGCTGCGAAAAAGGTGGAACCACACTAACCCCAACAATAAGAGCATCTTGATTGTCAGTCATTTTTGGGGTTTGCTGCTAGGCGCGCTGAGTTTGGTCTCCCTGAGTTCAGACGCCACAAATACTGCAACGCCACAAACCAACGATCACCAATCGAAAGAGATGCCGCAAATCGCCATCATCATTGATGACATAGGCGATAACCTCAATGCAGGCAAAAGGGCCATAGCGCTCGACCAGGAACTCACCTATTCCTTTTTGCCACACACTCAGCATGCAAAACAGTTAGCCGAACTCGCGCATAGCCAAGACAAAGAAGTGATGCTGCACTTGCCCATGAGCAGCATGTCGGATGATGGCTTGGGACCTGGAGCCCTAACATCCAACATGTCAGAAACCGATTTTGAAAATATTATTGCGTCCGACATTAAGGCCATTCCCTACGCCAGCGGTGTCAACAATCACATGGGCAGTCTTCTCACTCAGCAACCGTTGCAGATGCGCTGGTTTATGCAAGCGTTAAAAAAATACGATCTATTTTTTGTCGACAGCCGGACAACCGCCCACAGTGTGGCGCTTGAGGCCGCGAATAAATTTTCGATCAAAACCTTGGAAAGAGATATTTTCTTGGATGACGATCAGGGTTCAGCAGCTATTCAAGCTGAATTTGTGCGGTTGATCGCGAAAGCAAAACAACAGGGTATCGCCATTGGGATCGGCCACCCCCACCAAACAACCTTAGATTTTTTGCAGCAACAAATTCCTAAAATGAAGCAGTATGGCGTTCGCCTACAGCGAGTCTCCCGTTTGCTGCCCTTCGCAGCGCAACAGAAAAATATTCATTTGACACATCTGGACGAGAACAAGTAATAAATAGTTCTGCATTATCTAGAGGTAAAATTTAGTCCACTGTCACAAATTTCATTTTGTTAGACGCTCTTACAACCTAACTTCCACACCACGCGCCGCCATATATTGCTTGGCTTGGGGCACAGTAAATTCACCAAAGTGAAAAATGCTCGCCGCTAACACCGCGTCGGCTCGACCAGCTACAACACCATCAACCAAATGCTGCAAACTGCCAACGCCACCCGAGGCAATAACTGGCACAGGCACTGCGTCACTGACAGCGCGCGTGAGGCCAATATCAAAACCGCTTTTCATGCCGTCTTGATCCATGCTGGTCAGGAGAATTTCACCCGCGCCTAATCGACACATTTTTACCGACCACTCTACTGCATCAATGCCTGTCGGCTTGCGGCCGCCGTGAGTAAATATCTCCCAGCGATCAATCTCTCCCGCTTTGCTAACTTTTTTGGCATCGATGGCGACCACAATACATTGCACACCGAAACGTTCGGCCGCTTCAGCGACAAACTCAGGGCGAAAAACCGCAGCAGTATTGATACCCACTTTATCGGCACCTGCATTCAGCATACGGCGAATATCTTCGATGGTTCGAATTCCTCCGCCGACAGTCAGCGGAATAAAAACTTCAGCTGCCATTCGTTCAACAGTATGCACCGTCGTATCTCGCCCTTCGTGGCTGGCCGTGATATCTAAAAAAGTAATTTCGTCAGCGCCCTGTTCGTTATAACGTTTGGCAATCTCCACCGGATCACCCGCATCGCGAATATCAACAAACTTCACACCTTTAACAACCCGACCGTTGTCGACATCCAGACAGGGAATGATTCGTTTTGCTAGCCCCATAATGCTAAGTCCATTTTGTTAGCCTCTTACCGCGTACCACATTTATAAGTTTTAAATTTTAGTTATCACACAAAGTCTGCGCTTCTCGCACATCCAGCGTGCCTTCATAAATTGCGCGACCGGTGATGGCGCCCAAGATGCCTTTGCTGGCAACAGCTTTTAATGCGCGAATATCATCGAGATTGGTGATACCGCCCGACGCAATCACCGGAATTCCACAAGCCAGCGCGAGATTGACTGTCTGCTCGACATTAACACCCTGCATCATGCCATCGCGATCGATATCCGTGTAAACAATCGCTTCTACACCATCGGAAGCAAACTGTTTCGCCAACTCCGTGGCTTTAATATCAGAAATAGTCGCCCAACCATCGGTGGCTACAAAACCATTTTTGGCGTCGAGCCCAACGATGATATGGCCTTTAAATTGTCGGCACATGTCCGTAACAAATTGCGGTTCTTTAACGGCTTTGGTGCCGATAATGACATAATTAACACCCGCCGCGAGATAAGCCTCTATGGTGTCCGCGGTGCGAATCCCACCCCCAATTTGAATGGGCAGATCGGGAAAACGCTTGCTGATATCTTTCACCACCTGGCCGTTGACCGGCTCACCGGCAAACGCGCCATTCAAATCGACCAGATGCAAACGGCGTCCGCCGGCATCAACCCAACGTTGCGCCATCGCCACCGGATCATCTGAGAATACCGTGGAATCTTCCATACGACCCTGCCGCAGACGCACACACTTACCATCTTTTAGGTCGATAGCGGGAATGATTAACATATTTATTTCCTACATTTTTTATGGACCGGATCACAAATAAATTCACTGGAAGAAAAGACGAGGCAATTAGGCTCTACCATCCCATGCCGTGAAATTCTTTAATAACTGCAAACCTGCGGTGTGGCTTTTTTCCGGATGGAACTGCACAGCAAAGAGATTGGGTTTCTGCAACGCAACGGCAAATGGATGGCCGTAGTCGGTGGTTGCAGCGACCTGTGCTGAATTCTTAGGTTCTACATAATAACTGTGCACAAAGTAAAATCGGCTGCCGTTTTCAATACCTTGCCAAAGCGGATGCGGTACCGTTTGCTGCACGCAGTTCCAACCCATGTGTGGAACTTTTAATTTCTCGCCGCTGGTTTCGTGCAAGTCGTTACCAAAAAATGCTACTTTTCCGGGGAAGACACTCAAACAATCGACACCGTGATTTTCTTCGCTTCGATCCATTAAGGCTTGCAGCCCAACACAAATAGCCAGCACGGGTTTTGTTTGGATCGCAGTATTGATCACCTCATCAATATGCAATCGCAAAATTTCCGCCATGCAGTCGCGGATCGCACCGACACCGGGAAAAACAATTCGATCAGCAGCGAGGATTTTTTCTTTTTCACCCGTCACAATCACAGTTGCAGCCGGTGCAACTTTTTCTAATGCTTTGGCAACGGAATGGAGATTACCCATACCATAATCGATCACGGCGATGGTTTGATTCATGACCTTACTCAATTTTTAATTCGCTTTTTTAGATTACGACTCTTTTTAAGAGCTACAAGGATCCTTTGGTCGAAGGCATTATGCCAGCCATACGCGGATCTAATTGCACAGCCATGCGCAACGCTCTGCCAAAGGCTTTAAATATTGTCTCCGCCTGATGATGACTATTCACACCGCTCAAATTATCTATGTGCAATGTCACGCCCGCATGATTAACAAAGCCTTGGAAAAACTCATGAAACAGATCGACATCAAATTTGCCAATCGCAGAGCGAGTGAATTTTACGTTGTATTCCAACCCAGGTCGGCCCGACAAATCCAGCACCACACGAGACAACGCTTCATCCAATGGCACATAAGCATGGCCATAACGCACCACACCTTTTTTGTCGCCAACGGCTTTGGCAAACGCCTGACCGATGGTGATGCCGATATCCTCGACCGTGTGGTGATCGTCAATGTGATTATCGCCTTTGGCTTTGATGGTGAGATCAATGAGTCCGTGACGAGCAATCTGATCCATCATGTGATCAAGAAACGGAATGCCGGTATCAAAAGCCGTTTTGCCTGTACCATCCAGATTCAGTTCGACACTGATCTGCGTTTCCAGGGTATTTCTCACAACGTTGGCACTTCGATCGGCCATTGCGATCTCCTATCGTTCGACTTAACCTACCCACCTTTAAACCTAGATTACTCAATTAAGGAAATGGTGAATTTCGAGCCGCTATTATAAATGTTTATTCATCGGGACCGCTAGAAGTTGCTCACACGGAACCTTCTAATTACAGTATATGCTGATATTTCCGCTTAGCCTTAAGGATTGTACATGCCAATCGTAGTTGAAAAATTTTTAACCAGAAACGACATTTCTGAGAGTGACCATATTGATTTGATTAAAACATACGCTGATGCTGATGAAATGCTGTGGCAAACTGTGGTGCCCGATGCAACATCCCCACAAGCCTTTTTAGCCAATTGTTTTGACAACGGAGGAATACTGTATGTCGCACGCTTCAATGCAAAATTAATTGCTGCTGCCATTGTCGATCAACACTCTCAACTCAAAGCCCTTTGTGTGCGCAGCGTCACCCGCCGTCGCGGCGTTGCCAAACAATTTGTTGTCGATTTAGCTAAAAAACACGGTCCAGTACATGCTCTCGTTAAATCATCTGAGGCACACCTGGTGGATCTTTTTGTAAAAGGCGAGTTTGTTGAAAACCACGAGCAGTCGACGAAAGACTGTTTAGTTTTTGAAAGATATTAATGAGTTTTTCTAATTTGCATGAGTGACGTAATCGATACCACAATCATCGGCGCCGGCGTTATTGGTCTGGCGATCGCGGCCAAACTGGCGCGAGACGGACAATCAACTCTTATTCTCGAGGCACAATCTGCCATCGGCATGCAGACCAGCAGCCGCAACAGCGAAGTCATTCACGCAGGTATTTATTACCCAGAAAATTCACTGAAGGCAAAATTATCTGTTGCGGGCAAATCAATGCTTTACGCCTACTGTGAGCAATATGCCGTGCCGTTTAAACGGCTGGGGAAAATTATTGTCGCCACCAACGCAGCGGAAGAGCAACAGCTACACACGCTCGCCCAGAAAGCTGCCAACAACGGTGTTAACGACCTGCAAGAATTATCGCGCCAAGCACTGCAAAAACTCGAACCCGATGTTTCGGGTTCGTTAGCGTTGTTATCACCGTCTACTGGCATTATCGATGCCCACCAGCTCATGCTGGCACTCTTAGGACAAGCCGAATCAAAAGGCGCAACACTGGCGCTCAATAGCAAGGTCACACGAATCACCCGTTGCGACAACCAATCTTTCGAACTCACGGTAGACACTGGAGACGACGAATTTCAATTTATCTCACGCTGTGTGATTAACGCGGCTGGCTTACAGGCCCAAGCGGTCGCCTCGAAGATAGAGTGCTTGTCGCAAGACAAGATTCCGCCGCTCCACCCTTGCAAAGGCAGTTATTTTTCACTGTCTGGGAAATCGCCCTTTGCGCATTTGATCTATCCCATACCAGACAAAAACACCGCAGGCCTTGGCGTGCACGCCACGCTCGATTTGGCAGGACAGGTAAAATTCGGCCCAGATACCGAATATATTTCCGCTCTTGATTATCAAGTCGATGCAAGCAAAATACCCGCCTTTCTTGCAGCGATTAGTCGTTATTATCCCAAGGTCAGCCAAAGGAATCTCACCCCACATTTTGCAGGTATTCGTCCAAAACTGCAGGGGCCGAACGATGGCATTAAAGATTTCGTCATAAGAAGTGAAGCGGAAAACGGTTATCCCAATCTGATTCAACTTTTCGGTATCGAATCGCCTGGGTTAACTTCTTGCCTGGCTATTGCGGAATATGTAGAAATTTTATTACATGATTAATTTACCCCTGTGTTACCACCCATCCATTAACCACTCGAGAAACTCTCGATGACAAACTCTCGATGACTCCACTACAATTCAGCAAAGCCGTTTTAACCTGGTTCGATCAGCACGGTCGCAAAGACCTGCCTTGGCAAATTGAGCAGACACCCTATCGCGTGTGGGTTTCTGAAATCATGTTGCAACAAACACAGGTCAATACTGTTATCCCCTATTACACGCGATTTATGCTGCGCTTTCCAACCGTCGCCTCGCTTGCCAACGCCAAAGAGGATGAAGTCCTGCACCACTGGACTGGTTTGGGTTATTACGCGCGCGCGCGAAATCTCCATAAATCAGCGAAGATTGTGCATGCAGAATATAACGATCAATTCCCCACATCCGTGGAAGGATTAATCTCACTGCCCGGCATCGGCCGTTCAACGGCTGGGGCAATTGCTTCGCTGGCACATAAAATTCGCGCGCCCATTTTAGATGGCAATGTCAAACGCGTGCTGGCTCGCTATGAAGCCATCGCCGGTTGGGCTGGCGATGCCAAAGTGTTAGAGCAGTTATGGGAAGTCACAGAAAAATACACGCCCAAAAAGCGAGTCACCGATTATACGCAAGCGATGATGGATCTCGGCGCGACTGTTTGTACACGCACAAAACCTGCCTGCACTATCTGTCCGCTCACGAGCAATTGCCAAGCGCGACTGACCAACAGTATTAATCGATACCCAGGGAAAAAAACTAAAAAGGCCTTGCCGATTAAATCCGTCACGCTGCTGATGCTGCAACACCCAACCTTGGGTGTACTCCTTGAGAAAAGACCGCAAACCGGTATCTGGGGCGGGCTGTGGAGTTTTCCTGAAACACAACTCAACAGTAAATCAGACCTGCAAAAAACGGCGAAAAAATTAACCGGCATGAAGGCTGCGCAAGTTTATCTCTGGCCCCAATATCGCCACACCTTCAGTCACTTTCATTTGGATATCACCCCCGCACAAATCGAAGTGACAGGAGAAACTCAGCAATTAATGGAAGCCAATCACTGGCTCTGGTATAACACAGCTGCCGATCACACCCTCGGCTTCGCCGCGCCAGTCAGCAAACTCTTAAACCAACTACACCAATCCGAATTGAATTTATTCAATAGTTGATCAATGGATACAAATAATGAGCAGAATAGTTTTTTGTAAAAAATTTCAGCAAGATTTAGAAGGGCTCGAAAAACCACCCTATCCCGGCCCCAAAGGCCAAGAAATTTTCGACCATGTATCAAAAAAAGCCTGGGATGAATGGCTGACCCATCAAACCATGTTGATAAACGAAAAAAAACTCTCCATGGCTGACTCACAATCCCGCAAGTATCTCAGCGAACAGATGGATAAATTCCTCTCCGGCACCGACTATGATCATGCTGAAGGATACGTACCTCAAAGCGAGTAAGCAGCTGAATACAAAGATCTACGCCCATCTTGACTCCGAAGGGACAAGCGGGTTTAATACGCGCCTCTTGGCCCAGATAGCTCAGTCGGTAGAGCAGGGGATTGAAAATCCCCGTGTCGGTGGTTCGATTCCGCCTCTGGGCACCACTTAATTTTTAGGTGGGAGAACGTCCTTTAAGACAGGAAGTTCAAACATGTCACTGATCAATCTGACATCGCTGATTCCACTTCTAGGCTTCATCCAAATATGGATATTGATAAACAAATAATTCGTCTATAATTATTTGTAATTCGTAAGTTAGAAACACTGTGCCGGTATAGCTCAGTTGGTAGAGCAACTGATTTGTAATCAGTAGGTCCCGAGTTCGACTCTTGGTGCCGGCACCACTTAAATCAAGTACTTATCTAATCCGGCAAACTTTCCTTCTTTTTCAAGTCACCAATAAGTCACCAGCAGATTGGTATTTTACTCTCTCGAGTTCCACCATGTTGCGAGCATAAAAAAAGCGCCAAATGGTGCTTTCTAAGAATCCTGTTAACGAATATAGGTACCAGGCTCGGGTTATTGGGGGTATTTTTTAGGGAAATATTTAATATCCCAAATAACCTGAACCTTCATTCTTTCTGTTATGTCATTTTGGATTCTGGCATGACTGACATTTCTTTCAATGTTCATCTCAACATCAAGATAACTCTATTGAAAGCTAGTGATTGTAAAACAACGGAATGAATCTCCTTACCTTGGCGGCGATTAATTCTGAGAGCAACCGCAACTATTTATACTGGTCGTTCTGCCCAATATCACACACGCCAATTAGAGATAAAAATAATATTCAGCGATGTTGTTGAATCCACTCTTTTAGTGCTTCGTCGATACGGACTTGATAACCAGGCCCCATCTTTTCGAAATACTCAATAACCTCCGCACTAAAGCGGATAGTTCTTTGGATTTTTTTCGGCGATTTTTCTGGTCCTCTACCCTTCGCCATAATCTTAGGCATAACTTCTTTTGCTGGCTTAGCCTTAGAAAAATCGAATTCAGGGTTCTCATCAATTTTCTTGCTGCTCATACGCATTCACCTCTCTGTGGTTTGCTTTACGCAGGCTAATAATATGAACGACACTATCTCGCGGCGTAAATGCAAGGACATGCAATCGATCACCAACATACCCCAAAGCTTGATAACGGCACTCCCCGCAATCGTATCTGGTATCTTCTAAAATCAATGCTGTTTTCCAATCAAAATCTACGATGATCTTAAAATCTACACCATGCTTTTTGATGTTGTTTTGGCGCTTAGCTTCGTTCCATGAAAGTTCGTAATTCATAAGTATATTGCAACTACAAAAAAACAAAAATATCACTAAATCTAAACGTTCAGATTAACAAATAATTTCTAATTGACGAGGCGTAGGTGTCTCGGGCTCGGGTTGTTGCGGTTATCTAAACGATTAACAGAGGACAGGCAACTTAAATTGTCATGTGCAATGATCAACTTTTGAATGTAAAAAAAGTACAAGCTGATTATGTAGTTTCTTTTCAAATTGATTAACTAGAACGATCACACAACAACGTAATAGCCAACACCTCAACCTGCGAATTGAGTTAGGTACAGTTAAGTACCGGGCTCGGGTTGCTAAGTTTCTAAAAACAGCGATATATTTCTAACTCTGCTACTTGTGAACAACCTGCATCTATCTGCCAAGCATCATCAAATGCAGCACCGCGTTCGACGCAAATGAAGTGCAAGTACCCATCTGCGCCAATATCATTAATTTTTGAAGCGAGTATTACACCAGGATTCCAAATAATGGCTGTCGGACAATTTAGACCTCTTATATTAATTCCTGATCCCAAAATATTTTGTTCTTCGCCAACTTTTTGATACACACGATCAACCTCTCCATCAAAACTGACAGTGTTTTCTTGGGTAATCACAACGCAATTGTTCGTTTTATCGAGGTAATCGACACCTGTTAATCCAGTCACTTGCACAGCATTTAAATCACTAACTGAAAAGTAACTATGTAACGCCCAGTTAAATGATAATTTTCCAGCGTCTAAATTCTCAACCTGAAATCTTAACCTGATGCGGCTTCCTAGCGTCATTGTCAGGGAGATCTGAAAGACATAACCATACAAGTCAGTAATTGCCTTATTGGTCCTATATAAAAACTCGATTTGGTTGTCACCGTTACTTAAAACCTGTGCGCTCTTTAATTCCCAATCATTGCAGCGAACAAAACCATGTTTTGGTTTTTTCTCATCAGTGGCATGATTACCAAACCAAGGAGCACAAATGGGTATGCCGCCCCGAATTGGCTTACCTTTTTCAAATTCCGCGCGAGAACTTAGCCATAATAACTCATGACCATCTGCTGTTTTGAACTCTAATAGCTGGGCGCCCTGTAGGGAAATAACAGCATAGCAAACAGCAGAGTCAACAATAAGGAGTGGTAAACCAGGAGATGGACTCCCATATAACTCTACGCTGCTACCTAGAGTAACTGAGTTACAACTTTTAATAATTGGTAGAATTTTTTCCTTCTTCATTAGCGTTCCTCGAATCGCTTAAGTGTACCCCCATTCTCTACTTTTGTTGTGAATGATGAGGGCATTTATGACGATTAACAAGATTAGAAGAGGAGAGTCAACTTGTAGTATGTAGGCTCGGGTTATGGGGGTTATTTTTGTGGCGGTGACTGTGGAGTTATGCGATATGGCGGTTTAATTAACGATTCCGCTGGGATGCCGAGTTCATGATGTAGCTTCCAGATCATCTTGAGTGTCAGCGAGCGCTTATGACTCAAAATTTCATAGACTCGATTACTCTTGCCTATCATCGACTCAAGGTCTTTGACCGTAAGACCTCTCCGCTCCATCTCGAACTTAATCGCTTCAACAGGGTCAGGCAAATCGAGCGGATAATGCTTGCGTTCATAGGCTTCAACCAGCGTCACCAACACATCCAGTTTTTCACCGTCTGGTGTATCAGGTTCTGCCATCATTAGCGCTTCAATTTCCTTTAATGTCACTCGGTAATCGGCATTCGTTCTGATTGGTTTGATATCCATAGTAGTCGCCTCCGGTGTTAAATGGTTTGTACATCAATCTGGTCATACTGAATATGGGTGCCGATAAATCGGATATACACCACGCGATAGCCATAGTTTATCCACACAACCAGTCGATATTTATTTCCGGCAATTTCAACTGGATATACAAATTACCGATCTTGTTCACCTTTTCTAGTTGTACATTAATAATGAACACAGCGAATCGGTGAACATAATCATTTCAACTTATCTTTGTTCATAACTATAAATTTGTGAGCAATCAGCTCACCAATCGATGTTGCTTCCATTGTTTATTGACTTCCAGTGTAAGTGCCAGACTCAGGTTGTTGGCTATTTGCGGAGTCTTCGGATCTAGGTGTATTAGCTCACATTAGAATTGCTAACAAAAATATCACACAATGGCTGATTGACGTAATAATTACTGCGGCCTACTTTTTGTTTTTGTAAGAAGTCATGTTCTACCAGCTGCTCTAAATACTTTGTCGCCGTTAATCGTGTAACACCAAAATCATTAACCATGAATTCTGTTTTTGCATATGGATGGCGAAACAAATTATTTATTAATAGGTCCTGGCTGTATATTTTTGGCAACTTCTCCCGTTGGCGATATGCATAAAAAACTCTGAATCTTATGTATATGTTTACTAACATGTATAGATAATTTGAATTCCTATACATATTAATAAAACATGCATAGGAAAAGCGAAACAATACCCCATTCATTTGTTCCCTAACTAGAGCCACGATTAACGGCTGACCTAAGAACCTGTCGGGCTTTTTCGGAATGCAGAAACATACAATCTAATCGTTTAGCAACTTTTCAAATTTTTTAACTAGTACGATCACACAACAAAGTAATCGCCAATACCTCACCCTGCGAGTTGAATCGCACCGGAATACCGGATGTACCGGCACCAGCATTGGTAATACCCTGCATATTATTATATTGCCACTGGCCGCGAAAAAATTCTTTGCCGTGATTGAGATGGGTAATGAGGGGGATGCCGCCCGGCAAGCAGACTTGTCCTGCATGGGTGTGGCCGCATAGATAGAGATTAACGCCGAACTGCTCGGCAGCGAGATAGAGTTCAGCTGAATGGATCAGTGCTACTGTGCAATGGTCCTTGGCATTTTCCAACGCATGTAATGCTAAATCTGTGTAGTAGTAGTGAACATCGTCGGTGCCAATAAATTGCAGAGATTGACCATCTTTTTCGAAAATAATATTTTCATTGATGAGCATCCTCACACCCAATGCTTCGATAGGCGTTACCATATGCACATCATCATGATTGCCTAATATTCCCAACACCCCCTGGCGCGTCTGAATACCGTCGACCAATATTTTTAAACTCTGGACGACATCATTGATCGGGCCATGTAACTCAGTGCGGTAATCACCGGTTAAAGCGCAGATATCAAATACCCGATCGCCGATTAACTCCAACAACTTATGTTCTAAGCTGGGCATACCATCGAGATGCAAATCTGAAAGCTGTAAAATAGTAAAGCCATGAAACGCGGCTGGTAGTTCAGGTACTACAATTGACAGCTCTCTAAAAACGATATTTTGTGCGTTACGACAACCCTGTTGGTAGAGCCCCGTAATTTTTAATCCGAACTGGAGAATCTTCATCAACCATAACAGGACGTACCAATGATGATGGCTTTTCCCGCCGTAGCGTTTCGATTTGATGTTTTCCGATTCCATCCAAAAACGATTATTGGCCCACAGTTGGCGCGCATCAATCTGCCCTTTGTTAGGGTGATCTTGCTGAAAAATATTTTTGGCTAGAGGTTGGTCCATAGCTTCCTGACTAAAAGGACATTGATGTAGATTCTACAAATCCAACGACATGAGGGTAACGTAAATATTGTCTATATCTTCTTGCACCAGATATTCCACATTTAGCGCCACCTGCTTTTCAGCAAATAACGAATACACCATAGTGCCTTTGCAATGGACTTCTTCATAGGTGCCTGGTGCTTCGGTAACTTTTAGAGCGCGGTAGTCCACAGCGACTAACTCTATCACTTCGAGCATTTCCACCACGCTCTCTGTAACAAGATTGAGCACAGTAGAATCTTGGCATACTTGCGTGGTATCTAGCGCTAACAGTGGCGAGGGCATGACAAATAACAGTATTGGTATGACTAACTTCGCACTGCGCATAACTTTTCCGTGTTGCTATTCGATATAAAAATTCATTCGTCAATTCATTCGCCAATGGGTATCAGCAAATACTTCGGGATGTTCTTTAATTAAATCTAGAACGCTTTTGCCAAGCTGACAAATCAGCATGGTCTACCATGAATGAAGGCGATAAATATATTGCCAGTTTATAATTGCGCGGAACTATCAGCGCCATCTGTCATTGAGCCATTGTCTTCCTGCGCCAACAGCTCAGCCAATAATTTGTCAAAAGGTTTTGGCTGAGAGATATAAAAACCCTGCGCATAATCGACGCCCAATTTTTCCAGTTCCGCCATGATAAATTTGTTTTCAACAAACTCGGCCACTGTTACTTGACCAAACGCTTTAGAAATCTCCACCAATGCTTTGACCAACACCTGGTCTTCGGGGTCGTCCGGCAGACGGCGTATAAAGGAACCATCAATTTTTAGATAATCGATCGGCATCTGTTTGAGGTAATAGATCGACGAGAATCCCACGCCAAAATCATCGAGGGCAAACTGACACCCCAAGCGTTTAATCGATTGCATAATCGACGCCGTCGCATCTATATCAGCGACTGCCGACGTTTCAGTAATTTCAAATATTATCGATGCCGGGTCAACGCCATACTTTTTCAAACAACTTTCGATATGTTTCATAATGTCAGGGCTGCGGAGACTTACCCCAGACAAATTCACGGATAATCTAACATTGCTGCTTCGTTGACTTAGAATTGATTGATAGGCAATGACCTTCTCGACGATTTTTTTATCCATCTCCAGAATCAATCCACTCTGCTCCGCAGATTGAATAAAAAACTGCGGTGAAAGCAATGCCCCGTCGTCGTCAAATACTCTTAACAGCGCTTCATAATGGGAAACTTTCTTAGTTTTGATATGCAGGATCGGTTGGAAATACACAGTAAAAGTATCGCTGCTGATCGCCTGCTTGACCTTGTCGTTCCAATATACCCGCTGTCTAATGCGCTCTTTGCCAAGTTCATTTTTATCGAAAATGCGCCACCGATTTCTGCCGGCATCTTTTGCTTGATACATCGCTATATCAGCATTCGCCATCAGCTCTTCCTGTGTTGCGCCGTGTTCAGGGTAAAGCGCCACACCAACACTGGTAGAGACACGGTGATAACGCCCATCGCCTTCAACCGCAATTTCCATTAATGATTTACACAAACGATCCGCGGTAACACCAGCATCTTGTTCATCAGTTTCATGCACGATCAGCGCAAACTCGTCGCCACCTAAACGAGCGAGTGTATCGGATTCGCGAGCCACTACTTTCAGTTGCCGCGCCACACATCGCAACATCTGATCACCGACAAGATGCCCGCTGGTATCATTGACATCTTTGAATTGATCCAAATCAAAATAGAGTATCGCGCAGGTGTGGCCATAACGATTACAGGTGGCAATGGTTTGCTCTAACTCCTCGCCAAAACGTCGGCGATTGATTAGGCCGGTGAGAGGATCGTGCGCGGCGAGCCAACCCAAATGATCTTCGATTTCTTTGCGCTCGCTGATATCCAAAGCCACGGTGAGAATTTTATTTTCGTCGGCAATGTTGTCTGGCATAAACGCGTGATACCACGACATGTGTACTAAACTGCCGCTAGTATTCAACAAATCCGTTTCATGGTGTAACTCGCGTCTCTCTCCTTTGACCAGCTCGCCAAGTTGATAACGTATATCGAGCAATTCTACCCCGCGCGCCAATATTTCTATAAAAGGTCGGCCAACTAATTCATTTTCATCATAGCCAGCTAACATAGCGCCATAGTGATTGATCATGGTGATATCGCCAGCTTCATTCTGAACTAATATCAGCGCGTGGGCAGTATCGAGCAATCCCGTGATAAAATCTTTTTCTTTTTCCAATTCCTGAGTCCGAGTCTCAAGTTGTTCTGCGCGTTGATGTAACTGGCCCTGTAACTCTTCGAGTTGGAATGACAGCGCTATCGCCGTTTCATTTACTATGTGACTCTCATCGCGGAACATCCGCGCCCGACCGGCATTCAGTAAGATTTTTCTCACTTCTGAGAACGCACTTTCAGCCAACATCGGCAATAGATTGGCAGTGTTGCGCAGCCGCGTCATAGGCCCCCACAGTAAAATTAACAACATGATCTCTGCGATGACCAGGCTCAGTATGGCAAACAATATGCCGCCATTAACAGTATTCTCTTTTGCACTCAGCACGTCGGTCACATCTGAGATTGCTAACAATCGACTTCTTACCGATTCTTCAGCGGTGGGAATGCGGATCACTCTTATCTCGAATAACCGCCGTTGCCATTCCACGATTTTATTCTCTTTGAGCAGCTGGTCGAGCGAGTAATGCTGTGCGGCAAGCGCAATTAATTTAAGATTGGTTTTTTCTCGCGTTATCACTGTCAAGTCAGATTGCCATTGCTCAACATAAAACATCGCGGTACTACGCTTCTGCGGCATATCAACCAGTACACCCAAATCAACTCCCGATATCTGGTGGAAGCTAGACAATACAGAGTCTAATGGCACAGAAAGCACCACAATAGCTTTAATATTTTGCTCAACGATCAAGGGAGTCGCCACGTTTATTATGCAGTGCAGATCACATCGCACTTCAGATACACTAGTATGCTGTTGCAATGCATTTTGAATAAAGGTTTCTTTGTAAACTATCGAACCGAATACAGAAATTATTTCGCCTTCGGCTGAATACAACGCGGCAGCTTCTATCCCACTGTTTTTGTGCATCGCCTGCCAATAGTATTGCAAAAGATTATCAATGTTCTTAACTGATTCATCACCGCCCTCTGCAACTGCAATGTTATAACCGTAAGTAGCCTGTGCAAGTTGCTGTAGGTGAATAATCGTCTGTGATATTAAAATATTAATTTCTGCTTGATGGCGCAAATAGAGATCATGCCGTGTTTGATCATACTCTTTGTCGAGTAAGTAGGATGAGCGAAAGAGAAACCCTTGAAAAATTAGCGCCACAATGGTGCTCGTCAGCAGAAAGGCTTTCCATTTAAGGCTTAAAAAAATGCTGAAAGGTTTAGCTTGGGTCATGGATATTTAGTTGAGCCATCTCATTTAAAAATACCAAACAAAAACATAGTTACTGAATAATTCTTTGTTGGTGAGGGTATTCGGATTTGATTGAATAGGGTGAGAAAATTCGGCTCTCCCTATTTTACGGAATCTAGGTAAAGTATAGCTCATTGGCGAACGAAGCTTTTTTTCAGCTCTTTTGTTTATTATTGAGGGAGATGAATAGGTCGATGAGGTTGCGGTATACAAAAAAGCCAGATACTTTTTAAAAACACAAAAAGCTCTGGCTCAATGATTTATAGGTGCACGAGAGGTTCTACAATAGCCCCTCTTGTTGCGTGTCTCGAATTGAATTTTCCGCAGTAAATTAGACGGAGTGGCGGCTTAATTGACCGATATTCTATTCAACAACTCGCGTCGACCATGGATCATTTCTTTGTACGTTTGACATAAAGAAAGATCATTCTGCGTATAACCACCACGCAGTCTACTGAGGTTATGTTCCAGGCTTGTTAACTCTTCGCTGAGTTTTCCTCTGAGAACTTCCAGGTTGTCTAAATTTGGGCTCACTTTCATGTGCCGTTCCACTCTGCTCATAGTAAATCTTCCCTTGATATAGCCGGTTGTTTTATCAGCATAGCTCAGGATATATATTCCGTCGCATTTTCTTAATTTTTTTTCACACGGATTGGTTATAAATATTCGGGTGGTAATTAAGATGAATTTCTAAGAAGGCAAAAAAGAACAAATTATAAGCAACAGATTATGCTGAATCACAATTGCTCTTTTTGTTGTTTAATTTTATCCCTTACCATGTACAGCGCCGCGATCGCCCGCGCTTCCGTAAAATCAGCGCGCTCCACTAATTCATGTATATCGGC
>OBEQ013044404.1_pt1 | contig 22068 bp, 24 predicted proteins | sample 1670901 | NCBI WGS metagenome assembly OBEQ01 (sample SAMEA104232315, study PRJEB22302) | groundwater metagenome | biome: forest; feature: aquifer; material: groundwater | place: USA | collected 2011-08-07 | depth 5.4 m
CAGTAACGCTTGGGCGGACTTATTGATGGCTTATGGAGAAGAAGTCAAATTATGAATATAAAGTTTTTCGATCCGGCCCAACTGGTTGCCGGACTGCTGGGTTTATCTTTGCTGGCCTGTCAGCCGCACAATGATGAGCCGAAACGTCAAGTCACGGCACTGCCTAAAAATGAAGTGATACTCAGCCCCGATTCGCCCAAGCGTAATTATATTAAGGAAGCTGCTGTTGAATTAGTGCGGCGTCCGTTAATGGACCCGGTAACGGGGAAGATTGCTTATGACGAAACCCGCACTGCCCGGGTTTTTTCGCCCATTGCCGGACGAGTGATTGGCTCTATCTCGGCATTGGGCGCCCACGTTAAGGCGGGTGATGCCTTGGCGGAGCTGGATAGTCCTGAACTGGGGCAGGCTCAATCCGATTATGCCGGCGCATTGGCCGATCTGAATCTGGCTAAACGGGCTTCTCTGCGCATGCAAGAGCTTTATGAGAACGGCATTACTCCACGCAAGGAACATGAGCAGGCGCAAGATAATCTGGCCCGTGCTCGCAGCGAAGCGGAGCGGGCTCGGCTCAGGCTGGAAAATCTGGGTGTGCGTACCGGGCGTACGGATAATCGTTTTGTCCTACATGCGCCGATTGCCGGAACGATTACCGAGCGCAACATCAATCCCGGCCTGGAAGTCAGGCCTGATCTGACTACGCCGCTGTTCGTGATCTCCGATCTGAGCAAGTTATGGGTGCAGATGGATATTTTCGAAAAGGATATCGGGCTGATTCATGCCGGAGCGCAGGTGTTGGTACGGGTACCAGCTTATCCCGGCGAGATTTTTACCGCAACGGTCAGTTATATCGGGCAGGTGGTCGAAGAAACAGCGCGTATAGTAAAAGTACGTTGCACTTTGCCGAATGACGAGTTCCGCCTGCTACCTGCGATGTACACCGCTATCGAAGTGCAAAGCCCCCCGGATGATAAAGCCGTTGTTGTGCCGTTAACGGCGCTATTTACCGAAGATGAATCCGATTGGTTATTCGTAGCGGTCGGTGATGGGCATTATCAAAAACGTCCGGTCAAAGCGGGTCTGCGCCTTAAGGATAGGGCGGTAATTCTTGATGGTTTGAAGCCGGGAGAACGCCTGGTGGTTGATGGTGCCCTGCTGTTGCGCACCGAGGAAGACGCCGAGCAGGATGCCGAGCATAAAGGCGGAGAAAGCCAGCCATGATCCATAAAATTATCGCGTTCTGTTTACAGCAGCGTCTGTTAGTTATTGGTGCGTCGGTGGTATTAGCCGTGATCGGCGTCATATCGTTCGAACGCCTACCGGTACAGGCGTTTCCCGATGTGCAGAATGTTTTTGTGCAAGTGGTCACCCAATATCCCGGTCAAGCTCCGGAAGAAGTGGAAAAGTTGATCAGTTTGCCGATCGAGAAAGAAATGAACGGCTTGCCGCATCTGATCAATATGCGTTCGGTATCGATCTTTGGTTTGTCTGTGGTAACGCTGACTTTCGATGATGAAGCCGAAGATTATTTTTCGCGGCAGCAAGTAGTGGAGCGGTTACGAGCTGTTAGCGCCAGTTTGCCGGACGAGGCTCGTCCTGTGATGGGGCCGTTGACCACCGGTGTCGGTGAAATTTACCGCTATCGTATTGAAGCGCCTAACTATCCGTTAATTGAACAGCGCTCTTTGCAGGATTGGTTGATCGAGCGGACATTGCGCTCTGTCCAAGGCGTAGCCGATGTTGTGGCTTTCGGCGGCGGCGTTAAGCAATACCAAATAGAGGTCGATCCGAATAAGCTAAGAGACTACAAGTTAACACTCCCCGAGGTTTACCAATCCGTCGCCGCCAACAATGCCAATACCGGCGGCGGTTACATCGAGCATGGTTACGAAGCGCTGGTAGTGCGTGGCGCGGGTTTATTAAAGACTGCCGATGAAATCGGCGACATCGTCGTTGTCAGCCGAGACGGTGTGCCGGTGTTAGTTAAAAATATCGCTACTGTCGTGGTAGGGCCACAACCGCGCAACGGTATCGTGGGTTACAACGAGCGTGACGATGTCGTTCAAGGAATAGTCTTGCTAATCAAGGGTAGGGATGCGATTGATGTGTTGCAGGGCGTGAAAGAAAAAATCGGCGATCTTAATGGCCACATCCTGCCGCCCGGCGTCAAGATAATCCCTATCTATGACCGGACGGAACTGGTACAGCACACGGTACATACCGTCGAGCACAATATGCTGGAAGGTGCGGCATTGATTCTAGCCATTCTGGTTATTTTCCTGCGCCGAGCGCTGGCGTCAGCCGTTGTTATTACCGTTATCCCGTTATCGTTGATGTTCGCGTTCATTTTGATCGATGCCGAGCATGTTTCCGCGAACCTGATTTCGCTGGGTGCAATCGACTTCGGCATTATCGTCGATAGCGCGGTGGTGCTGGTCGAGGCGATTATGGTCAAAGTGACTTTGGAAATGGCTCAAAAGGCCAGTATCCCGCATATGCGTCAATCCATGCTGATGACGGCGGTGGATCTGGCCCGGCCTATCCTGTTTTCCAAGGCTATTATCATCATTGCTTTTTTGCCGATCTTCACCTTTCAACGGGTCGAGGCGAAAATATTTTCACCGATGGCGTTCACGCTCAGTTTTGCGCTGTTGGGCTCGTTGATCATCAGTTTAACGCTGGTGCCGGTACTGCTGAGTTACCTGATCGGACCCCGGCTTATCGAATCGCATAATCCGCTGGTGGAGGGTATGGAGCGGCGCTATCGGTCGGCTTTGGAAGCCGTGCTGCGTCATCCTCGCAAATTGTTCATTGGTGCAGGACTGACCTTGGCTTTATCGTTGGCGTCAACGCCGCTGATCGGAACCGAGTTCATGCCCAAGCTGGACGAGGGTAATATCTGGTTGACCATTACGCTGCCGACACCGGTCTCGCTGGCTAAAGCTAAAGTACTGGAACAGGATATACGTGGGCACTTGCGTGAGTTCAGCGAAGCCAAATCGATACTGACCCAATTGGGGCGTCCTGAGGACGGTACCGATCCGAAAGGTTTCAATAACCTGGAAGTTCTTATCGATCTTAAGCCCAAGGACACCTGGCATTATAAAAACAAGGACGAACTGGTTGAGGCCATGCAGAAACGCTTGGCCGTATTTCCCGGCTTGCAGTTCAATTTCTCCCAAGTTATCCAGGACAACGTGGAAGAAGCTATTTCCGGCGTTAAAGGCGAGATTGCGATCAAGATTTTCGGCGAAGATCTGAAAGTCCTGCAAGAGAAGGCCAATCAGATCACCCGAATTCTTCGTTCTATAGAAGGCTCTACCGACGTGGCGGCCGAGCAGCAATCGGGGCTGGCCCAGATGGTTATTTCGATTGACCGCTCTAAAATTGCCCGTTACGGTATCGATATCAATGATGTGGAAGATGTCATTGCCATGGCGGTAGGCGGTAAGTCCGCTACTCAAATGTTGGAAGGCGAGCGCCGTTTCGATGTTACGGTGCGGCTAGCTGGGCAGGCACGCGATTCTGTCGGAGCCATTGAAGATATTACCGTGCTGTCTCCCGATGGCAGCCGCATCCCGTTGGCTGAATTGGCCGAGATCAAGATTAACCAGGGCGCCTCGCGTATCAGTCGAGAAGACAACATGCGCCGCATCGCGATCAAGTGCAACCTGATCGGGCGCGATCAAGGCAGTTTTGTCGCCGAGGCGCAGCAAAAAGTCGATGAGCAGGTCGTGTTGGAGCCCGGATACCGGGTTGTCTGGAGCGGTCAGTTCGAGAATCAGCAGCGGGCGATGAAGCGGCTTTCATTCATCGTTCCAGTCAGTTTGGTTCTTATTTTTATCCTGCTGTTCTGGGCTTTTCAATCACTTAAGAACGCTTCGCTGATTGTGATGAATGTGCCTTTTGCAATGATTGGCGGATTAGTTGCCTTACTGCTGACCGGTATTCACTTGAGCGTATCGGCAGCGGTCGGTTTTATCGCATTGTTCGGAATTGCCGTGCAAAACGGTGTTATTTTGTTAACCCAGATCAATCACCTCAGGCGCGAAGGCATTCCGTTACGGGATGCTATCTTGCAAGGTTCTGTCAGCCGGTTGCGTCCGGTCGTCATGACTGCATTAATGGCGATATTGGGGTTGCTGCCTGCGGCACTGTCGACCAGTGTCGGTTCGGAAACCGCAAAACCTTTCGCCGTAGTTATTATCGGTGGACTTATTACCGCAACATTATTAACGTTGACCATGTTACCGGCGCTGTACCGCCATTTTGAAGAACAACATGAAACTTGAGGCATGCCATGAAAGAAATTCGAGCTTATATTCAGCCCTTTATGCTAGCTAAATTGACTCAGACTTTGCTAGAGATACCTCATTTTCCCGGCATGAGCGTGTCCGATTGCGAAGGCTTTGGCAGTGAGAAAATTGTCGAAGGACAAGACTACACCCCGTTCATGCCGAAAAAACGCATCGAGATTTTCGCCAGAGACGAATTGGTAAGCACTATTTTCAATGCCATCATGACCGTTGCCAATACGCATCAACATGGTGCGGGTAAGGTCTACGTTATCAGTGTCGATGAAGGTGGGCATATTAGCACTGGCGAGCGAGGCAGTGATCTAACCTGAGTTCGGGTAAGCATAAGTAGCTGAGAAACTTGCATTCCAACGACAAAGCGATTAACCAATCAAATTGAATCCGCCGTAGGGTGTGCAGTGAGCGTCTTCAGGTAGCTCAGGAATCTGCTCTTTAATTATCGAACCGGTTAATGCATAACATCAGCGAAGATTATTTGGCATATCTGTTTTTTTAACGGCATGGACATATACATAACACGCGAGCATTCCAGCAAAACTTTAACAGGGCATTCAAATACTCCAATCCCTTGCAGGTATTGGTCTTGCTAAGCAGAACAAATCCGGGTGATAGGCTGGCGCAACAGTAGCCTATTGTATGAACACACTTTATAATATCCGGCAGACCGCATTGGGCGGCGGATACTTTCCGCAAGCGCAATGACTTTCGGCTTGATCACCTCAACATAACAGATTGGAACAGGAAATCTTAATGTCTCAAAAAATTTCAGATGTAGTAAAACCCGGTGTTGTAACTGGCGATGACGTACAAAAAATCTTTGCGATTTGCAAAGAAAACCACTTTGCATTGCCTGCGGTAAATGTCATTAACACTGATTCGATTAATGCAGCGTTGGAAGCGGCCGCGAAAGTAAAATCGGCTATCGTGGTTCAGTTCTCCAACGGCGGCGCAGCATTTGTTGCCGGTAAAGGTCTTAAAGCCGAAGGTCAGCAAGCGGCTATCTTGGGTGCTATCTCCGGTGCTAAACACGTACACAATGTGGCTGAAGCTTATGGCGTACCTGTCATTCTGCATACTGACCACGCAGCTAAAAAACTGCTGCCTTGGATTGACGGCTTGCTGGATGCAGGTGAAAAACATTTCGCAGAAACCGGCAAACCATTATTCAGCTCGCACATGCTGGATTTGTCTGAAGAAAGCCTGAAAGAAAACATCGAGATTTGCGGCCAATATTTGGCGCGTATGTCCAAAATGGGTATGACGCTGGAAATCGAATTAGGTTGCACCGGCGGTGAAGAAGACGGCGTCGATAACAGCGATATGGATCATTCAATGCTGTACACCCAGCCTGAAGATGTCGCTTATGCTTATGAAGAATTAAGCAAAATCAGCCCGCGTTTTACCATTGCCGCTTCTTTCGGTAACGTGCACGGCGTTTACAAACCGGGTAACGTTAAATTGACGCCAAGCATCCTGGCTAACTCGCAAAAATACGTTTCTGAAAAATTCGGCGTTCCTGCAAACACCTTGAATTTTGTCTTTCACGGCGGTTCAGGTTCCAGCGCTGAAGAAATCAAGGAATCAATCAGCTACGGCGTGATCAAGATGAACATCGATACCGACACCCAATGGGCAACTTGGGAAGGCATCATGAACTACTACAAACAAAACGAAGGTTATTTGCAAGGCCAAATCGGCAACCCTGACGGTGACGACAAGCCCAACAAAAAATACTACGATCCACGCGTTTGGCAACGTGCCGGTGAAGTCGGCATGGTGACTCGTTTGGAACAAGCTTTTCAGGAATTGAACGCGGTTAATACCCTGTAAACCGATAGGCTGAGCAAAAAGGCCGGTGCGCTTGCATCGGCCTTTTTTTTGTCCGCCGGAAGCGGGATTGGCGCCGAAAATCAAGGGATGAATGATGCGTCGTTATGATGGATAATGGCTTACTTAACAAGCAGCACAAAAACAGCGTGCGGCAGAACAACGCATGACGAATAACCTACCAATATAGTAAACTATATCAACCTCACACCACGGTTAGCACGATGATAGCAACAGACAATGTAAACCCGCACGAAATCCATAAATTCGGTTCGATGGCGGAACGCTGGTGGGATACTCAGGGCGAATTCAAAACCCTGCACGATATTAACCCGCTCCGTATCCAGTTTATCCAGCGTTATGCGGATATTGCAGGTAAACGCATCGTTGATGTCGGCTGCGGCGGCGGAATTTTGACCGAGGGCTTGGCCAAGCAAGGCGCCGATGCGTTGGGCATCGATCTTAGCGAAGACCTGATCGACATCGCCGATCTGCACGGGCTTGAGTCCGGCGTTAACGCGCATTATCAAAAAATCAGCGCCGAAGATTTGGCCATGCAACAGCCGGAAAGCTTCGATCATGTGACTTGCATGGAAATGCTTGAGCATGTGCCTGATCCAGGTTCGATAATTTCCGCTTGCGCCGGAATGGTTAAGCCTGGCGGTATGGTGTTTTTCTCGACGCTCAACCGCAAGCCCAAAGCCTATTTATTGGCTATTTTTGCGGCGGAATACGTGCTGCAAATGCTGCCTAAAGGCACGCATGATTTTAAAACTTTTATCAAGCCGTCGGAGCTGTGCCAATCGGCCCGTGCAGCCGGTCTTGAATTGCAGGGCATGGTAGGGATCGAATACAACCCGTTCACCAAACATTTCAGTCTCGGCAAAGACATTGACGTCAATTACATTGCCGCTTTTAAGCGTTCCGCGTAGCTCATGGCCGCCGATTTTAAATTATCCTGTGTATTATTCGATCTGGACGGCACGTTGGTCGATACCGCCCCGGATTTGATTTCATGTCTGAACCAAGCGTTAAATGTCCACGGTTTCGACACCGTTGCGTCCGAGATCATCAAACCGTTTATTTCTTATGGCGCTATCGCCATGATTAATGCAAGCCAGCCTGCAATTAACGATCAGTTAAAAGTGGATATTCTGGAAACCATGCTCAACCATTACCAGAACAATATTGCCGAATATACGGTTTTTTTTCCGGGCATGATCGATACGCTTGACGCTATTGAAGCGCAAGGACTGAAATGGGGCGTGGTTACCAACAAGCGCGAACGTTTTACCAATCCGCTGATGGCTGCGTTAAAGCTGGCTGATCGTGCCGCCTGCATCATTAGCGGCGATACCACCGCCAACCCCAAGCCCCATCCGGAACCGATGCTGGCGGCCTGCAAGCAGGCGGCGGTCAATCCGCAGGAATGCGTCTATATCGGCGACGCCCGGCATGACATTACCGCCGGAAAAAGTGCGAATATGAAAACCTTAGCCGCTCTTTACGGCTATATTAAGCCCGGCGATGCTCCGGAAACCTGGGGCGCTGACGCGTTGATCCAGTCTCCCGAGCAAATTTCAATTTGGATAGACTCGGTAATTGCTCGATGCGTTACTCTGTCTCCCTCATCGATGGAGTTGTCATCATGCCGCTAACCAATCAAGTCATCTTAATTACCGGCGCCGGTGGCGGTCTTGGCAGCACAGCTGCTTTGGCATTAGCCAAGCACGGCGCGCATATTATTTTGCTGGATAAAAATATTGCCAAACTGGAAGCGGTTTACGATGCGATTTTGGCGGTCAAAGGCCCTGAACCGATCCTTTATCCATTCGACTTGGCTGGCGCCAATGAAAACGACTACCAGGAATTGGCCGACAAGATCGATGAAAAATACGGTTCCCTGCAAGGCATTTTGCATTCGGCGGTAGAGTTCAGCGCTTTTTCTCCAATCGCCACACACAAAACCAAAGATTGGGGACATACTTTAAACGTCAACCTGAATGCGCCTTTTTTACTGTGCCGGGTTTTATTGCCGGTGTTGCAAAAGAGCGAACATGCCGCGATCGTATTTACCTCCGATTCCTCCGCCAGAAAGGCTCCAGCTTACGCAGGCGCTTACGGCGTTTCCAAAATAGCGATGGAAGGCTTGGCGAACATATTGGCCGAAGAGCATGAAGCATTCGGCAAAATCCGGGTCAACACCCTGATACCGGGGCCGATAGATTCCCCATTGAGGAAACGGGCTTATCCGGCGGAAGATAAAAGCAAATTTCCGGCAATGAAATCACTGGCCCCCATTTATCTGTATTTATTCGGCTCAGAAAGCATAGGCGTAACCGGCCAGATTGTTGATGCCCGAACCTTCTATCTATAACTGAATGATTATGTCTGAAAGAGAAGACGTTGTTTTAACGCGAGATGTCAATATTATCACCATTCCTGACGGGAATACCGGAAGCTTAAGCAAAGGTCAGATAGTCACTATCCATCAGTCGCTCGGCGACAACTTTACTGTAATCACCGAGCACGGTCACATGGTGCGCATTGCCGGAGTGGATGCCGATGCTTTGGGCAAGGAGCCGAATCAGCTGCATACGCTGGTCTCGGAAACTGATGCGGCGGCGGTTGAAAAAAACTGCTGGGAAGTCATGAAAACGGTTTACGACCCGGAAATCCCGGTTAATATTGTTGATCTCGGCCTGGTTTATGAATGCAAAGTAACCCCGGCAGAGAGCGGTCTCAACGATGTCCATGTCATGATGACCTTGACCGCGCCTGGCTGCGGGATGGGGCCGGTGATTCAGAACGATGTGGAACAACGCATCCGCGCACTCCCCGGCGTTGCCCGTGTTAATGTCGAAGTCGTGCTTGATCCGCCTTGGTCGCGGGAAATGATGTCGGAAGCGGCCCAGTTGGAATTGGGCTTGTATTAAAGTCAAAATAAAAATAGCAATAAGCGGCCCAGTTGGAATTGGGCCTGTATTAAAGTCAATATAAAAATAATAATTAGACTTCGGGTAAAACCAGGATGACCACTTTTAAAGATATGAATCTGCAAGTTGGCATGCGCTTGCAAATGGCGTTGCAGCACGGCAGCAAGAAGCCGATTTTTTATACGGAGCTTATCGGTTATGTCGATGGCGAGTATTTGATCGTAAAGACGTCTTTTGAGAATGGACTTTCCGTCCAAATGCAGGTGGATGAGCCGGTTACCCTGCGGATATTATCAGGAGTGGATGTTTTTACGCTGACTTGTAAAGTAAAAACCATTTTCAGAGGTCCGCATTATTATATGCACCTCAGCTTTCCTACCGATATTAAAGCCATCGCCTTGCGCGGCGCGGTCAGGGCCAAGGTGAACTTGACTGTCAACGTCAATGGTGTCGACGGAGCCGGTGTTATTAGCGACATCAGTGTTACAGGCGCCGCGATTATTGCCGATAAGGCACTGGGCGAGCTTAATAAAGAAGCTTTAATTTCTTTCGACTTTCCTATCAAACCGAGCAGTCAGAATGCGCATATAGAGACCAGTGTGACGATTCGCAGCATTCAACAGGTGCCTAGCAAGAAAAACGATGCGCCGCCCCGATTCTCGCATGGCATTTCGTTCCATGAGTTGGAGCTTACCAGTCAGGTGATGTTATTGAATCTTGTCTACGAATCGATGAACAGGTTGTAACTTGATCGTCCTAAGGCTCATAATTTAAGTTGAAAACGCTATAGTCTTTCATGTTCTTCATGGTGTAAAAATAAGTTATTTCATGCATGTTGTAACGTTTAAAGTGTTTTCGGTAAATCGGTTATATTGAGCTGTTAAACGTGTGGATGGAGGGTATGGGATATTGCGCCATACCCAAATAAATCAAATACGAAGGATAAAATGCCCAAAGATCAGTGCAAATCGCCTGAAAATATAGTAGCTCAAACCGGAATCGTCCCACGTGAATTCGGCCAGCCCTGGCCTGATTATGAGCTGCTTGATGCGGGCGAGGGTAAGAAGCTGGAACGCTGGGGCAAGATCATTACCATCCGCCCGGAAATTCAAGCCGGTTTCAAACCGGGATGGTCTTATGCTCAATGGCAAGACATGGCGCATTGGGAGTTTGAGGAGCAAACCTCAACCCAAGGCCGTTGGATCAACATCAAACCGGATGCTCCCGAGCAATGGCTTATTGCCTACGAAAACTTAAGCTTCGGTTTAAAACTAACCAAATTCAAACATGTCGGCCTATTCCCCGAACAACAGGCAAACTGGCGCTTTATTAAAGAGCGGGTTAGTGCCGGACAAAAAGTGTTGAATCTATTTGCCTACACCGGCGCAGCATCGCTGGTTGCCCGTGACAATGGGGCGGATGTGGTACATGTCGATTCAGTCAGGCAAATGATTACCTGGGCCAACGAAAACAGGGAACGCAGCCATCTTTCCGACATTAAATGGGTGCTTGAGGATGCGTTAAAGTTCGCCCGGCGTGAATTGAAACGGGGTAATAAATACGACGGCATTATCATGGACCCGCCCGCTTGGGGCTTAGGCGTCAAAGGCGAAAAATGGAAGCTGGAAAACCACTTGTCCGGCTTAATAGAAACGGCTTATGGACTGATGAATCCGGGTGCGTTTTTAATTCTTAATACCTATTCGCCAAAAATAGAATTGGCGGATCTGGCAATGTCCGCCGGGCAGTATTTTTCTGCGAATCAACTGGAAATAAAACAGCTTTGGATGCCGACAAAAACCGGTAAGGAACTGTATTGCGGCAATTTATTGCGGGTTATCAAGTAAGTCTGGTTATCTGTAAAAAGCCCTTTATGCCCGCATGACGGAGTGCTCGGTTAAAATCGGCAAAATTTGAAACAAATAGCACGTTTTATTTTTCAAAGCCAATATCTTAGAAATACAAAAGGTTGCTCTGCCACACCTGGTAAAGCAATAGTGATCGGCTTTCAGGGGATACCTTATGAAATTCAACCCAGCCATTCATCATCGGAAATCAATTCGCCTTAAAAATTATGATTATTCACAGGCTGACTTGTATTTTATTACCGCTTGTGTCGAAAATCGTTATTGTTTGTTTGGACATATAGCCAACGACAGCATGATATTAAACGATGCCGGTAATATGATTGCCAGCCAATGGAATGAATTAAACAATCGTTTTCCATCTATTGCCTTGCATGAATATGTCGTAATGCCCAATCATTTTCACGGCATCATTGAATTCGTAGGGGCAATCCCTTGTGGTTGCCCTGAGTTCGTAGCGTATCAGGGGCAACCACAAGGGATTGCCCCTACGGTTGGTGACGTAGTGGGTGCATTCAAATCATTATCGACCAATGAATATATTCAAAACGTAAAACAAAATGATTGGCAACCATTTGCCGGTAAATTATGGCAACGTAATTATTACGAACACATTATTCGTAATGAAGAGGAGTATTTAAAAATTGCTGAATACATTCAGAATAACCCATTGAAATGGCGAGAAGATACCTACCATGTTTAAAATCATCGAATCTTAGGGGCAATCCCTTGTGGTTGCCCAAGATTCGTAGCGTATCAGGGGCAACCACAAGGGATTGCCCCTACGTGGAACCCGTATTTAAGACCTTTTAACTATTCTCAACTTCCCAACCCTTGCAGGCCAAGGCAATATGATGCGGAACAGGCCTAGCGCCGGTTCCGTATGAACTCATGGTGCGTGTGGTCATGCCCAATGCCCGCGCCGCCTCGGATAACGACAGGCCGTTACGCAGCCGCCAAGCCAGAAATGTACGGGTATCATCATCGGTAGCAGCTTGATACATAGCTTCCAACCATAAAGTATCGGCTCCAATTTGAATGTCGTGGTCGGTCCATTCAATCGTCCAGCCTACGCTGCTGGTGAGCTGAACTTTGGCGAAAGTGTCGGGATCACGCAAAGGCGTCAGGCCCGGTTTAGCGAAAATAGCTTCGGATTTATCCAGCGTCATTGTGTTGCCGTTAATAAAAGTTATTTTTAGCTGATAATCCGGTAAAGGTTCAACCGCTGCTAAGCGGGGGCGTTTCATTGATACCACTCTTCCATTCCTCAATTAATTTATCACGGTTTTCCGTAACCCACGTCATCACCTCTTGGCGCAATCCGCGCGGGAAGGTGCCGGTGCAGTTCAGAGTCTCCAGGTTAATCAATACATCAAAATTGCCGCCGACCAAGTGCGCATGCGCCGGCGGAGAATCGTCTTCTCTTATTTCAAGTCGATATTTGTTGCGAAAGCGATGCTTCGTAGCCATGTTGCCATGTTAGGAGATAATTTAAATATGTCAATCATGTTGTTGTGAAAGGAAGATTAAAAATACGCTTTGTTAAAAGGCCATTTTTTAAACCGTCAATTGCTTGGATGTTGTTTTGGTGGGAGTGCGTTGAGATACGCCGAAACGTTGGACAACGAACAGATATTTTTATCTGCTTTGATAGGCTGAATACTCCTTCACTCAACTTTGATGTCCAGCGCCCTGAGCGGGTCAAGGGGCAGCAAACAAGGAGACTCAATATGAAAGCAGTAGTGTTTCACGCCATCGGCGACATACGGTTAGATGATGTTCCTGAACCGAAGCTACAAGACCGGACAGATGCGCTGGTGCGCCTGACTGCATCGGCAATCTGCGGTACGGATTTGCATATGATCCGGGGCACGTTCTCAGGCATGGTGCCCGGCACGATTCTCGGCCACGAAGGCGTCGGCATCGTCGAAGAGGTCGGCAAGGACGTGCGCAACCTGCGGCCGGGAGACCGGGTGGTGATTCCTTCGACCATTTGCTGCGGCTATTGTTCTTACTGCCGCGCGGGCTATCAAGCGCAGTGCGACAATGCTAACCTGAACGGTTCGGCCGCGGGCACGTCCTTTTTCGGCGGCCCCAAGGCGTCCGGGCCTATTCAGGGTTTGCAAGCCGAGTATGCCCGTATTCCGTTCGCACACGCCGGACTGGTCAAGCTGCCTGAAGAGGTCACCGACGATCAGGCCATTATGTGCAGCGACATCTTCCCGACCGGCTACTTCGGCGCCAAACTCGCCGAGATCGCGGACGGAGATACAGTAGCAATCTTCGGTTGCGGTCCGGTCGGGCAGTTTACAATTACCAGCGCGAAGTTGCTGGGGGCGGGGCGTATCTTTGCAATTGACCGTGAAGCGTCGCGTCTTGAGATGGCCCAGGCGCAGGGTGCGGAGGTTATCAACTTCGAAGAGGAAGACCCGATTGAAGTCATCAAACGAATGACCGGCGGTATAGGCGCTGATCGCGCAATCGATGCGGTCGGAGTCGATGCTGTGACCGGGCACGCGAGACCGGTGGCTAAGACGGATAAAGAGCAGTTTGAGCAGGAGCTTCAGCAAGTCGCGCCGGAGCAGCACCCTCAAGGCGACAACTGGGTGCCGGGCGATGCGCCGTCGCAAGCCTTAAGGTGGGCGGTTGAGGGGCTGGCGAAAGCCGGCACGCTCTCGGTCATCGGCGTCTATCCGCCAACGGCGCAGTCGTTCCCTATCGGCAAGGCGATGAGCAAAAACCTGACGATACGGATGGGCAACGCCAATCACCGGCACTACATACCGCACCTTATTGACCTAGTGAAAAACAACACGGTTGATCCTGAAATGGTTCTTACCCAGCGCGAACCTTTGACCAACGTACTTGATGCTTATAAGGCGTTCGACACACGGCAGCCGGGTTGGATCAAGGTCGAGCTTAAGCCGGGCGCGCAAGCTGCTCGCCGGAAAGCGGCTTGAGCCTAAAAGCAAACCTTCCAGGTTTTTACTGGTGCCGCTCCCGGCGGCTCCAGCACTTCCGCCATCCATGGCAGTCGTAAAACCTGGAAGGTTTAATGTGCAGGGATAAAAGCGGAAGACGGCGCTAGGAGATCAAACTATGAAACCGGACATTAAACTAAACGACATCGAACCGGAACCCACCAACATGTACTCGCGACGCCGGTTCGTCGGCGGTATGGCGACAGGTATCATCGCGGCGTCCGCAACGCCGGTTCTCGGGCAGCAACGGGACTCTCGGCAGACGCTCGACCAAACGGTTAAGCAAAATCCGGTAACGCAATATCCGAAGCCGCCTTTTCGTCGGCAATCGCAGGAGTGGCCCGGTCTCGCCGGCAAAATGACTCCGCGCCCCGATCATGGCGAGACAAGTTATAAGGGGAGCGGACGGCTTACCGGCCGCAAGGCGCTGATCACCGGCGGCGACTCCGGCATTGGACGGGCGGCAGCTATCGCTTTCGCCCGCGAAGGTGCCGATGTCGCGATTAACTATTTGCCTGTCGAAGAACCGGATGCCATCGAGGTGATTCAGCTGATACGCGAGGCAGGGCGCAAAGCAGTCGCGCTTCCGGGCGACATCCGCGACGAAAACTTTTGCAAGCAACTGGTCGCCGACGCAGTGCGCGAACTCGGCGGCCTCGACATTCTGGTTAACAATGCCGCAAAACAACATTCAGTCGATTCTATCCTCGATCTTTCAACCGAGCAGTTCGATGCGACCTTCAAGACCAACCTTTATGCGATGTTTTGGATCACCAAAGCCGCAATACCGCATTTCGCAGCCGGAGCGAGCATCATCAATACCTCATCTGTTCTAGCTTACAATCCGGCCGAGAACTTGCTCGATTACTCGCAAACCAAAGCGGCAATCGTGTCGTTCACTAAATCCCTTGCCAAGCAGCTTGGTGAGAAAGGCATCCGCGTCAACGCAGTCGCCCCCGGCCCCGTCTGGACGCCGCTTCAAGTCACTGGAGGCCAACCGCCAAGCGCGTTGGAAACTTTCGGTGCATATACGCCGATGGGCCGGCCCGGTCAACCGGCGGAACTCGCCTCTGTTTATGTGACGCTGGCTTCGCAGGAATCCAGTTATGCCAGTGGGCAGGTGTATGGTGTGTCGGGAGGGAGTGGGAATCCTTAAGCCAGCGGTAGCGCTGCTTTTGGTGTTCTCAGTGAGTCGGTGTTGATTATTTTGTGTTTCGTTGCGATTCCTATATGCTTGCTGCTGTATTAGCTCGCAAAATTTTATAGGCAACTGAGTATGAAATTAAAAGTGATCATTCATCCGGCGGAAGAAGGCGGGTTTTGGGCGGAAGTTCCCGCAATTCAAGGATGCGCTACCCAAGGCGACACTATGGAAGAACTTTTAACGAATCTGCACGAAGCAGTGGAAGCCTGTCTTTCTGTCGATTTAGAACAAATAGAAATTTCCAAGAACGACAGAGTCCTGGAAATTGCAGTGTGAAATCGGTTTCAGGAAAACATTTTGCTCGAATTCTCGAAAGCCGAGGCTGGAGTTTAATTCGAGTAAACGGCAGTCATCATGTTTATATGCAGCCTGGAAGTCCTATCCGCATATCCCTGCCAATACACGGCAATGACGATTTGAAAATCGGTTTACTCCGGCATTTTATGAAAATTGCAGGAATTACAGAAAACGAGCTGTAGCAAGTTGCCCAGAAGATAAAATAGAGTAAATTGCAATTTGTCCCGTTTCTACAGTCATTGATGCGCGCTACTTTTCGTGGCCAAGTTTAAAAGACGAAGCAGATAATCATCTAGTGGAATTGGCAATTGCAGCTCGCGCCGCCTACATTATTACCAACAACGTGTCTGACTTTGCCCATGCGGAACTTAAGCGCTTGGGCTATGAAGTCATTACACCGGAACAGATATTGAGGTTACTAAGATCATGACAACTTTATCCATCCGATTACCTGACGATATGGCGGAAAGGCTCAAGAACATTGCCAAAGTACGCGACATCAGCCTGAACAAGCTAATGTTTGAGTTATCCACACAAGCCTTGGCGGAAGAAGAAGCCAAACAGCGTTTTCTGGTTGCCCAATTGCGCGGTAACCCCAGGAGGGCGGAGCAATTGTTGGATGAGCTGGATGGGTTGGGGGTTTGAACGAAACAGGACAATCAGCCGTAGATGGCAAGCATTTTTTCGCTTGCATAAGGAGCTACGAGACGGTATCTACAGGACTTCTGCGATTTAATAATGATTGGATTGCTGCGGCAATTGCAAAGGTCGAGATCTATGCGGGTATGACGGGCTGTTCAATTGAAACCGGCACGGATTCTGTGCAGTCAGCAGTTAAATATCAATCAAGACAACAGCTTAGCCACTTTTTTATAATCGGCATAAAAATCGGCAAAATCCGCAGCAAATAGTATATTTCATCTTATAAAAACAACATCTTGCGGAATTATAAGATCGGCATGCCACTATCTATCGAAACACCTTGCCGAATCGAGCCCTGCCTGCTTGAAAACATCCCGATTGCAATTACAGACCTGATCGCGAATCTAACCACATCGTCGGAAAGACTCGCCGGCCGGTTACATCCGCGCACAGCCGCCAGTCTGGCTGAACTGGTTCGGATTATGAATTGCTATTACTCGAACCTTATCGAAGGACATCATGCCAAACCAAGGGATATTGAACGGGCCTTGGCGGATGATCTGGAAAAAGATCAAGTGCGCCGTAATTTTCAAATCGAAGCGCGCGCCCATGTCAGTGTGCAACAAGCGATTGACCTGCTCTATACGGCAGGGAATATGCCGGAACCGGCATCGACCGAGTTCTTGTGCCGGTTGCACCGTGAATTTTATCGCGATGCGCCGGAAGCTATGCTTTGGGTAGACAATGGCGATCATGGTTTTCGGATGGAGCCGGGGGCGTTCCGTTCCTTGCCCGAACACAATGTTTCGGTCGGAAGGCATCTGCCGCCCAGCAGCGACCGTGTTGCCGAGTTTATGCGCTATTTCGAGCAACGCTATCGCTTGGCTAATATGGGCAAGGGCGAGAGGATTATCGCCATGGCCGCATCGCATCATCGTCTGGCCTATATTCATCCATTTCCAGATGGAAACGGCCGCGTCAGCCGGTTAATGAGTCATGCAATGGGATTGGCTGCCGGTATTGGCGCATCAGGGCTTTGGTCGGTATCGCGCGGACTCGCTCGCGGCCTGGAAAGCCGGCAAGATTACAAAAACAAAATGGATTATGCCGATATGCCGAGACAAGGCGATTTGGACGGCTGTGGGAATTTATCCAAAAGGCATTGATTGAATTCATTCGCTGGTTTTTAGAGGTATGCCTTGACCAAGTAGATTTTATGGCGGGCCTATTCGAATTCGACCGATTGGCCGAACGTCTTAAAGCCTACGTGGAAAGCCGGGCGTTAAAACCGGAGGCTTTCTATATTTTGGAAAGAGTGCTGATTCAGGGCGAGATGCCAAGAGGCGATGCCGAACGCGTTACCGGCTTGAAAGAGCGCAGTGCCCGCATGGTTCTTTCAAGCTTGATCAATGACGGCATATTAAAGTCCGAAACGCCTAAAGGGCCGGTATCGCTGCATTTCGGCAGTGAGTCGGTTGAGTTTTTGTTTCCGAGGTTATTTGCGGAAAATTAGGGTTTGGCTATCGATAATGTGCTGGATTTAAGTTCTTGGGTTATAAAGTCATTACAGCGGAACAGATAGCGTGATTACTAAGACCATGCAACTTTATCCATCCGATTACCCGATGATATGGCGGAAAGGCTCAAGGACATTGCCAAAGCGCGCGGCATTAGTTTGAACAAGCTGATGTTTGAGTTATCCACACAAGCCTTGGCGGAAGAGGATGCGAAGCAGCGATTCCTAGATGCGCAATTGCGCGGTAGCCCTAAGCAGGCGGCGCAATTGTTGGATTTGCTGGATGCGTTGGAGCTTTGAAAGTTTGGCCGGGAGAGCATCGCGCTCCTAATCATGTTGGTGATCACTAATTGCCCCCGAAAAAGACCGGCTCGTAGCCTATCGTCAAGCGTCCAATAGATCCAGAGATCATTGAGCACCTATAACCTCGTTTGCAGCCAAAGTGTCCTCCCAGGATGTAGAGACATGAAAAGAAGAAAAATAAAATTATTTAAAATATTTGGCGTTGCCTATGCTTCCCAACTCAGTTGATTTCATATAAGGTGACGATAGAGCAAGCGATTAATGGCAGCAGTGATCAGATTAATAATGTATTTAAGACTAAGGATATTTAATGGAAATTAAGCAAGTAGTAATTCATGAGTTAATAAAACAATCCGGTACGACAACGGTTAAGACGAAGCCTGCTAGCAAGCTTTTAAATATCACTTTGTCGTTAGTTAATGAACTGGTTGTTGAACTTAATAAGCTTTATGGTACCAAAGGTAATAATGCAATTTATGGTACCTTTTCCAGGGAAAATGTAACTAATCAATTTCCAAACTACACAGACCAATACCTTCTTGAAAATGAGTCTGATGATCGATTTTTGGGTTTAAGCGTCAGGTGTCTGGATGAACTCACTAGAGAAGCGAGTGCCAAGCAGTCCTCTACGGGGGGATATATTGTTTTTGCACGCTATAAGGAACAGTATGATTATTTGTTGATCGCGATGATAAAAGACAAACAGGGATTACAAGTTAATGAAGATTTGGAACCGGTAAGTATTACTTCAATTGACTTGTCTAAAATTCATCAAGCGGCGCGCATAAATCTAACTACATATGCAAATGTTTCAGGTAATGAAGAAAGTGCAGAGAATGATGAAGTAAAGACTTATTTAAGTTTTGTGAGTCCAAAAACTAATCATGACGTTTCCGGTTATTTTATTAAAGCATTAGACTGTTCGGATGGGGTTCCTGCTGCAAGAGCTACCAAAAATGCTTTTACAACCGTCGATGCCTATTGCCAAACTATTCCACAGTTAAAGCCTCTTAGGTCAAAGGTAAAAGATTCTTTGATTAAGTATTTTGAGGGTTGTTTAGAAAGGAAAGAACCTGCAACCTTGGCTGGGGTAGAGCATTCAATTTGTCAGGTTGTGCCAGCTGAGCATCATGCATTGCTGGAGGGATTCTCACAGTTTGCTAATAGTGATGAACATCAATTGCCTGAAACTTTTGGCGTTAATGCTGCTAAACTTAAAACTTACACCCGAATCATTTCAAAAAATCCAGATTGGGAGCTTAGTTTTCAGAGAAAGGCTTTGGGGACCGATCAAAACAGCGAGTTACGCTATGACAAGGACGCTAGCTCTTTAACCATCCGATGTTCGGACGACCTTAAGCAAAAGATTGAGGACCAATTGAATAGCACCGATGCAACCCAGCCAGCATTTTGATCAATTGATAAGCCTGTACCGGCTGCTGGGACGCCCAGCGCTTGAAGGCAAAACGTTTAAAACGACGGATACTTGTTCTCCTTGTTTAAGCGGATTGCTGCGTGCTTTATGGCTAGGCAAGCAATATACAATTGAATTAACGGTTGATGAGACTAACTATTCAACGGAGATGGAAGACGACTTTCCTGATCTGGTAGAAAATCAATTGTTACGCATAGAAATTACAGTACCTCAAACTGAAAAAGGCTTTTTTTATAAAAATGTATCGGAATGGATTGCCTTAGCCGGATCTTTAAAAAAGGGGCGAATTACACCTAATACCTATCTGGTTGAAGAAGACCTGATTGTTGATGGTGAGTCAGATAATAAGGACGTTGCCAGGGTTAGGAAAACTTGTGAATTAATCGAAACGCTAAGTGAGTTGGCTCATTATCACGATGAGAAACAAGGAAATAACTTTGCTTATCGCTTAGTGTTCGTCGTTCCTGACAAAGACGATAAGATTTATCGCCCCGTTATTCTTGAAACGCAATTAACCGATGACATTTTGCAGGAAGAACAGCCGGATATATCTTTGCTTAGCGAAATTTTGCAAGAGTACCATGCCAGCAACAATATTCATGCTAGTGAGCGGCTTAGTGTTTATAGGATTGCGTTGACGGAAGTCATTGAAAAAATACCAGTAGACGTAAAAGCTTTCCCATATTTAGTTAAACATTGGCCTGATGTTATAGAGAGCTTTAACAGATCTTGGGAGCGTTATCTAAGTGGTTTTTCATTCAACAAGCTCAAAGCTGAAATGGCAAAACAACAAACCGAGTTTTCGCAGAAATTGAGCGACACTGTTGCCAGTTTAAGTGGGCGATTGTTTAGTCTGCCGATTTCTATTGCGGGAATTGCTTTAATTGAAAAAGCAGAATCATCTTTGGTGAATTGGTTTTACTTAGTAAGCAGCCTATTAGTCTCGTATATGGTTTTTAGAGCTGTAAAAATACAGCAAGAAAATCTAACAAACGCTAAGGCCAGCTATGAGATGGCCTTTTCAGAGTTTAAACAAAAAATAGATGAAAAAAATAGCGCCATCCAAGAGGAGCTACAGAAAGTTATGGGAAGGCTGAATGAAACATTTCTTCATTTAGTTCGCGAATTAGAGATTTATAGTTTTTTAGCTTGGACGCCGCTACTTGCCGCTATTGTTTATATATTCCTTAAATTGTATTTGCTCGATAAATTACCCCAAGTTTTTATTGCTTGGTTTTACGCAACGCTGCTCGGTTGATCCTCTCCAGCAGGGAGAGACAAAAGTGGTGAAGTTCGATGAGTAATAGCGATGTTATCTAAAATTATCCCCTTCGCCTGTAGATCAGCATGATGCGACGACCGAACCATTGGTGCGCTGGTGGCGGCCTGTTTGAATCTTAAAGTCTTGGCAAATCAAGAAGTGCCGCCAGCTAGTCAGGGAATGGGCGGAACTGCATCAGGATGAATTAATCGAGATGTGGGATAGTCAAAAATTTCATACTATTGCCCCTTTGGAGTAAAGAAAATGAAACTTAAGCATTTTGAACATTACGACGGTTACCGCTTTTTGCTGACTTTTGAAAATGGCGAAGTTAAAGAGGCTGATCTAGCCGATTTGATCGGGCTGCATGTTTCGCTGGATGCTTTAAATACTGCCCGTATCGATCCGGAATGGGGATGCCTGGAATTTAATGACGGCCGAGTGGATATAGAACCTAAGACGTTATATAGATATGTAACCGGCGGCCGTTATAAAGAGGTTGCATGATCCTAAAAACAGCTTTTTGCCTGGCTGCTGCTTTAATTGGCGGGGTTTGGGGTTTGTCAGCCGCATCATTTGTAAGACAGAGGGCAATAGTGAGTGGCTGTTGTTTGCGTCTAGTCACTCTTAAAATTCAATATCTCGTGCTGATAGCGGCTTGGTTAAGTTAACAATATGCAAAATCTCAACCTGCTTTTCTAAAGTATTGACCCGATAAAAAGCCGTGTATCCTTTATAAGAAAACTGTCTAATATCCTCTTTATAAATTACACCGCTTTCGGGAAAACGCTTCAGCACCGTGTTAAACGCCGCTATTAATTTTGTTACAAATCTTTTGCTTGCCAGCGGATTATCCAGCGCGATGAAATAAGCAATATCTTCTAATTCCTCGTCGGCTTGAGGCGTGATTTTTAGGTGATATTCACTCATCAGCTACCAAGCCGTTGCTGAACCCTTTGATTTAGTCTATCAGCATAATCGCCATCTATTGTTATCCCTAAGCCATTATTTGCTTGATCAATCCCGTGTTGGATTTTTTGTTCCAATTCCTGACTTATTGAGGATTGATTTTTAGATCTTAGAAACTCTACAAAATGTAAAACTTCTAAAGCTAAAGGTTCTGGAAAGTCCTGGACTCCTTGATAAATCTTTTCTGCTGTATTCATACATTAACCTCGTAAACTGATTGCTAAATCCCGTTTCTCAGGCCGGTGCTTGTCGGGAAAGCATGTTTGCCATGGTATGGAAATGATTTTAATTAGTCAAACCTTAGGGCTTTTTAAAGCCAGACCAGAATATGCGTGTCGAGATACAGCGGTTTTACAGTGACGGCTTCCAAGCTTGCTCCCAGGAAAGGTTGGCTAGATCATCCGGGTTGCCGTTGATCGTGCTGGGATGTGGGGACAACCCAGCCACCCACCGGGTGGGAGTGTCGCGGACGATCCGCATCGAGCTGCCGGGACGCTCAATATCCACTGCGTCACG
>OBEQ012233284.1_pt1 | contig 22050 bp, 22 predicted proteins | sample 1670901 | NCBI WGS metagenome assembly OBEQ01 (sample SAMEA104232315, study PRJEB22302) | groundwater metagenome | biome: forest; feature: aquifer; material: groundwater | place: USA | collected 2011-08-07 | depth 5.4 m
ACACAAATTAGCATTGCCGCATCGTTCACCAATTCCATTGATAGTCCCTTGCACCTGAGTGACCCCTTCCAAAACCGCCGCCAGAGAATTGGATACCCCTACTCCTCCGTCGTTATGGCAGTGGATTCCGAGCGGCATTCCTTTTATTTTTTTCTTCACTTCTTTGACGATACGAGAAATTTCATGAGAAAGGGCACCACCATTAGTATCGCAAAGGACCAAACGATCGGCCCCCCCTTTTTTAGCAGCCATTAAGGCCTTCAGGGCGTAGGCTTTATTTTTTTTGTAACCATCGAAAAAATGTTCGGCATCGAACAAGACTTCTTTTTTGTGTTTTTTGAGATAAGCAACACTGTCTTCAATAAGAACTAAATTTTCCTGAAGAGAAATGCTAAGCGCCTGATGAACATGCAGATCCCAGGTTTTTCCAAAAATACAGATCGTTTTCGTGTCCGAGGCTAAAAGATCGTTCAAAATTTTATCTTTCGAGGCGGGATTGCTCGCTTTGCGTGTAGACCCGAACGCCACCAGACGCGAGCGCTTGAGTTTTAACTCGCGGGAAGCCCGTTCGAAAAATTCCGTATCTTTGGGGTTGGCCCCTGGCCATCCTCCTTCTATATAATGAATGCCGAGTCCATCCAGTTTTTGGGCAATTTGAAGTTTGTCTTCAACGCTGAAAGAAATATCCTCGGATTGGGTTCCGTCGCGCAAGGTTGTATCGTAAATTTGAATTTGTTTTTTCATTTTCCCAACCCAAAAGCGGCGTGCAACATTTTTACCGCTTTCTCGCCATCGTTTTTCTTCACCACAACCGAGACTTTGATTTCGGAGGTCGAAATCATTTCTATATTAATTTTGTTCTCGGCCAACGTTTCAAAAATTTTGGACGCGACACCGGCGTGCGAGCGCATTCCCAATCCCACAACAGATACTTTCGCGATGTCTTCATCGGCATCCACACGTTTACAACCGACATCATGCCCCACCTTCTCGATAATTTTGCGCGCGGCGGCCAGATCGGTTTTGGGCACAGTAAAAGTCATGTCGGTAAACCCATCGTCACTAATATTTTGAACAATCATATCCACGTTAATATCCGCCTTGGCAATCGGCCCAAATACTTTAGTAGCCACTCCCGGCTTGTCCGGAACTCGGCGTAGCGAAATTTTGGCTTCATTTTTATCGAGAGCAATTCCCGACACGACAATGTCTTCCATAGATTGATCCTCCTTACAAACTAACGTCCCTTCGTTATAGTTAAATGACGAACGAACCACTAAATTAACACCATACTTAGCCGCAAATTCGACCGAACGAATTTGCAACACTTTAGCCCCCAAACTGGATAATTCCAACATTTCCTCATAGGAAATTTTCTGAAGCTTTTGCGCGTCGGGACAAATGCGTGGATCGGTCGTGTAAACTCCGTCAACATCGGTATAAATTTCACACAGGTCAGCCTTAAGTGCTGCCGCCAAAGCCACGCCAGTTGTGTCCGAACCACCGCGCCCTAACGTGGTGATATTTCCCTCGGCATCCATTCCCTGAAAACCGGCCACGACAACCACCATTCCTTTTTTAAGCGATTCGAAAATAACTTTCGCATCGATACTTTTGATACGAGCTTTGGAAAAAACAGAATCGGTTTCGATTTTGACCTGGTAACCCAAAAATGAACGGGCCGGTTGTCCTAAATTTTGAATCGCCAAAGCCAACAGAGCAATAGTGACCTGTTCACCAGTGGCGACCAATTGATCGTACTCGCGCGTGTCGGGCTCTTGGCAAATATTTTTGGCGAGATCAATCAATCGGTTGGTTTCTCCCGCCATGGCCGAGACAACAACCACGACATCGTGCCCTTGCTTTTTGGTCTCGATCACACGCCGGGCCACATTGCGAATCCGCTCGATATCCTGGACTGAAGTGCCTCCATACTTTTGAATTACTAGACTCATAAAGGAGGCAACAGTAGAAGTTTAAAGGGAAAAAGTCAATCGTTGGACTTGGGCAAGTGTTAATGAGAGGAAGATGCTAGAAGCGTCTCAAGGTTTTGTTTGATCTGAAAAATAGTTTGAATCGCCATTGGTGGCCAAATGGCATACAAATCCCCCCTCGCAGTACCATCTTCCGAATAAAACAGACTCAAATCTCCCCAGTTAAAGTCGGGAAGAGGTTTTATCTGTTTCATCAATTGATCGCCCTCGCTGGTCATTTTTTTTATTTTTTCTATCTCTTTCGGCGTCCCAAAAAACTCTTCCTTGTGGAGCATCATTTCCGCAGTCACTTGAAATTTATTTTGGAGAGACGCCACATCGCTATAAATCAATCGATTATTATTTTTGGCTTGTTCAATTTGATCGGCCGACCATTTTTTTTCAAAACGGAGAAAAGCATGAAAATGAGTTTGCTGGCCATTTTTTTTGATGAATTCTTCGTTCTGACTAGTTGTTGGATTGACGCTATTAATCTTGTTATCCAACAGCACCCAAATCGGTTCTTTGAGTGTGAGAGTCAGCTTGTCGCCATTCTCGGACACTTCCCAGGCATTACCTAATTTTTCCTGCAAAAATCGTTGGAGCGGCGACTTTTGAGAAGAGTGACAAGCAACACAAAAAAGAAAAAGTAGAATAAAGTGTGAGAGCAAAAACGAAAATTTCTTCATCATGAAATTACTGAACAACGAAATTAAGAGGATCGGTGGGAATACCATCGACGTGGACTTCGTAATGCAAATGAGGACCGGTCGAAGAACCGGTACTTCCAACGGCGGCAACCATTTCCCCTTTTTTCACCAGATCGCCTACCTTCACGAAAAGTTTGGAGGTATGACCATAAACGGTGGAGAGCCCATAGCCATGATCGATCATCAACATGCGGCCATAACCGCCACGAAAATCGGCATAAACTACTTTGCCATCAGCCGGCGCCACAATGGGAGTTCCAATGGGGGAAGCGATATCAAGCCCATAATGCATTTTCAAAGCACCGGAATAAGGAGAATGTCTCACCCCAAAGTCGGAAGTAATCCAGCCATTCACCGGCATTATACTAGGGCTGGACGCCACAAAACGGATTTTATCGCTATTGAGTTCGTAAACTTCTTCAATTTTTTTGTTGAGGCCAGCAATTCTGTCGGCGGCATCATTCATTGTCATTCGAATTCTTGAAACATTTAAATCCTCGCCATTTTCCATCAATTCATCAAGTCTTGATCGAAGTGGTGTAATCTCGGGGTGACTTCCTTGCAAGAGAACCTCTTCGGGAATGGGACCCAAACCGGTTTTCATTTCTCCTAATTCCACATCCATTGTATGTTCGAGAGTGCCGAGCGTTCCTTCCGTTTTCACCAAATTACGTTCTAAATTGGCCAAACGGGAGGAGATCATATCCTTCTGCTCCAACACTTGACGGTTTTCGGCCAAAGATCGGCGCATAGAAACCAGCTGGTTTTGATAAAAAACAACAAGGAAAAAAGCGCCGATAATAAGCGGAAGAGCCACTAAACTTCCAAAAGCAAAAAAGCGAGCGGTCGACGACGAAATACGAAGACGACGCGTCTTAGTCGCATCTTTGGGAACAATAAGTATTTGGTATCCGTTAAACCACATGATTAATTTTTCATTACTAATATTCTATTCAATTCAAGTCAAATTGATTTTAGATTCAAGGTAACCGATCAGTCATTGGTCTTAAAGCCGTCATTCCGGCGGATTTTTAGCCGGAATCCAATTTAAAATGGACACCGGCTTTTGCCGGTGTGACAAATGATACAGGTTACGATTCAAAATGATTATCGGCACAATTTCTAAAAAGTTGCTAACTTTTTCACTGAAAATTACTAAAATTACCACTAAATAAAGTGATTTATTTCATATATTTATAATTTAAAATATCAAGTACTACAGCAATATAGTCTTAACCGGTTGGATTAGTGACGATCATCAACAAAACAGTAATGTTATCGTCCCCTCCCGCTTCGTTAGCGGACTGGATGAGTTTTTCACAAGCCTCTTTGATGGGATGATGTTGAACAATTTTTTCGATAGTTTCATCGCTGAGCATATTGGAAAGGCCGTCGGAACAGAGAAGAATTTTATCTCCCGTTTGAACGTCCAAGGTTTTCAAATCGATTTCGACCTCTTCTTGATAGCCGACCGATCGCGTGATAATATTTTTGAGTTTGTGATTTTTGATTTCGCTTTTGGTAATCAAACCTGCTTTCAACTGTTCGTTGACCAACGAATGATCGGTGGTCACCTGTTTCATTTTGGGGCCATGAAAAAGATAAGCGCGCGAGTCACCAACATTGGCAATATAGGCTTTTCCACCATCGAACAGAGTCAAAACAGTAGTGGTCCCCATTCCTTTAAGAGCTGGATCATAAGTGGCGCGATCAAATATTTTTTTGGAAGCTATCTGGATGGCGTAACGAAGCTGGTCTTCGCATTGGGCTTCGTCGGAGTTGACCCCCGAAATGACAGTCGCTTCCGGATCGGAAGTTAAGCCCTTCATCACCTCTTCAATCGTCTGCACCGCCATCCGGCTGGCAAACTCCCCCCCCGAATGCCCCCCCATTCCATCAGCCAAAATGTAGAGATTGACCTCGGGGTTGACAAGAAAGTAATCTTCGTTCTGCGATCGTTTGCGCCCAACATCGGTGGCGCCATGAGCCATAATTTTCATCCATGGTTTATAAAAGATTCAAATTGCCAGGTCAATGGCAATTCAGCACAAAAAATAGTTTTAAGAATTTGACAATCCCTTCCCCCCTGTAGTACCAAAACACGCCATGTCTTTTAAAAATGTCGATCATATTGCCATTGCCGTCCCCGATCTGGATGTTGCCATATCCTTATATAAGACTCTTTTGGGAAAAGAACCATCATCCATCGAAGAAGTTACCGACCAAAAAGTAAAAGCGGCCTTCTTTAGTGTGGGAGAAACCAACCTGGAACTTTTATTTCCGATATCAAACGACAGCCCCATTTCAAGTTTTCTGGAACAACGTAAAGGCAAGAGCGGACTTCACCATATCGCTCTACGGGTGGAGAATATTGAAAAACATTTGGCGAAGTTGAAAGCAGACGGCATCCAGCTGATAGACGAAGTGCCACGCATCGGCGCCCACGGCAAAAAAATTGCTTTTATTCACCCGAAATCAACCGGGGGAATATTGATTGAATTAACGGAAATAATTTAAGGAACATTTATGACATCATTAATCCACCCACGCGAAGCCCTCTTTGTTGGCGAAAAACCATTTCCCATTATCCCGGCCTGCGAACATTTCGCCGGCTCGGAAAAATTAATCACCAAAGCGCTTGAACTTCAAAATACCAAAGGGGGAGTTTTTGACATCACCATGGATTGCGAAGATGGCGCCCCCGAAGGACGGGAAAAAGAACATGCCGAGATGATTATCGCGATGCAAAAAGGGCCACTTAACAAACATAAGATGAGCGGCGTGCGTATTCACGATTATACCAACAAACATTGGAAACAGGATGTGGATATTCTCGTCCCTGGTTGTGGAAACGAACTGGCCTACATCACGATTCCTAAACCAACAAATGTGGGTCAAGTGGCGGAGATGATTTCGTACATTCAAGCCGCCGCTAAAAAAGTGAGCGGAGCGAGTATCAAACGTGAAATCCCCATTCACGTTTTGATCGAAACACATGGCGCCCTCAAAGACGCTTTCGAAATTGCAGCTCTCCCCTGGATGCAGGTTCTCGATTTTGGTTTGATGGATTTTGTTTCGGGCCACCACGGCGCCATTCCCGAGCAATGCATGAAATCGCCGGGGCAGTTCGATCACGCTCTTTTGTTGCGCGCCAAATCAACCGTTGTAGCCGCAGCTCTGGCCTTTGGCATTATTCCGGCACACAATGTGACGTTGGATTTAAAAGATGTCGAAAAAACAAAAGCAGACGCCACGCGCGCGCGGAACGAATTTGGATTTTTGCGGATGTGGTCCATTTATCCCACGCAAATCGACGCGATTGTCAGTGCTATGACTCCCGATCTGTCGCTGATTAATAAAGGATGTGAAATTTTGCTAACCGCGCAAAAATCCAACTGGGGACCGATTCAATTTGCCGGTGACCTTCACGACCGGGCGACCTATCGTTATTATTGGGAACTGATTCAGCGGGTTCGTCTCACGGGCCACAAATTGCCGGCTGAAGCGGACAAAGCTTTTTTTTCATGAGGACACTATGAGCTTTAACAAATCCCAAATCATTTCCCTGATCGAAAAAGCGGAAAAAATTGTCGATGCCATTTTCACTTTTTTGGCGAACCAATGCGCCGAAAATGGAAAGTTGTCCATTCCCAAACTCGACCGTTATCAACTCGCCTCTTACGATGCTGTTTGGACAAAAAGTCAATTGTTGGCCGCAAAGCAAATGGCCGAATATGCCGAGCGGGTTGGGGGGAGTCTCGAAAAAGATTTGGCGCAATTCTACACGGCCGATGTGTTGCAGGAAGCGACCGGAAAATTTGTTCAACACATGGCCCACTTGCAAATTCCGCATCAGCTAATGAGTGAAACGCTCTGGAGCCCGGAAATTATGGGTTTTATCAGCACGGTTCTCAAACCAGAAAATTTCGAACGGATTGCCACAGAAATTAACGATTCTAAAAATGGCGGAGCTTACGGGCTAAACGAAGATCAACAAATGATCCGCGACACTTTCAAAAAATTTGCCGAAGAAGTGGTTATGCCGAAAGCGGAACATATTCATCGACACGACACGCTCATTCCCCCCGAAATTTTAAATGGATTAAAAGAACTGGGATGCTTCGGTCTTTCCATTCCGCAAAAATTTGGTGGTTTTCAAGACGACGCCAAGCCGGACAACATGGGAATGATTTTGGTGACTGAAGAATTAAGCCGCGGCTCGCTAGGGGCGGCGGGATCACTCATTACCCGTCCCGAAATTATGTCGAAGGCTCTTCTCAAAGGAGGAACCGAAGAACAAAAAGCCAAATGGCTTCCCCTACTCGCCAGCGGTGAAAAATTTTGCGCCGTGGCTGTCACGGAGCCTGACTACGGATCTGACGTCGCCAGCATGAAAGTTGCTGCTATAAAAACAGACGGAGGTTGGTTAATTAATGGCACAAAAACCTGGTGTACTTTTGCCGGATTTGCCGACGTACTTTTAGTTTTATGCCGCACCAATTCCGATTTGTCGGTTGGACACAAAGGTCTTTCGATTTTGCTGGCCGAAAAACCATCGAACGATGGCCATTCTTTTTCGTACGATCAACCAACCGGCGGTCACATCGAAGGAAAATCCATCGGCACCATCGGTTACCGTGGCATGCACAGCTTCGAAGTAAATTTTAAAGATTATTTTGTCCCCAACGAAAATCTAATCGGCGGCGAAGCGGGATTAGGAAAAGGATTTTATTTGCAAATGGAAGGATTTTCCGGCGGCCGCATCCAAACCGCCGCGCGCGCTCTGGGAGTCATGCAAGCCGCGTTCGAAAGTGCGCTGCGATATTCCAACGAGCGACAAGTCTTCAAACAACCGATTTTTAATTATCAACTCACACAATATAAATTGGTAAGAATGGCCGCTATCATTCAGGCCACCCGCCAGCTCACTTATTACGGCGCCAAATTGATGGACGAACAAAAAGGACAGATGGAAGCATCATTGGTAAAAATTTACGCCAGCAAAATTGCCGAATGGATCACCCGCGAAGCGATGCAGCTCCATGGTGGCTATGGTTATGCCGAGGAATACGCGGTGAGCCGGTATTATGTGGATGCGCGGGTTTTCAGTCTTTTTGAAGGGGCTGAAGATGTGTTAGTATTGCGTGTTTGTACAAGAGCGCTTGTAGAGGAGAGGATTAAAAAATAATATGACAACAATCCCCTACCCCCCATTTAAAGAATCCGCTCCATCGCAAAATGTGGATCTGGCCAAAACCAAATACCCCCAATACGGTCGCGTTCTCGAAGATTTTAAAGAAGGAGAAGTTTTTTGCCATCCGCGCGGTATTACTATTACCAAAGGGTTTGCCATTGATTTTGCAACGACCTTCATGGAGATGAATCCCCTTTATTTGAATGAGGAATATGCGAAGGCGCATGGTTTCAAAGATGTGGCCGTCTCGCCGCTGATGGTGATGAACATTGCGTTGTCGCTCGGCGTGCAAAACGATTCCGAAAAAGCGATCGCCAATCTCGGCTATTATAATGTTTGTTTTGCCAAAGCTGTTTATCCGGAAGATACACTACGGGCTTACACCAAAGTTCTCAAACGGGAACAAAAAGATCCCGCAAAGCCGGGAATCGTGAGCATCCGGACGTTGGCGGTTAATCAAAAAAACGAAACAGTCCTCCAGTACGACCGAAAAATCATGGTGGCCGCGGCTGGAAAAGAAAGTGTGCCGACAACGGTTCAAGGAAAACCGTTTCCGGAATTAAAAGAACTCTCCATCGAAATTCCAAAAGCAAATGGAAAATATCCATCCGACTTAACCGGCATTAACACTTACTTTGAAAATTTCAATGTCGGCGATATTCTCGTCCATGCCAATGGACGCACCGTCACCGACGAGCATGTTGAGTGGACTTATAAAGTGATGAACACCCACCCGCTCCACTACGACCGTCTCTATTCCACCGCCCGCACGGGTGCGATGAGTGGCGAGCCGATTGTTTACGGCGGACTTTTGTTTGCCTGGCTCTGTGGGCTAGCCAGCCGCGATGTGAGCGAAAATGCGCTTGTCGATTTTGGTTATACCGAAGGATACCACACTCAACCAACAGTAAGTGGCGATACCGTTTACGCAATCTCGCGAGTTCTTGCCAAATCCGATGGCCCAAGCGGCCTTCCTGCTGGCCTCGTCACCTTCCAACTCATCGGCCTCAAAAATCTCCGTCCCAAGGAAGCGTTGACAAAATATGGCGCCGATCTTTTTGTGAAAGAAAATGACAAAAAAAAATTGGGGAAAGAAAAAATTGCCGAGAAAATTTTTGAGATTGAACGAAGATTGTTGATTAAAACAAAACCTGCCTAATTTTCCAGTTTGACCGTTCGCTAAAAATTATCTAGAAGTAAAAGCATGCGCGACGAAATATGGCTGATGCGGACTTACTCGGGGCACACGACTGCAAAAGCTTCCAACACGCTCTACCGCGAAAATTTATCCAAAGGGCAAACCGGATTGTCTGTCGCGTTTGATCTGCCGACGCAAACCGGTTATGATTCCGATCACCCGCTGGCCTTGGCCGAAGTGGGAAAAGTGGGCGTTCCTATTTCGCACATCGACGACATGTCGACGTTGTTCGAAAAAATTCCGCTTGATAAAATGAACACCGCGATGACCATCAACGCCACTGCCCCTTGGCTGTTGGCCCTCTACATCGCCACGGCGGAGCGGCAAGGAATCAGCCAAAAAGTACTTTCGGGGACAACACAAAACGATATTTTGAAAGAATACCTGTCGCGCGGAACCTATATTTTTCCGCCGGAGGCTTCCATTCGGCTAACCACCGACGTTATTTCGTACACTGTGAAAGAAGTTCCTAAATGGAATCCAGTCAATGTCTGTCCTTATCACTTGCAAGAAGCGGGAGCAACGCCGGTGCAAGAGCTAGCTTACGGACTTGCGAACGCCTGCGCTTTTTTGGACGCGCTGAAAGTATCGAATCAAGTCAGCGCCGCTGATTTCGAAAAAGCGGTGGGACGCATTTCTTTTTTCATGGATGCGAGCATTCGCTTTGTCGAAGAAATTTGCAAAGTGCGTGCCTTTACTCGTCTGTGGGAAAAAATTACGAAAGAACGTTACTTAGTTCAAGAACCGAAATACCGTCGTTTCCGTTACGGCGTTCAGGTCAACTCGCTAGGATTGACCGAACGGCAACCCGAAAATAACGTTCAGCGAATTATTTTGGAAATGTTAGGAATCACTCTTTCTAAAGATGCCCGAGCACGTGGCATCCAACTCCCCTGCTGGAATGAGGCTCTGGGGCTTCCGCGTCCGTGGGATCAGCAATGGTCGCTCCGCATTCAACAAGTGTTAGCGCTCGAAACCGATTTGCTGGAGTACGACGATATTTTTGAAGGATCAAAAGTCATCGAAGCCAAAACCAACCAGCTGATCGAGGCAGCCGAAACGGAATTAAATCGCGTTCTCGAAATGGGAGGATCGGTCTCCGCTCTCTCTTACATGAAACAACAAATTGTTTCCGCACACGCCGCACGAGTGAAAGCGATTGAAGAAGGAAACATTAAAGTTGTCGGTGTGAATTGCTATACCGAAACAGTCCCCTCCCCGCTCACGGCTACAGGAGACGGCGGCATTTTAAAAATAGACCAAAAAGCGGTGTCTGAAAAAATCAAGGCGCTCCACTCTTTTCGTTTGAAACGAAACAAGAAAGAGGTAGAAACGGCGCTCAAAAATTTAAAAGAAGCGGCTTCGAGTGGAAACAACATCATGCCGGTTTCCATTGCCGCCGCTAAAGTAGGTGTCACCACTGGCGAATGGGGAACGGTGCTTCGAGAAGTTTTTGGAGAATTTCGCGCCCCAACGGGGGTTGGCACTGTCAGCTCGGCTTCGACGGGGGAATCCATTGAAAAAGCCCGCGAAGCGGTAAAAAAGTTCCAGAAAAAAACGGGAGAAAAACTTCGTATTCTTGTTGGCAAGCCTGGGCTCGATGGCCACAGCAACGGTGCCGAACAAATTGCAGTACGGGCTCGCGATGCGGGAATGGAAGTGATTTATCAGGGAATCCGTTTGACGCCGGAACAAATTGTCGAGTCGGCACTGCAAGAAGGAGTCCACGTCATCGGCCTGTCAATTCTTTCCGGTTCTCACCTCGCGCTGATTCCTTCCATTTTCAAATTGATGAAGGAAAAAGGATTGAAAAATATTCCCGTAGTTGTCGGTGGAATTATTCCCGAATCAGACAAGAAAAAACTTCTCAAGATTGGAGTCTCCCGCGTCTACACGCCAAAAGATTTTGAACTCAACAAAATCATGGTCGAAATGGCCGCCGTTGCCCTGACCAGCTTTAAGCGGCTGACTTGTTAAAATAATGTTGGCTGTATAGATCAACAACAGTCCGAAGCAATTTTTGATAGGGTACTCGCAACCGCTTAGCTTCCCTTTTAAAAACAAGTAAACTTTCTTCATTTAAGTTAATGGTAACCCGCCTTGTTTTCTCTTTTAAAGCAAGCTCAGCAGGCGAAGGAAGGAAGTCGGAAACCCTGCGGCCTAATTTAATCGGTTCATCGGTGTATTTTATTTTCTTTTTCATATCTTTTTTTACCCTTTCTCCAATATCCCGCCCCGAAAATACGGATTTTCTTGGCGCGATAGGTAAAACGAACAGTTAAAAGTCCCCCTTCAACTTCACCAATGCAAAACCACCTTTTTTCTCCCGATCCATGTTCTAAATCCTCAATCATGATTCGGAACGGATCACAAAAGGCCCTTTTTGCTTTTTCAAACGAGATCCCATGCTTCTTCTGATTTTCACGATTCTTATCTTCATCCCATTCAAACATTTATGCATATAAATATACACTATATTATACACATTGTAAATAAATTAATTTTTCCTACAATCCCACCTCACTCGCGAGAGATAAAACTTCTTCTCCCTGTAAAACAGCGGCTCCTGTAACAAGTGCAGAAGTAGCTAAGGCTCCTCTGCTTTCATGAGATCTCTTATGCCCGTGACTTTTTCCCTGCACCCGACGAGCTATCTTGATATTTTCATCCACAAAACGAGAATGATTAAGAATGATGAAAGTGCATTTTGTCCCAATCAGTTTTGGGCATTCGAACAAAACTGCCTTCACGTACAATAAATCTGGAGGGCGGGCTCCCTGCTGCCAGTTCTGCCAATTGTACCGCTCCGGCTCGTAAGGCTTCATTGTCTAAAACAGAAACATTAACAGCGGAAGAAGCCGCTGTAGTTTCATCAACGTCTCCTTCTTGCCGAGTGACAGGAACAGCTGTTTGTGGCCCTTTCGGACATTGCACTTTTCCCATAATAAGTAAGTTGACGGTTAAAGAATTCTTATCGGAGAGCGTAGGAATAAGTTGCGTGGAAAAATTGCCACTACCTCTATCGCCTTCTGTCGTATCTACCAACAAGTTCAGCCTGAGCTAAAATATGCCCCTGAAAAGCTTTTTCGATTTCCTTTTTAACGGTCCCTGTTGGCAGGTGGAAACTCTGGTCCAAGGCATAAATTTTAAAAAAATAACGGTGTTCCCTGTCAGGAGGACAGGGGCCGCCATAAATTGTCTTTCCCCAACTATTTTTTCCTCCTACAGAACCGTCCGGAATTTTTGAAAGTCCCTCTTCCAACTCATTAACTGACGCAGGAATATTAAAAAGAATCCAGTGGTCCCATGTGCCGACAGGGGCATCGGGATCATCCATGATCAGAGCATAAGCTCGTGTTCCGGTAGGAGCCCCTTCCCATTTTAGGGGAGGAGAAATTCCCTTGCCGTCACAGGTATACTTCTGCGGAATCAACGCGTTATTTTCAAAGCTGGAACTTTTGAGTGTAAAGGCCATGACGGCACCTCCTTTAAAGATCATAAACAGAAAAATGAAAATTGTAAGTAACTTGATTTTCATAAAAACCCAACTCAACCCTTGACGAACAAACCCTACTCTAATAAATCAATTCTTCTCAATTCATTTTATGATACGGAGGCCCCATGACAAAAGAAATTTACGAACTAGGTGAAATCCCCCCTCTCGGCGAAGTCCCCAAACAAATGTATGCGCAGGTGCTCCGCCCCGACCGTTTTGGTGACCCTACCACTGCTTTCCAAGTTGAAAAAGTAAATGTTCCCGATATCAAACCTGATGAAGTGCTGGTTTATGTCATGGCCGCCGGAGTCAATTACAACAACGTCTGGGCCGCACTCGGTATTCCCATCGATGTCACCAAGTCGCGTCCCAAAGATCCTTATTTTCCTGACACCACCGGTTTTCATATCGGAGGAAGCGATGCCTCGGGCGTTGTGTGGAAAGTGGGAAGTGCTGTTAAAAATTTAAAAATCGGCGACGAAGTGGTTGTCCACTGTGGAATGTGGAGCCAAGACGATCCTTTGGTCAAAGCTGGACAAGATCCCATGTTTGGCCCCTCTTTCCGTATTTGGGGTTATGAGGTGAATTGGGGAAGTTTTGCGCAGTTCACTCGCGTGCAAGCTCATCAATGTCTCCCCAAACCAAAAAATCTGACGTGGGAAGGAAGCGCCGCTTACATGTTGGTGGGAGCCACTGCTTATCGAATGCTTCATGGTTGGAAAGAACACACCGTTCAAAAAGGTGATGTAGTTTTGATTTGGGGCGCCACCGGTGGACTTGGATCTATGGCGATTCAGATTGTAAAAGCGGCCGGTGGAATTCCTGTCGCCGTCGTGGGAAGTGACGACAAAATTGATTACTGTAAAAATTTGGGAGCCGTCGGCGTGATCAATCGCAAAAAATTCAATCACTGGGGAATGCTTCCTCATTGGAAGGATAACGAAAAATACAACGTCTGGCTCGCCGGTGCGCGCGCTTTTGGAAAAGCGATTTGGGAAGCGGTTGGCATTAAAAAAAGTCCGCGGATTGTTTTCGAACATCCAGGGGAGGACACCGTCCCCACTTCCGGTTTTGTCTGCGAGACCGGCGGGATGGTGGTGATTTGCGCGGGAACCAGCGGATACAACGCAACGCTCGATCTTCGTTATCACTGGATGCGCCAAAAACGTTTTCAAGGTTCTCACTTTGCCAATGACGACCAGGCCAAGGGATTAAACGATTTGGTGATTGATGGAAAAGTGGATCCTTGTCTCTCGAAAGTTTTTGAATTCAAAGAGACCGGCACTTGCCATCAACTGATGCAACAAAACAAACACCCGAGTGGCAACATGTCCATCTTGGTGAATGCCCGCAAGCAAGGACAAAAAAATCTCGCCGGATCGAAGTGAGAGATTGAGGAGAGGTCACCATGCAGGGATGGCTCCAAAAAATAACTCTCCGGACAAGTTCATTTTTCACGCGCTCTCGAAAAATCGGGTGGATCGATATCGGTGTACTCTTCTCCCTTGGCGGACTTCTCTACGGACTTGTGGCCCTCGCCCAGTCGTGGAAGGGGGGGCATTTCACCGAAATCAACATCTCCCTTTCCCCTCTGGCACTTCCCAAATATGCCCTCTACTCACTGGTACGCGGAATTTGCGCCTATATTCTTTCATTTACTTTTACAATTTTCATAGGCTACTGGGCCGCCAAAGACCCATTAGCCGAAAAAATTCTCATTCCCGTTCTCGATCTTTTGCAAAGCGTCCCTTGTCTTGCTTTCATGCCCGGCCTAGTTCTCGCAATGATTAATTTGTTTCCATCGGAGCGAATGGGATTGGAGATGGCCGCCCTGCTCATGATTTTTATGTCGCAGGTCTGGAACATGACTTTCAGTTTTTATCATTCCATCAAAACAGTTCCCCACTCTTACCGCGACACCGCTAAAATTTACCGTTTCAATTTTTGGCAAAAATTTAAATGGATCGAGCTCCCCTACTCCGCCATTGCCCTGGTCTGGAACAGTATGATGAGCATGGCCGGCGGCTGGTTCTTTTTGATGATCAGCGAAACCTTTGTTTTGGGAAATTTCAATTTTCAACTTCCAGGCATCGGTTCGTACATGAGTCTTGCTGTTGCCGAAGGAAATTTTAAAGCGATGATCTGGGCCATTTTCACCATGATGTTGATGATTGTGCTCTTGGATCAACTCCTCTGGCGCCCCATCGTTGTCTGGTCTCAAAAATTCAAGGGTGACGAGGGAGGCGATAGTGATCTGATGTCTTCCTGGTTTTTAGACTGGTTAAAAGACCGCTCCTTTTTAAAAAAATTTCAGAAATATTGGAGAAAGAAAAAAAGAAAAAAGTCACTGCCAAACACTTCGATCCCCACCAATGCTTTGTCTCCAAAGACAAAACGTTGGTGGCCGATTATATCAGTAGGAATGATTTTAGTGATGTTTTTTATTTTAGGAAGTGGAGGGATTCGACTCCTCCATCTTTTAATAAATATTTCTCTTCACGAATGGACTAACGTGATGACGGCTGCTAGCTTGACTTTGGGGCGCGTTCTTTTTTCGACTATTTTGGGAACCTTGTGGACTCTTCCCGTGGGACTCGCTATTGGTCTCTCTCCCCGCTGGTCCAAAGTTTTGGAACCGTTAGTGCAGGTCACCGCCTCTTTTCCCGCCCCGATGATTTATCCCCTCATCATTCTTCTTTTGGGCAAAATGGGAATTTCGCTGGGATGGGGAAGCATACTTCTCATGCTCTTTGCCACCCAGTGGTATCTTCTGTTTAATATCATTGCCGGAGCCATGGCCATTCCCGCCGATTTGAGAGAAGCCGCTCGCAGTTATCGTCTCTCGACATGGCAAACTTTTTCGAGCCTGTGGTTACCAGCCGTTTTTCCATTTCTGGTCACCGGCTGGATAACCGCGGCTGGAGGGGCCTGGAACGCCAGTGTTGTCGTTGAATATTTTTATTTCAGAGGCTCTTTGTTAAAAACTCAAGGACTCGGAGCCTTGATTAGCGATTCAGCTTCGCAGGCAAATTTTCCTTTGCTGGCCGCCTGTGTTGTGGTTATGTCGGTGATGGTTGTTTTTTTCAATCAGACGGTCTGGAAACGACTATACCGATTAGCTGAAGATCGTTTTTCACTCGAGTCTTAAGAAAAAGGAATTTTTTGTGGAAGCACCTCTCTACGAAACAAAAGGAATCTCGCATCAATTTCGTCTCCCTAATGGGAAACCGTTGCATGTGCTCAATAATATCAATCTCACCATTCAACCTCACGAAATAGTGGCGATCCTTGGCCCTTCAGGATGCGGCAAGTCGACTTTGCTTCGAATTTTAGCCGGTCTTCTCATTCCCACTAAAGGAAAAATATTTTATCAGGGAACCCCAATGGTGGGCCTCAACCCCGATGTCGCGGTTGTTTTCCAAAGTTTTGCCCTGTACCCCTGGATGACCGTCTCTGAAAATGTCGAATGTGTTTTGAAAGCGGCTTCTCTCACGCAGAAACAAATCAAAAAAAAGGTAAAAGAGGCCATCGAAGTGGTGGGAATGATCGGTTTCGAAGAAGCTTACCCGCGAGAATTATCGGGAGGAATGAAACAAATGTTAGGAATGGCCCGCGCCTTATCGGTTGACCCAAAACTTTTATTCATGGACGAACCTTTCAGTCACGTCGACGCACTAACCGCAGCCAGCTTGCGTGCTGGCCTAATCGATATTTGGCTGGCTCAAGATCGCAACCCCTCTTCCATTGTTCTCGTCAGTCACGACATCAAAGAAGTGGTTTACATGGCCGACCGAATTATTGTCATGGGAGCCAGGCCAGGGCATATTCAAACTATTTTAGAAAATCGTCTTCCTCGTCCACGCGATTTTAATTCTCCCGATTTTTTACGCTTGGTGGATCAACTCTACGAAACAATCACCGGCGCCGAAATGCCGGATGCCCCAACCACTGGCACTCTCGAAGCTTTTGGCGAAGCCGAACCTTTGCCGGAAGTTTCCCCTGGCGAGATTGTCGGTTTGCTCGAATATCTCGACGCTCGCGGCGGAAAAGAAGATCTTTTCCGAATCGCCTCCGACACCAGCCGTGAATTCGGAAAACTCATTCCCGTCGTCAAAGCGGCTGAGATGCTCAATTTTGTAAAAACACCGCGAAGGCTTGTCATTCTTGATACAGAGGGTTATCGCTTTATTAAAGCCTCGGTGGATGAAAGAAAGGGAGTTTGGAAAGAACAATTAATAAAGCTTCAACTCTTCCAAGAAATTCAGGAAATGATTCACATCCACCCAGACCACATCATCGACCGCGATTTAGTTTTGGAAACGATTGTTTTTAGAATGCCCTACGAAAACTACGAAAAGGTTTTTGATATTTTCATCCAATGGGCCCGTTTTGGAGATTTATTTGCCTACGATGAAAACACCCAAAAGTTGAAGCCCTAAGTTAAATCTATAGACTGAAATACCGTAAGTTTTCATTTCAATCCAATCAACGCTAATTGACGACCTAACTTATCTCCTCTTCGATAAGAATAAAAAAGATCGGGTTGGCAAAAATTACAGTAGGAAAGATGTTCGATATTCTCTCCCAAAACCCCCGCATCGAGCAAAACCAGCCGGCAAGCTTCTCGTAAATCCAAAAAACTTCGGTCTGTTTCACCTGAGCTGATAATTAACCTCGTTCCAAATTTTTCAACAAATCGATCTTTAACCTCCGGACCAATCTCAAAGCAACCGGGACAAAGGGCTGGACCCAAAGCCACAACAAGTGATTTTGGATGGGAGCTTAATTCCTGACACAATTGTTGAATGGTATTTTCAATAACCCCTCCGATTAATCCGCGCCATCCAGCGTGAACCGCCGCACAAACTTTTTTTTGTGGGTCATAGATGAGAAGAGGAACACAATCGGCAGTGCGGATTCCAATAAATAGACCGGATTGATGAGTGCTCATCGCATCCGCTTCAGAATTTTTCAAAAAAGGAAAAACCAGTACTCTGTTCGAATGAATTTGTTTGACCGTAACAATTTTTTCTTCAGACACATCCAACTCTTTCGCGATTTTAGAAATATCATCCCCCAACTCACGCGTCGTGAAACCATGGACGAGTTCAGAAAATTGATTTAATAATTTTGATTGAAGGAGCATTTTTTAGTCAAAACACAATTTCATCATCCGACTAAAATCTTCCGGCAGGCCTGCTTGTAATTCCATTTCTTTTTTCAATATCGGATGAAAAAATTTCAACTTGAAAGCATGCAGCAAAGTGTGATCCAAATTCACCAGAAATTTTCGGAGCTCTCCCACTTGCAATTGCCGCAACCGACTGGAATGGCCTCCATAGAGCGGATCTCCCACAATGCTGTGCCCCGCATCAGTTAAATGAACGCGGATTTGATGAGTTCTCCCCGTCTCCAAAGTCAATTCCACCAGTGAAAAACCGCGTTCTTCCTTCAACACTTGATAATGAGTCACCGCTTTTTTTCCGCGACTGCCACTTACCGCAAACTTTTTTCGGTGATTCGGGCTTCGAGTCAAAAAATTGGAAATAGTTCCTTCCGTCTCTTTAAATTTTCCATACACCAAAGCCCAATATATTTTTTTTACTTTATGATTTTTAAATTGATCCGACAAAGCCTGATGGGTTTTGTCATTTTTGGCCACCACCATCACACCTGAAGTTCCTTTGTCCAAACGATGAACAATCCCAGGCCGCTCAACCCCGCCGATTGTGGATAATCCCTTGCAATGCCCCAGCAAAGCATGCACAAGCGTTCCTTGCGAATGTCCCGCTCCCGGATGAACGACAAGAGAAGTGGGCTTATTCAAAACGATCAGATCTTTGTCTTCGTAAAGAATATCGAGAGGAATGTTTTCAGCTGTTAGCTTGCTTGGTTGAATTTTGGGAGGAGTAACTTCAATCTGATCTTCCGGTTTTACAAGGTAAGAAGCCTTGGTCTTTTTCCCATTGACCAATACATGCCCCTCATCAATCCACCTAGCGATTTGAGAGCGACTAGTCGCCATTTTTTGGGTTTTTTGTAAATAGAGATATTTATCGAGACGCACATCAATCCTTCAGTTCAACATTCCAATAGGAAAAGTCGACCATGGTCAGAAAGGGTTTCCACGCTTCGTAATAAATCGGCTTGGTCATGTGATTAAAAAAGAAAGTCCAAGGGGGCTTGGACGGGCGCCGAATCAGCTTGATGCCCGCCTGTTCCGGGGAGCGCCCCCCTTTTCGCAAATTACATTCGATGCAACTGCAAACAACATTTTCCCAACTTGTTTTTCCCCCTTTGGAAACGGGAATCACATGATCGAGGTTAAGATCGGAACGAGAAAAAATGCGCGCACAATATTGGCAAGTGTTTTGATCGCGGAGGTAAACATTGAGCCGCGAAAAACGAACCGGACGTTTAGGCAAACGATCGTAAATTTGAAGAAGCACCACACGCGGCACACGCATCGCTTTTCCCACAAGACCGATTTGCTCATCATGCTCGGCAACGGATAAGGCGGCCCAGCTGTCAAAATCAAAAAGCTCGTAATGGCCATCCACCACTTTGGCAATACCCCGATAAAGCATACAGAGCGCATGACGCAGGTTGGTGACATGCACCGGAACAAAAGAGCGATTGAGAACTAAAACCTGAGACGAAAGCATATATGTCTATTATACCTCTAAAATATCAGAATTGCCCACCAATTCAGCATAATTTTTAACCCCTAATTTTTGACAAAGTACGTCTAATTTCTGACATAATTCCTTAATAAAAAAGGGCCCTCGATAAATCAATCCCGTATAAACCTGAAAAAACGTGGCCCCCAAGGCCAGCTTGTCCCTAAGATCTTCAAAACTCATGATTCCCCCCACTCCCATGATGATTTTTTCTTTTTTGACAATTTCATAGACTTGTTTGAGCTGCGCGTCAGCCAGCGTTTTTAATTTTTTGCCGGACAATCCTCCCCCGTCTACTTTGAGAGTGTTGCCCACGACAAACCCATCTAATTCATATCTCATGGCAATTTCGATTATTTTTTGAAGAAGCTCGGACGGAAGAGTCGGGGAAATTTTAATGAGAATCGGTAAACGATCTTTGACTTCCATTCTGGCCTCGGCAATGGCGGTGGCTAATTTTAAAAAAAGTTTTGGATCTTCGAAAGTGGTTCCCTCGTCTGTGTTGGGACAACTTAAGTTCAAAACGGTGTAATTTCCCAGAGCCGCCAATTTTCTAAAAGATTCAACATAATCATCAATGCCGTTGGAGCGACCAGGGGTCTTGGCAATGCTAATGCCGATAGGAGTTTTAGGGCGGTGCCAGTGGAGTCGATAGGCAATTTTTTCAACTCCCCAATTGGGAAGCCCCATTTTGTTGACCAACGATTCCGTTTCAGGCTGTCGAAAAATACGAGGTTTTGGATTTCCCAAACAAGGTAACGCCGTCACCGAACCGATCTCCACAAAACCAAAACCAAGTGCCCCCATAAAATCAACTGCCTCGCCGTTCTTATCAAATCCGGCGGCGAGGCCGATAGGATTTTTCAAAAGAGTCGAACCAATTTGGCATTCTAGACGTGAAGATTTCACAGCCGTGAGAGTGCGAAGCAAAGGGCGCGGCAAAAAATAACGCGACGACTTGACAAGAGTATGCGCCGTCTCGGGATCTAATTTAAAAAGCAGTGGTTTGAGAAGAGAGTACATAAGCATCTTCCCCATCGGGATAATACCCTTTCCGGATACCTATAGCCTGAAATCCCATTTTTTCGTAGAATTTTTTTGCCCCCTCATTAGAGATACGGACTTCAAGATAAATCGATTGAGCCTGGGGCACTTCTTCTTGCATCCTCTCAAAAAGAAGGGAGGCAATCCCTTTTCGTTGATAATCGGGATGAACCGCGATATTGATCAGATGAATTTCATCCACTACTTGCCAAAAATCGATATAGCCAACTAAACACCCTCTTTCCCTCGCTACTAAAATGGTGGCCGCCGGCTGATTTAATTCCGATTCGAAAAGAGAGCGAGAAAAAGGATGGGTGAAACAGAGATGTTCAATCGCCAACACCTCATCGAGGTCGGCACTACTCATCGGAGAGATTTGAAATTGCATAAATATCTCCCTAATCTATCCAAGCCCTCTTCAATTTTTTCAATCGATGTGGCGTAGGAGAACCGAAGATGCCCCTCTCCGCGAGAGCCAAAATCAATTCCAGGAGTCACCGCAACGTGCGCTTGTTCAAGAATGTCAAAAGCCAATTTATAAGAATCTTTCGACAGATGAGACACATCCACAAAAATATAAAAAGCTCCTTCGGGTTGATACGAAATTTTTAACCCCAATTTTTTGAGCCCCACCAGCATGACATCGCGTCGCCTTTTAAATTCCTGCCTCATCCTCTCACAATCAGGCCCCGCTTGTGTTAAAGCCGCAATCCCTGCCTGCTGAACAAACGAGTTGGCCGAAATATAAAAATTCTGCTGAATTTTTTGGAGAGGTCGAATGTATTTTTGGGGAGCAATGAGATAACCTAAACGAAATCCGGTCATCGCATAGGTTTTTGAAAAACCATTCACCACAAAAGCATTGTCGGTAAATTCCAAAATGGAATGTTCCTGCCCCTCGTAAACAAGCCCGTGATAAATTTCGTCGGATACGATAGGCACCGACAAATTAGCCAATTTTTGCAACACCTCTCGCTTCAAAACCGTTCCGGTCGGATTCGACGGACTGGTTACAAACAAAGCGGCGGTTTGTTTTCCTATTTTTTGCGCCACTTTTTGGGTATCCCATTGGTAGCTTTCTTTTTCAATCACCGGCACAAAAATATTTTTACCATCAAGAAATTCCACAAAGTTTGAATCGCAAGGATAATGCGGGTTGGGAAGGATGACCTCTTTTTTCTTTCCAAGAAGGGTGGAGAAAAGAAGAAAAAAAGCGGGGCTTGTCCCCTGTGTCACAATGATTTGATCGGGATGAACCGTTACCCCATATTTTTTTAAATAATGTGCAGCAATCGCTTCACGAAGTTCGATAATCCCCTGAGAGTGGGTGTATTTGGTTTTGTTATCGCGAATGGCCTTGATGCACACTTCTTTAACGCATTCGGGAGTATCAAAATCGGGCTCCCCCAAAGAAAATGGAATCACCGATTGCCCAAGGAGCTCTAAGCGTTGCGAGGCTTCAAGAATATCCATCGCGATGAACGACTTTATTTTTTGGGATTTTTTGGAAATCATTTATTTATTAAACCGCAACACAGATCGGCCTGGATAAATCGCTTTATTTCCCAATTCTTCTTCGATCCGAAGAAGTTGGTTATATTTACAAACCCGATCGGTGCGACAAAGACTCCCTGTTTTAATTTGTCCAGCACCGGTGCCAACGGCGATATCGGCAATCGTCGTATCTTCCGTCTCGCCGGAACGATGTGAAATCACCGCGGTGTACCCAGCTTTGTGCGCCATGGTAATGGCCTC
>OBEQ011742518.1_pt1 | contig 22030 bp, 17 predicted proteins | sample 1670901 | NCBI WGS metagenome assembly OBEQ01 (sample SAMEA104232315, study PRJEB22302) | groundwater metagenome | biome: forest; feature: aquifer; material: groundwater | place: USA | collected 2011-08-07 | depth 5.4 m
CGCGATCGTGGGTGATATCGACCCCGAAGAAACCTTGAGCAAAATAAAGGAGAGCTTTGAAAAAATTCCGGCTAAAGAGCCGGCCGCGGAATTCTCCGGGGATGAACCCGCTCAAAGGGGCGAAAAACGTTTTGAACTTTTGTGGGACGCCGAACCGAGTATCATGATGGGATGGCACAAACCTAACGCGCCAAACCCCGATGACGCCAAACTGGCTTTACTGGCAAAAGTCCTGAGCCAAGGACGAACCTCTCGCTTTTATAAAAATCTCGTGGAGAAAGAAGGTATCGCGCAAAGCGTGGATACCTATCATGACAACCCCGGCGCGCGATACCCAAATATCTTTACCATCGTCGGATACCCGCGCGCGCCATATAGCGCCCTGGATCTGGAAAAATCAATTGATAAAGAAATTGACGCGATCAAGAAAAGGCCACCCGAGGACTGGGAATTAAACCGTGTCATCAATAACACGGAAGCCGGCCTCATCAATACCTTGGAGCAAAACGAGGGCATTGCCGACACCATCGCCTACAACGAAGTCATCTATGAAAACTGGGCTTATTCCTGGGATCTTTTGTCCCAATTTGAAAAAATGAAACCCCAAGACTTAAGCGAAGCCGCTCAAAAATACTTAATCCGAGAAAACAAGATTGTTGGTTTTGTGACCAAAACCAAAAGGGGAAACCTATGAAGAATTTTCGATTTTCGATTTTCGATTTTCGAATGTTTGGAAAACTCAAAACTTTTGCGCTACTAGTTGTTGCGAACTGCTTGCTGATTACTTCTGCGATGGCAGTGCCCCCAAATTTTCCTCCCATCAAACCCTTGGAGCTCAAAATCCCGCAAGCCAAACGCTTTGAACTCTCGAATCGGCTCATCGTGTATCTTATTGAAGATCACGAGTTGCCCCAGGTACAGATGACCGCGCTATTGCGCACGGGCTCTATCTATGACCCGGAAGATAAAATCGGCCTCTCGCAGATTTTCGCGGCGGTTCTGCCCTACGGCGGAACAAAAACCCTGGATCCCGATGCCGTTACCAAAGAACTTGAATTAATCGGTTCCTCAATTTCGGCCGGTTCGGGAGCGGAAAGCCTCAGCGTTAGTCTTTTCTCGCTAACCAAAAATCTAGCTAAAACTTTCGCCATTTACAGCGAAATACTGCGCGAACCGAGACTCGACGCCAAAAAGCTCGACGTGGAGAAACAGAAAACCATCGGAGCCATCGCCCGTCGCAACGACGAACCAAGATCGATCGCCAGGCGCGAATTTTCCCGTATGCTCTATGGCGCCCATTCGCCCTGGGGTAGAAGAGTTGAAACACGCACAATCGAAGCCATCACCAGAAAAGATCTATTGGCGTTTCATCTCAGGTACACTCTTCCTAACAACACTATGCTAATTGTTAGCGGCGATATCGATGAAAAATCTCTCAAAGAAATGCTGGACAAATCCCTAGGTGAAGGCGTTTGGGCCACGGGACCCTTGCAGTTGCCGCCCTTAGAAAACGTTACGCCTAAAACCGAGCGCCTCGTTTACCTCGTCGAGAAGCCGGAGGCGGAACAATCGGCTATCCGTATCGGCCACTTTGGCATACAAAGAAACAGCCCGGACTATTTCGCTTTTACGATAATGAATGAAATCTTGGGCGGCGGATTTTCATCAAGACTCTTCAGAAACGTCCGTTCCCGAAAAGCCCTGGCCTACGCGGTCGGAAGCGGCTTCACCGAGCCTCGTGATTGGGGAATTTTCTACGCCGGCATTGGCACAAAAGCGCCCAGTACGTACCAAGCAATCGATGAGGTTCTAAATGAAATCCAAACGCTTAAGGATGAGGCGCCCGAGGGTGAGGAAGTAGAGTTAGCGAAAAACCAGCTCATCAACTCTTACGTGCAAAATTTCTCAAACAGTCACCAGTCCGCGATGGAAATAGCGAATGTTGAATTTTTTGATCACCCCAAGGACTGGCTGGAAAATTACACCGCTAATTTGTCCAAAGTAACTAAAGAAGACATCATTCGAGTAGCCAAAAAATATCTCAATCCGGAGCAAGCGGTTATCTTAGTCGTTGGAAACCCCAAAAAATTTGACCGCAACCTAAGCACTTTAGGAAAAATTGTTCTTCTAGATCCGGAAAAAGGCACCATTATTGAATCCGCAAAACAAAAAACCAGCAACTGAAACAACTTCTTCAGATTTCCCTCTCCCCTTGCGGGAGAGGGCAGGGTGAGGGGTTAAATTATGACTCGCTTAATTAGTCCAACGTATCAGAAGATTTGGGACGCTTGCCGCGGGATTCCTGATGGTAAGGTTGCCCCTTATAGTTATCTAGCCGAGCGTATCGGTAAGCCAAAAGGCGCGCGCCTCGTTGCCCGTGCGATGGCCGCCAATCCCTACGCCCCCCAAGTTCCCTGCCACAGAGTCGTGCGCAAAGATGGGACCCTGGCTGGATACTCTGCTGTAGGCGGTGTGCAAAAAAAGAAACAGCTTCTTTTGAAGGAGGGTGTCCGCTTCGATCGTGCGGGAAAAGTTCTTAAAGAATTCATCCTCCTGGGAGCATTAATAATGCCCTTAACACTCGCGCAATCCATTACCCAACCTGTCAAAAACCCGCAAGATTTTGCCCTGCGCGAAACTATGGAATCGATGGGAGAAATTGAACATTACTTTCTGGGTATCCGAAGAAAATTTGTTGGCAGTCCCTCACTAGAAGAGGTCCGTAGATATAAAAAGGAAATGACGGACAATCTCAATGAATGGGGCCGTCTGGCTAAAGAGCTCTCCAATAATCCCTACGCTAAAGAAAAAACCAAGCTCTGGAACGAGTACGTAAATTCCATCACCAAAGAACTCAATTTCATGAAATCCGTCTTAAGCCAGGAAAACTGGGAAAACCTTTGGCTTCATTTTGATAGACTTCTTGATATCGAGCGAAAATCGCACAAAGAATTTAGGCCAGGACTTCTAAAGTCTTTAAAAAGGCTTTTCGGAATTACCAAAAACTAAGGAGCAATGACAATGCAAAATAAAATTAATCGACTTTTCGCGTTCTTCGTTCTGTTGGCCCCTTCGGCCCACGCCGATCTCAGAGACTACCTTTTCTTGTACAAACCCTATGCCATTCCCAAAGGCGAAACGGAGTTGGAGCTGTGGACCGACATTCGCTCCCCCGAGGTTGGAGGCAACTATCTTTGGCACCAAACAGAAGTGGAATACGGCTTCGCGTCTAATCACACGATGGGTTTTTACACGGTTTTTCAGGAAGGTTTAGGCTTCACCGGAATCAAATGGTCGAATCGTTTCTACATGGGAAAATACATTGATCGCTGGCCGGTGGACTTGGGCACCTACATCGAAGTGGTCAAGGCCAACGGTTCTAAAATGTCCGACGCGTTGGAATTTAAACTGCTGGCCAATAAAAAAATTGGCGATTTCGAATGGACCGCGAATCCCATACTCGAACTTGAGAATGAATCTGAGATTAAAAATGGAAAAAGCGAAAAAGAGCTAAAACTCAAAGGTGAATTAATCACCGGATTTACTTATCCTCTTAAGAAGCTTCTTTTAGCCGAAGATATGCGCAATTCAAAGTTCGCGCTTGAACTCTCACTGGGTGAGCACACCTATCTTCTTCCTGAGGTTAACCTCACTTTGGCGCCCTACGTAAGGCTCAATGTCGGCCCGGCGATAGGCTTAAGCTCCGGAGCGGATAGCCTCCAGATCAAATCTATTCTGGAGATAGAATTCTAACCCGAATTTTGCGGTTCAACATGATTTTCCTTCTAAAAGCAATTTATCGGAAAGTACTCTTGCAAAATTCCCCGAAGGGCTCGCAATGCTGGCGCTCTGCGCCAGTGTTGCGAGGGGTAACCCAGGGCGAAGCCCTTCCCGCACTCTGTGCGGGGGATTTTTCAACCGAAAAATCCGGGGTAATCGTAAATGTTCGGTAACTTCTTCCGCCAGTTCTTCGGCACAAAAAGCGAACGGGACATTAAACGTATTTTGCCCATTGTAGGGCAAATTAACGCCTTCGAAACTCAACTCCAAAATCTGCCCCCCGAAGCCTTCCCGGCTAAAACCCAGGAATTGCGCGAGCGCATTGCCCAAGGCGCCACTGAAGACGAGCTCTTGCCGGAAGCCTTTGCCTATGTCCGTGAAGCCTCTAAAAGAACTTTAGGTTTAAGGCACTTCGATGTTCAGCTTTTAGGCGGCATTATTCTCCACCAAGGTAAAATCGCCGAAATGAGAACCGGCGAAGGAAAAACCTTGGTCGCGACTTTATCCGCCTATCTCAACGCCGTAAGGGGCAAGGGCGTTCATATCGTTACCGTTAATGATTACCTGGCCAAAAGAGACTGCCAGTGGATGAAACCTATTTTTGAATACCTGGGCTTAAGCGTGGGATTTACTCAGCACGATATGAACAATCAAGACAGGCATCAAGCCTACACCTGCGACATCACCTACATCACTAACAACGAACTCGGTTTTGATTATTTAAGAGACAATATGATCATCCGCAAGGAAGATCGCGTCTTAAGGGAACTTCATTACGCCATTATCGATGAGGTGGACTCCATCTTAGTGGATGAGGCGCGCACCCCGCTGATTATCTCCGGTCCGGCGGAAGAATCCACGCAGAAATACTACCTCGCCAACCGTATCATGCCTCACCTTAAAAATCGTTTTGTCACCGAAACCGAAGAAATCAAGGCCAAACAAGAAGGCGTCTCACTAGAAACAGGTTTTGACGGCATCGTGGATGAAAAAAATAATACGGCAATTATAACGGAAGAGGGTGTCAAGCGTTGCGAGCATTTGCTCGGGGTGAAAAATCTCTACGACGATATTCAGGCCGAATGGGCGCATCACATCACCCAAGCCATGCGCGCGCATTATCTCTACAATAAAGACGTTCACTACGTGGTCAAAGACGGCGAGGTGATCATCGTTGATGAGTTTACCGGAAGGCTCATGCCCGGGCGAAGATGGAGCGATGGTTTGCATCAGGCGATAGAAGCTAAAGAAAGTTTAAAAATTAAAGAAGAAAATCAAACCTTAGCCACCATTACGTTTCAAAATTTCTTCAAACTCTACGGCAAAAGAGCCGGCATGACAGGCACCGCCATGACGGAGGCCGGTGAGTTTTGGGAGATTTATAAATTAGACGTCATCGAGGTGCCAACAAATCAAAACATGATCCGCGTCGATTTCGCCGATCAAATTTACCGCACGGAAAAAGAAAAATTTAACGCCATTATGGATGAAATTGACGGTTGCTGGAAAAAAGGCCAACCCGTGTTAGTCGGCACGCGTTCAATCGAAAAATCCGAAAAGCTCGCCAATATGCTTAGAACCCGCGGCATACCGCACCAAGTCTTAAACGCCAAGTACCATGAGATGGAAGCGCAAATTATCGCTCAAGCCGGCAAAAAAGCAGGCGTAACCATCGCCACCAACATGGCCGGCCGCGGCACAGATATCGTCTTAAGCGGCAACCCGCCTAATGTAGATGAGCAAAAAGAGGTTATTGCCGCGGGGGGTCTGCACATCATCGGCAGTGAGCGCCACGAGTCTAGGCGTATCGATAACCAGTTGCGCGGCCGATCGGGCCGCCAGGGAGATCCGGGCAGTTCGCGATTTTATGTCGCCCTCAATGATGAACTCATGCGGCTTTTTGGAAGCGACCGCATCTCAACTTTGCTTGAGCGCTTCGGCATGCAAGAAGGTGAAGTGATTGAACACCCCTGGGTTACCCGCGCCATAGCCAACGCCCAGCACAAAGTGGAACTCCACCACTTTGATATCCGCAAACAGCTTTTAGAATACGACAACGTCATGAATAAACAGCGAGAAGCGGTCTACGCTTTGCGCAACGTCGTCTTAGACGGTGAAGACGTCTCTCCAAGAATCCACGTTATGATTGAAGAACTCATGGAGGAAAAAATTCAAATTTGGTGTCCTCCAAAATCACACCCTGAACAGTGGGAATGGGAACAATTTAAAGCCTGGGCTCAAAAAGCCTTTGGCGTCACCTTCACGATCAATTCTATTGATGAACTTGCCCAGCTTAACCTTCAGGAAGAAGCCCTGAAACGCGTTGAGGTGATATACAACCAAAGAGTAGACGCCTTTAACCAAGAAAATTTATCTTTCAAACAACTAGAGCACACTGTTTTGTTACAGGTAATCGACTTAGCCTGGAAAGATCACCTCTACCAGCTAGATCACCTTAAACAAGGTATTGGCTTAAGAGCCTACGGACAAAAAGATCCCTTGGTGGAATACCAAAGAGAGTCTTTCCGTCTCTTTGAACTCATGATGGAGCGCATTCGCGAAGAAACCGTGGAATTTCTCTTTAAAATTCCATTGCCAAGTGAATCGCGCGCCACCGCTCAAGCGAAATCAAACAGCGCGACAAAAGCGCCGCCACAAGATAAAACGCCGAATCTTCAGGAAGTCAAAAAAATTGGCCGCAATGACGTCTGTCCTTGCGGTAGCGGCAAAAAATACAAGCGCTGTTGCGGCAAATCTTAACACGAGTGACTGGTTTCATTCGTCACCCCCGCGAAAGCGGGGGTCCAGGTTCCAGAATGTTCCGGATTCCCTCTAGCTTCATATGAATTACCTCTATACCATACTAGCCGGAGTCCTATACGCGCTTTGTTTTCCTAAGTTTAGCTTTGGATTGATATTGGCATGGGTTTGGCCCCTACCACTTTTTGCCGCTTTAGAAAAAGCTAAAAATTGGCGGCAAGCTTACCGGATCGCGTTTATTTTCCACGCCGTTGCCTACGGAATTATTCTTTACTGGATTCCCATTACCATCTGGACCTACTCCAACAGCGCGATAGCCGCGATTGCCGGTTGGCTCGCCGCCACCATTTTTGTCGGCCTTTCAGGCGGCCTCTTCGGTCTTTTTTCTTTTCCATTACTACGCCAACACTTTCTAGTTTCCCGTCATTCCCGCGAAAGCGGGAATCCAGGTCTGGATTCCCATCCTCGCCCGTCCCATGTCTGGCTTTTAATGCTTGGCCTCCCCACCGCCTGGGTACTCATAGAATTTGTCAGAGGTAGCACCAATAGTCTGCTGGGTGGCTTTCCCTGGTGTTTGGCCGGACACGCCATTACCGGTAATCTCTATTTGGCGCAATTAGCCGAAATAGGGGGCATATCGCTTTTAAGTTTTCTGGTTCTCTTCGTGGCGACATCTTTATGGCTCGCAATAAAAACAAAAAAACCGCTCTCACTTGGCATCGGATTCATCGCAATTGGATTATCTTTGGTGTGGGGAATCTATCGCGTTAACAGTCTCAAGGCTCACCTAGTGCCAACAACCAAAGTCGCTATTCTGCAGGGCAATATTGGCCAGTACGAAAAATGGGATACCCAAAAAGCGGAGCAGATTATCCAAACATACTCCAAACTTAGCGAAAAAGCGCTCACTGCCAATGCCCAACTAATTATTTGGCCTGAAACCGCCTTCCCTTATGTTGTCAAAGAACCCGACCTCCAAAACTTCCCTATTTCCCATCATTCCCGCCCCCTCTCCCGTCATTCCGGCGAAAGCCGGAATCCAGGACTGGATGCCCGCCTACGCGGGCATGACGAAAAGGGGACAGCTCTCAAAAACAATACTTTTCACCTTATCGGCGCCGTCGCCGCCAAAGATGACGCCATGCTTAATTCAGCTATCCTTTTTAAGGGCAAAGTTTTTCAAAACCTCTACAGCAAAGTCCATTTAGTACCCTTTGGCGAATACGTTCCCTTAAGAAAAATATTGTCTCCCTGGATCAATGTACTGAGCCAGATGGGAGATATTCTTCCCGGCGCGGGCTTGATTCCGCTAGATATGGAGGGGTCTAAACTTGGCATCACTATTTGCTATGAATCGATCTTTCCCGAAATCGCCCGAGAACTTAAAAATCAAGGCGCCCAAATTTTAATTAATCTGACCAATGATGGCTGGTATTTAGATACCGCGGCGCCCTACCAACATTTCTTAATGAACCGCCTTCGGGCCATTGAAAACCGCCTTCCTCTCGTTCGTTCGGCCAACACCGGCATTTCCGCTATTATTGACCCGCTGGGAAATATAACCAGCCAAACCAAACTGAACGAAGAAACCGTTTTAATGGGAGCCATAACCCGGCTTACAGACAACTCTTCGCCGCTGTTTTCTCTATTGCAAAAATTATTCCCCTGGCTCTGCTTGCTTGCGTTCATTGCTATATCTATAATGAACAAGATTAGAAGAGAGTCATAAAGGAGAACGGATTACCATGAAAAACAATATCATCGCGTCTTTACTGGCAGTCACAATTTTCAGTGTTACCTCGAGTTATGCGGCACAAAGCGCCGCACCAGCAAATTCAACAGCCGCTAAACTAAGATGCGCCTTCGAAGCCGCTTGCCAAAAAAACTCCCCGGCGTTGGCCATCGTAACCGATTCGACAGGTGACGAACCGGAACTGCCCCCCGGCATGGTAAAACTCATGGGCGAACCCGGCCAAGAGCCCGCCAACCCGGATCAGAACATACAAGACAGAGATGCCCTTAATAAAGCAATAGAAGTCCTAACGCGCCGGAGAGACATGCTTCCGGAAGCTGTTGGCAAATCAGTTCCCCCAAAACCCATCAAAACTATCAACGACAACCAAGCGACAAACACCCCATCCGACCCTAGCAAAACTCTAAAACAATACCCTATCCGTGGCATGGCTATAGGCTTATTCACCGGTTTGGTCTTAGGCGTTCTAACCGTTTTTGTCCCCATAATCGTGAGTGCATCGCTATTTGCGATTTTGGCCTTGGGTGGCATCGGACTTCTCATCGGTAATCATCTCGCCATCGACAAGATGGCTTTCGACATATTTCATCCAGACAAAAAGGATTCTGATACATTGCCGAAATCCAAACCAGAAGAAAAACCAAAAGGAAAATGAAACAGGTTTTCACGCCTGTTTTCTTGGCAATCTTCCTGACTTGCACCGTGTCTTTTGCCGCGCCGAATCAACCACCAACCCTCCAGCAATCCACCGACTTTAAGGAAGAATTAATTAAAAAGGCCCAGGATACCTCCGAAACAATAGAAATACGCGCTAGCGCCATTTTTGCCTTACGAAGCTATGTCGGTGAACCCGATGTTCGGGTGTTGGTTCAAAATCTAGCCGAAAAAGATTATAACCCTATTGTTCGAGCCATCAGCTTTAGGACTTTGGCACGCGCGATTTGGGATGAGGATGTTCTTATCCTACTCCAAAGAAGAACTCGCAAGGAATACGATCTAGGAGTTAAGATAGAAATCTATCGGGCCCTTGCCCGTGTTCAAAACAACAACGTGATCCACCAATTTTTACTTAGTGAGTTGCGAAAAAATGCGGATTTGGCTATCAAAGTGGCAATTATCAACAGCCTGTTTCCTGCCGTCGCGGAAGGCTACCAAGACGCCATCGTCACACTAAAAAACTTATTACGGGATTCAAACGCGCCTATCCGCTTAGCGGCCTTGAGCGTACTATCCCAAGACTGTGATTATTTCGGCCATTGGATCTGCCCCGAAAAACCCGAAGGCGCTTGCCAAACCACCAACCCCCTCTTGCCCCATCTCTGGTGCCCATAAACCCACTTTTTCCAATATAGCCCCGGTCCAGAGGCCCAGGACCATCCGAGCGCCTGAGGCGCGCTTGGGACTTTAGTCCTATATTGGAATAGGACCTTAGTCTAAATAAAATTAGGTCTTTCGCTTCTATACAAAAAATTGCCCTCCTGTTATGATTTTGTTGGGAGGATAAAATGAAAAATATCCAAAAAAACAAAAACAAAAATCAGGTGACAGCACTTCGAACTTCCGCCTTCTTAATTACTATCTCGGTAACCCTAGCGGGCCCGCTTAGCCTAGGCTACGCGGATAACGCGGCGTTACAAGCGGCTGCCGCGCAGGCAACCGCTACTTTTGAGGGCGCGCGACCCGGTATTTCTACTTATGAGGACCCGGCACCCGTGCCAACAGCTAGCCAACCAGCGCCAACCCCCGCGGCAATTACGCCGGTAGGTTCCACGCCGGGAACCGTGGCCGCTCCAGTAACGCCCCCAGTGGCCGCCGCAACCATTGCCGCCACTCCAACAGCCCCGGCAACACCTAAGGAAGGTAAAAAAAGCTTAGGTTCAAGAGCGATTGGCTTTGTTTCAAATCTCATTAAGGGAATAGGAAACTCCACTATCGGTCTTATAGGAGAATCAAAACCATTCTTCGCCGCCGGAGCCATTATAGGAGGCGCTTTTGGATTATTCGCGGGCATGATGGATTCTGGCTGGACCTCAGGATTTCTAGGATCAACCCTGGGAATTCTAGGAAAAGTCGCCACGTTAGGAGGCTTAACCTCCGGACTGGGATTTTTTGGTCTAGCCATATCCGGGCTAATCGCCGGAGCATTGGTCCTTGGCGGATTAAGAATAGCTTGGGGACTTTTATCTAACGGCCTTGACGCGCTGTCAGGACTATTTTCGGGAGGAAAGTAATGAAAAGTACACGATTGATATTAACCCTATTTATCCTTGGCGGATTAGGATTAACGGAAGTTAAGGCATCGGGAGAGCCATCCTTAATCGCGCCAGATGTCAACGATCTTGCTAATGGGGGGCCAGCAACTCAGCCCGCAGTAGCGGCTTCAACGCCAACCGCCAAACCTTCAGCCGCGCCCGTAGCAGTATCCACTACCAGCGCAAGCAGCGCTCAACCAGCACCGGCCACAAATTCCGCGAATAATAGCGGAAACGCCGAACAAGCGGCCGGCAATCTTAATGGACTTTTTCACGGGGCGAGCACAACCGGAGAAGCTCTCGCGGTAACACCTACCGGAACTCAGGCTTCGACAACTACGGCAACTGTCCGCTCCGTGCCAACGTTTGCGGCAAGCACAGTTCCGCCTAAACCTCGTCACGAAATACCCGTAGAACCAATAATAGCTAACGCGACCCCCGCGCCAGCGGCTCCAACAGCGGCCCCCGCGATCACACCATCAACAGCAACCGTCCAAGGTTCAACAGCAAACAAAACAGCCAAAACTGAAGAGAAATCCGACACTCGTTGGGGTTTCTTGGCAAGTCATGGACTTTTGGTTGCCGGTGGCATAGCCGTGGGAGCCATGTATTTCGGTTCTCTGTTATTGACTTTAGGTCTTGGCGTAGCGGGATATCTCGCTGGCGATTACCTATACGATCAACTTAAAGACTCCAAGGGTGATGTTAATGGATGGGCTATAGCAGGAGCTATCCTGGGAGCTGCAGTTCTTGGAGGAGTAGCCCTTGGATTTGGATACTTGGCCGGATTTTCGTTATTCGAAAAAATCGTATTAGGCCTAGCTGGAGCCGTAGGGGGTTTTGTTATAACCTATCAAGCCGTAACTCCAACAGAAAAACCGCCTTCGGAGACAAAACCAACACCAACAACATAGATTCCCAATCGCGTACTCTCCCTCCCGCTCCTCGGGACTCCTTCAACGGAACCCGAGGAGTTTTTTATGACAACTTACCAGAACCCGAGCCCGCTCTTTTTTCGTCACACCGGCAAAAGCCGGTGTCCAGCCTATTGGATAGTTCCCGGAAGTCTGGATTCCGGCCTCCGCCGGAATGACGGAGTGGGGAATTTCTGACAACTGACTACTTTGCGGCAGCAGGCAAATTGTTATTATATGGTCATTGTGGATCTATCCGAGATATCCAACAAAATCTCCCTCCTAAGGAGGTTGCTTTGAGCTTGACTCAAAAAGCAATCGCCTCAAAGAACTCGAAGCCCTAAGCCACGATCCCTCCTTCTGGCAAGATAACGCGAAAGCAAAAGACATCAACCGCGATCTATCAAATCTTAAAAAAACCCTCAGCGATTTTGAAGGCATCCAAAAAGAACTGGGTGACCTGAAGGTTCACCAAGAATTGGCCGTGGAAGCTAAAGATGAGCATGAGATGGCCGAGGTTCAGAAGAACGCCGAGCGGCTGATTCAAAAAATTAAAAGTTGGGAAATCAAAGTTCAACTTTCCGGTGAACATGACAAAAATAGCGCCATTATGTCTATCCACGCCGGAGCGGGTGGCACGGAAGCGTGCGACTGGGCGGATATGCTTCTTCGTATGTATAAAATGTGGGCGCAAAATAAAGGTTTTGAATGGACCGTGACGAGTTTGTTGCCCGGGGAAAATGTCGGGGTTAAAAATATTTCAGTTTTAATAACGGGAGAGTGCGCTTATGGACTGCTGAAGGGGGAAACGGGGGTTCACCGATTAGTCCGGGTCAGTCCCTTTGACGCTAATAAGAGGCGGCATACCTCCTTCGCGAGCTGTGACGTCTTGCCGGACATCGAAGAGGATGTGGATATTCAAATCGCGGATAAAGATCTCAAAGTGGACACCTTCCGCGCGGGAGGTCATGGCGGGCAAAACGTCAATAAAGTCGAGACCGCCGTGCGTATTACGCATGTTCCAACCGGCGTCGTTGTTGCCTGCCAGGTAGAGCGTTCTCAATTTAAAAATCGGATGTTGGCCATGAAAATGCTTAAAGCTAAAATTTATGAAATCGAAATGGACAAAAAGCGTTCCGGACAAGAAAAGCACTACGATGAAAAAGGCGATATTGGTTGGGGCAACCAAATACGTTCTTACGTGCTTATGCCCTACCAACTCGTTAAGGATTTACGAACGGATGTGGAAACCTCCAATGTGGAAGGGGTTTTAAACGGAGAAATTGATATCTTTATAGGGGGATTTCTTAGTTATCTCATTATTAACAAACCTAAAACCCCTTGGCAAAGGGAAAAAGCATAGCATGGACAACACTGAAAAATTAGAAAAACTAAAACAAGCGGGAATGGAGCTTTATCCCACGAAATACAACCAAACCCACCAAGCCAAAGATATTCGCTCTTTGGCCGAGAATCTCCAGCCCACGGAACACGCGGATAGCGCGAACTGTTCCATAGCGGGACGCGTCACCCAAATACGACTCATGGGCAAATCTTGTTTTCTGCATCTGCGCGATGGATCGGGAAAAATCCAGGCGTATTTAAAAGCGGATGAACTTAAAGAAAGTTACCAGCTTTTTATCGATACCATTGATATCGGAGACATTCTAGGTTTTGAAGGCTATCCATTTAAAACAAGAACTGGGGAACCCACGCTTCACGTCAAAAAATGGACTTTGCTCGCCAAAGCCCTGCGCCCGCCTCCGGAAAAATGGCACGGCTTAAAAGACACGGAAATACGATATCGCCAGCGTTATCTTGATCTTATTTCAAACGAAGAGGTGCAAAAAATATTCGCGTGTAGAACAAAAATAATACAAACCGTTCGGGAAATACTAGATAAAAAGGGATTTTTAGAGGTAGAAACGCCCATATTCCAACTGCAGGCCGGCGGCGCGGCGGCAAAACCATTCGTCAGCTATCACGAGGCTTTAGATACCAACCTTTATCTGCGCATCGCTACCGAACTGTACTTGAAACGCCTGATCGTGGGGGGTTTAGAACGCGTTTACGAAATTGGCAAGTGCTTCCGCAATGAGGGAATCGACACAAAACACAATCCGGAATTTACCATGATGGAAGCCTACCAAGCTTACGCCGATTGCAACGACATGGCGGATTTGACCGAAACAATTATTCGGCAGGCCGCGCGAAATGTTGGAATGAGCGCACTGGCTGAAGGCACTTTCCACCGCGCGACAATGCCCGAGCTATGGAAAAAGGCCATTGGGGATGATCTTAAAGATTACCTTCAGGATCCCTATCACTTTAAAAGAGAGAAATTAATTGCCAAAGCCCAGGAATTAGGGATAAGTTTCGATCCTAAATCGCCAAGCCATAAAATTTTCGATAAGATTTTTGACATTAAACTTTTAAGCGCGCTTCCCAGCCCGTGTTTTATTTTTGACTATTTAACCGCCATCAGTCCCCTAGCCAAAGGCAGCCCCCGTGATCCTTATTACGTGGAACGCTTCGAACTTTTTATTAACGGTTCTGAAGTCGCCAACGCCTTCAGCGAACTTAATGATCCCAAAGAACAAAGACGCAGAATGCAAACCCAAATGGAACTTCGAGAAAAAGAAAAAGACTTGGAAACGGAACCCTTAGATGAAGATTTCATCTGCGCCCTGGAACACGGTATGCCACCCACGGGAGGCCTGGGCATTGGCATTGACAGGCTGGTGATGATTCTCTTGAACATCGATTCTATTCGAGAAGTAATTCTTTTCCCAACGCTCAAACCAAAAAGTGACTAATCGTTTTTGGCAGCTGAGACTCGCGTGGAAAATCATTTTCTTTAAGGGAAATCCAACACTTCAAAAATTTTCCACCGCGACGGCGGTTATCGCCATTGGCATTGGAGTCGCGAGCTTAATTATCACCATTGGGGTTATTGACGGCTTTCACGCGGAAATTAAAAACCGCATATTAGGCTTATCTGCGCACGTTTTTGTGCGCTTAGCGCGCGTTCCTAAAGAAAATACGAACGCGGAGATTGAAAAAGTAACGCGGATAATCACCTCCGCTGACGCTAAGACGCAAAGCGCCCCATTCGCGATCACCCAAGCCATGCTAAGGGCGCCCGGCGCCACATTGGGCGTGGTACTCAAAGCCATTGATCCTCAAGGGGAACCCAATGTATCTCATCTCAATAAGCTCCTTCAAGAAGGCTCGTGGTTTACCTCAAAATCTTCCACAGATAATACCATCGAACTCCTTTTAGGCGCCGAAGCCGCCAAAAACCTGGGCGTCAATGTTGGCAGTAAAGTAGCACTGATTCTTTCTCCGACAGCTTCGCTCGCGCCACTGATGCCCAAAATAGTAAGCGCCAGAGTCTCAGGGATTTTTCAATCGGGCTATTATGAGTACGACTCCAGCTTGGCCTATATCAAGCTGGATGACGCCTTAAAATTTTTTAACTCTGAGATGCTCTTGTGGATTGGGGTCAACGGCCAAGACCCCGCGCGCGCGGCGGAATTGGCCAAGAAAATTACGGGCGCCGCGAACGCATCCGCGAACGTTATCAGCGTTATATCCTGGAGCGAAATGAATAAAGGCCTGTTCTCGGCTCTTAAACTGGAAAAAATCATGCTGACTTTAGTGATCTCTTTGATAATTTTTATCGCTTCCATCACTATCACGAGCAATCTTATTATGCTCGCCGCGCAAAAAACAAAACTGATTGGTTCCTTGCGCAGCCTGGGCGGCTCAAGACGAGAGCTCGGCTATCTCATGCTTTCTATCGGGGGCCTCTTGGGATTTTTGGGTTCGCTCTTGGGTTTGCTCATAACCGGCCCATTGATTTATCTCATTAAAAACACAAACCTCGTTAAACTGCCGGCCGAAATATACATGATAGATCGTTTGCCGATTAATTTGGGAGCGAGCGAAGTTTTGCTTGTGGTACTTTTCGCTTGGGGCGTGAGCGTTTTAGCCAGCGCTTTACCCGCCTTTGGAACGGGTCGCTTGGAAGTAAGCCAAATTCTTCGCTATGGATGAGCAAGTAATTTTAACGGCTACCGAGATCCATAAAAAATTTAAACAGCCTCACGGAAGCCCTGTCGCGGTTCTTCAGGGACTTAGCCTGCGATTGCGCAACCATGAGCGCGTTGCCATCGTAGGACCCAGCGGTTGCGGGAAATCCACACTGCTGCACATCTTGGGCCTCATGGAAAAACCGGATCATGGCGACATTGATTTACTGGGCAAGCATATTGCTTCCACCAGCGAAAAAGACCGCGATATCATCCGCAAGAAATCCGTTGGGTTTCTTTTCCAATTCGACAGCTTAATTGAAGAACTTACCTTGCTTGAAAATTTCAAACTCACGATAGAATTTAAAACGCAATCGGAATCGGAAAAACTTCAAGAAATGGAAAAAGCGCGCGCGATGGCCAAAAAATTAAATATCGCCCATTGCTTGGACCAATACCCTCAGCAAATTAGCGGTGGGGAAAACACCAGGGCCAATCTCATAAAAGCCTTTTTGGGATCGCCAAAAATTATTTTAGCCGATGAGCCGACCGGTAACCTAGACCCAAAAAACGCCAAGGAAGTTGCCGAAATTCTTATGGGTGTCCTGGACGAAAGCTCAAAAGATAGGCACAATATACTGGCCATGGTTATAGCAACCCATAATATGGAAGTGGCGAAAAGGGCTGATAAGATTTATGAAATATATGAAGGGAAACTGCGAGCCTTCCAAAGTTAAAGAAGGGGGAATGGGATGAAAATATTTATTGATGGTAAGTGGTTAGATAAAGACCAGGCTAAGGTTTCTGTTTTTGATCATGGACTCCTTTACGGAGATGGAATTTTTGAAGGTATTAGGGCCTATAACGGACGCGTGTTTAAACTGCGCGAGCACTTGGACAGACTCTTCCAAAGCGCCAAGGGCATTCTCCTTGAAATTCCCTATACCTTAGAAGAGCTGGAAAAAATTATCTTAAACGGCGTTAAAAATAACGGCCTCAAAGACGCTTATATACGTTTGGTCGTAACCCGTGGCTTTGGAGATTTAGGCCTGGACATGCGCAAATGCAAAAAAGCGAGCGTTATCGTGATTGTTGATAAAATCGCGCTCTTCCCCGAAAGCGTGTACGAGCAGGGTCTTAAAGTCATCACAAGCTCCCTCAGGCGAACCCCGCACCAGTGTTTGTCACCCAACGTCAAATCGTTAAATTATTTAAATAACATCATGGCTAAAAACGAAGCGGCTCCAGCCCGCGCTCAGGAAGCGATTCTTTTAAACATGGAAGGATATGTCGCGGAGTGCTCAGGAGATAACATTTTTTATCTAAAGGAGGGCAAAGTAATCACCCCTCCTTTATGGGCCGGCATTCTCCCCGGAGTAACACGAGCGGTGGCGATTGAAATTCTAAAAGGTAAATTCAGGGTCCCGGTGCGCGAAGATCTCTTCACCACTTTTGATCTCTATACCGCCGAAGAGGTGTTTGTCACCGGAACGGGAGCGGAAATCATCGCTGTCGTGGAAATTGACGGCCGCAAAATCGCCAGCGGCAAACCAGGGAAATTAACTCGTCAGCTTCAGGAAGCCTATCGAGAACTGACGCAAACCACGGGAGTCGCCGTGTATGAGAATGAGCTAAGCGCGCTAGTCCAATAACCCGTAAGTTTATATGGTGTGCGAATCCTGCCAGAAAAATGAGGCCAATGTATTCTTTAAGGCCATCGTAAACAACAAAACCACAAAAATCAACCTTTGCGAAATCTGCGCGAAAGAAAAGGGAATTTTAGGCGACACCGTGAACCTTCCTGGGATAGAAAAGCAAAGTTTCGGTTTATCAGACATTGTGGGCAGTCTGCTTTCGGAATTAGACACCGATATAGCTAAATCCTTTAAAACCTCGGCGCGGCCATCACAACTCAAGTGCCCTACTTGTTCGACAACATTCGCTTCCTTTAAGGCTTCTGGATTTGTGGGATGCTCGCAGTGCTACGAAGCTTTTCGCCCCGCTATGAAAGACATTGTTAAACGCATTCATGGAACCAGCACGCACACGGGAATAGCTTACGAGCCCGCGGCCCCCGTATCGCGCTCAAATGCTCCTCATGCTAAAGCGCCCAAACCTCTAAGTCCGCAGGCCGAAATCGCGCGGCTCAAAAAAGACTTGGACGCCGCCGTTCAAACTGAAGCTTATGAGCAAGCCGCCGTCTTAAGAGACAAAATTAAAGAACTGGAAAGAAAACAATAAGATTTGTGATGTCTTTAAGTCCCTAAGTCAATAAGTCTGTAAGTCTAAAAAGGGGACATTTTTTGATCCCAAGACTTATAGACTTACAGACTTAAAGACTCAAGGACTTAATCATATGTTCCAACTAACTAATCTTCTAAAAAATCCCATAGGCTGGTTAACTAAAGGCGAACTGTGGGAATATGTTATCTCGTCCCGTATTCGTTTGGCAAGGAATTTAGATTTAGTGAAGTTTCCGCATGTAGCGACCAATCGCGAATTAAAATTAATTTCTCAAAAAGTCTGGGAGGCCGCTCGGCACATTAAGGACTTTGGCAGTACCGCCTACGTTAAATTGACCGACATTGGACCCGTTGACCAGCAATTTCTTCTCGAGCGGCACTTAATCAGCGCGGACTTAATCAAAAATCCCCAAGAGCGCGCCGTTATTATTGGTGAACAGGAATTTCTCAGCGTCATGATCAACGAAGAGGACCATTTACGTATTCAAGTTATACTGCCCGGTTTGGAGTTAGAGGTAGCCTTAAATGAAGCGTTGCGCGTTGACGCGATGCTGGCCAAACAGCTTCCCTACGCCTATTCCAAAGATTTTGGATTTCTAACCAGCTGTCCCACCAACATTGGCACAGGCCTGCGGGCAAGCTGTTTGATCCACCTGCCGGCCTTAAGCATGGCGCAAGAGATGCCCGCCATTTTACAGGACTTGGCCCGCGTAGGACTGACCGCTCGCGGCTTCTATGGCGAAGGCTCAAAAGTATACGGGGATTTATTTCAAATTTCGAACGCGACGAGTATCGGTAAAAATGAAAAAGAGTTTGTCAGCACCATTGGCGGCGTCATTCAGAATATTTTAGAGCACGAAGCAAAGACTAGGGAACGGCTTTTTAGAAAAGACGCTAAAACCAAGGCCTTAGATCGTTTTTGGAGAGCCTACGCCGCCTTAGCGCACGCGCGGCTTCTTTCTTTTGAGGAAACCATGCAAAGCCTATCATTGGTACGCCTGGGCATTAGCCTGGGGATAAAATTCAACCACTTATCCATAGATAAAATTAATCAACTAACGATTCTCACCCAACCCGCCCATATCCAAATGCAAGCGGGCAAAGAACTGGGTGCCCAACAGCGCGATGAACTGCGCGCGCAATTAATCCGCAAAACATTGGGAACAAAATAGCCGCGCTCAAAATTTGGTCCTTGACAGATAAAACCATTTCAGTTAAATTAAGAATCGTGGTCTTCCAAAAAATCACAAGTAGGGGGAAGTTAATATGAACATAACAAAAGGTATTTTACGTGTTGCTTCGCGCACGCTTTGTTTGGTAGCGATTAGCGTCGCGTTGATTGGTGTTTCTTCTGGCAAGCTGCGGGCAGACACCATCGTCACAGTTGCGGGAAGTCCCACCGCGTTCACAGGTCGCGCCGCCTATGGAGACGGTGGACTCGCGACCGCGGCAAATCTTGGTTACCCCGACGATGTCGATGTGGATGGAGCGGGTAATCTTTATATCGGATGTCAAGGCTGTACCAGCGGTTCCTACCCAAACGCCATTCGAAAAGTTACTCGCGCGACAAGCCTTATTTCTACTTTGGGAAGAGTCGACCACACCGGCCCAGCTTGGATTGGGCACTCCGCCTCCGGTGATATCTATTACCTGAGTTATGAAATGGTCTTCAAGCTAACGGCGAGTGGAAGTTCTGTTTTAGTCGCTGGTGGTAGTGGGAGTTCTTGCTCTCTCGCGGTAACCGGATTACCGGCAACCTCTGTAAACCTAGGGCTTTGTTCAACACGAGACTTCGCCGTTGATCCTTCTGCTTCAGGAGATATCTACATTGCTGTCGCTACGCCTGGAAAAGTTTTTAAAGTTTCCGGCGGTCTCATGACCACGGTTTATGACAACAGTGGTCCAGCGGGAGTTGCTGGTAGTTCAGGAACGGTTATTAGCAGTGGCACATTGTCGGCAAATCCAATATACGGCATTGCCTCGGCAGGGGATGGTAATCTGTACATTAGTGAAAGTCGCAGAATTCTAAAAGTTGACAGTTCGGGCGCTGTTTCTACCGTCATTACAAGTGCCGACGCGGGGGGCGCCGGATTTAGGAGTATAGCTGCTTTTGGGGATTTCATTTATGTGCGCTCTAGCGACTTCCGAGTTAGAGAAATATTTAGACCCTCCTCTAGCAGTCCCTATATTGTTACCGTGGTTGCTGGCAATGGAACTTATGGTTACAGTGGCGATGGAGGCAGTCCTACGGCGGCAAGTATAGGTGGTGCGGGCATAGCTATTCACGTAACCACCCAACCAGAAAGAAGAGGAAGAAGGGGAGCAATAATACCGCGATCCTCAACCGTAGACATTTACCTTGCTGAAACCAGCCAACATGTTGTGCGTGAATTTACTTTGACTCGTCAACGCTAATTTACCCTAAAAAATTTCCGCACCCATAAAAAAACTGCACCTGGCAAAACTCTTCCAATTTCTGTAATAATAAACGTATGGCGATGTTTTACAACCGATTCTCAGAGCGCGCCCAGCGGGCTATCTTAATAGCCCAGGAAGAGGCCAAGCGTTTAAACCACGATTATGTGGGAACGGAGCACATTCTTTTGGGCTTGGTCGCCATTAACGAAGGCGTCGCGGCGCAAGTGCTGGCCAATCTTGGAGTAGATTTAAAACGCGTCCGCGCCGAAATTGAAAAGATCGTTGGCACGGGTGACAATGTCATGCAGTTAGGGGAAATTCCCTTCACGCCAAGAAGCAAAAAAGTATTAGAGCTGGCCGTTGAAGAGGCCCAAAAGATGGGCCATACCTATGTCGGAACCGAACATATTTTACTTGGACTAATTCGAGAAGAAGAAGGCGTCGCCGCCCGTGTGCTGGTGAATTTGGGCATTCGCCTGGAAGTTGTCCGAAAAGAGGTTCTCAACCTTTTAGGAGAAACCGAAGGCAAAGAAGCACAGGGCGCCGCGGGATCAGCGCCTGCCACGCGCTCCGGAACGACGACGAAAGTTCGTTCCAAAACCCCAACCTTAGATGAATTTGGCAGAGATTTAACTCAACTCGCTCGAGAACAAAAATTAGACCCCGTCATCGGCCGAACCGACGAGATCGAGCGCGTGGAGCAAATTTTGTCCAGGCGCACTAAAAATAACCCCGTTTTAATTGGGGAACCCGGTGTTGGGAAAACGGCCATCGTGGAAGGCTTAGCGCAAAAAATAGCGACCGGCGAGGCTCCTGAAATTTTAGCCAACCGAAGAGTCGTCACCCTGGATTTGGCCGCCGTTGTGGCCGGAACTAAATATCGCGGTGAATTTGAACAACGATTAAAAAATATTATTGAAGAAATCAGAAGAGCGAAAAACTCTGTCATTCTATTTGTCGATGAACTGCACACCGTCATTGGAGCCGGAGCCGCGGAAGGCGCGATAGACGCGGCCAATATTCTTAAACCCGCTCTAGCTCGCGGCGAACTGCAATGCATTGGGGCCACAACAATTGATGAGTACCGCCGATACATTGAGCACGATCCCGCCCTCGAGAGACGATTTCAACCGGTTACGGTCGATCCTCCCAGCGTTGAGGAAACCATTCAGATTTTGCAGGGCCTCAAAGAGAAGTACGAACAGCACCATAAGGCAAAATACGACGCGGAGGCTATTACCCAAGCGGCTATACTGTCTGATCGTTATATTGCTGACCGCTTTTTACCGGATAAGGCGATCGACTTGATAGATGAGGCGGGTTCTAGAGCGAGACTCTCTTCCACAAAGCTTCCTCCATCCATTAAGGACAAGGAGGGCGAACTAACCACCTTGATGGAATCAAAGAATCAAGCTATCGCGCAACAGGATTACGAAAAAGCGGCCAAATTAAGAGACAAAGAAAGAGAATTTCGCAAAAACATTGAAGACATGAAAAAGAAGTGGAAACAAACCAGGGAAGAAGAAACCCCCATTATCAACGCCGAAGATATCGCTAATGTGGTTGCCAAATGGACGGGAATTCCCGTCTCCCGTCTCACGGAAACAGAACAAGAAAAGCTTTTGCACATGGAAGATGGTCTCCACAAACGAATAATCGGTCAAAATGAAGCCATCAAGGTTGTTTCGCAAGCTATTCGCCGCAGCCGCACCGGACTCAAAGACCCCAAAAAACCTATTGGCACGTTCGTATTTTTAGGTCCCACCGGCGTTGGCAAAACAGAATTGGCGCGAGCGCTGGCTGAGTTTCTCTTTGGCAATGAAGAGTCCTTAATACGCATCGACATGTCCGAGTATATGGAGAAATTCAACGTTTC
>OBEQ010048790.1_pt1 | contig 22010 bp, 19 predicted proteins | sample 1670901 | NCBI WGS metagenome assembly OBEQ01 (sample SAMEA104232315, study PRJEB22302) | groundwater metagenome | biome: forest; feature: aquifer; material: groundwater | place: USA | collected 2011-08-07 | depth 5.4 m
ACCATTACCCCCATTCAACTGATCAACACAATCAACAGCATCAACAACAAAAAGAAGAAAAAGAACTGCTGCTAGTTCATTCATAAAAAAGTGACATTTCTATCTTGCACAAAAGGTGACATTTCTAAATTGCGTTGACAATGACTTATGAAATGGTTGACACTCCATGTTGATCTGCTATAATCAAAACTTTATAAATTTGAGTATTACCATTGCTTATGGCAATTGCCGAACAAAACGAAACCAAAAATCTCGAAGCTGCAGCCAGCCACACGTCCACCCATTCCACCGGCAAGAAAAAAAGTGTTCCCGAGGGTTTGTGGGCCAAATGTCCTTCCTGCACCCAAGTTATTTTTAACAAAACGCTTGCTGAAAATTTGTCAGTTTGTCCGAAGTGTGATTATCATTTCGTCATCGGAGCAAGTGAAAGAATTTGCCAATTGGTAGATCAGGGGACTTTCATCGAAATGGAAGCCAAGCTGAAATCGTCCGACCCTCTAAATTTCCAAGGCCCCAAGTCTTATCTTGAAAAAATTAAGCAGGACCAGAAAAAAACCGGATTAAAAGAAGCTGTGATTGTGGGCCAGGGTGAAATTGAAAACACAAAAGTGGCGCTTGCGGTGACAGATTCGCGGTTCATTATGGGGTCCATGGGTTCCGTGGTAGGCGAGAAGATCGCGCGAATCATTGAATCGGCAACGGAAAAAAAACTTCCGCTCATCATTATTTCCGGTTCCGGCGGCGGCGCGCGTATGTACGAAGGCGCTCTTAGCCTTATGCAAATGGCAAAAACATCGGCAGCCATCGGACGTTTTTCAAAAACCAAACTTCCGTACATTTCCGTGCTGACCAATCCTACCATGGGCGGTGTGATGGCAAGTTTTGCTTCTCTTGGTGATTTTATGATCGCGGAACCAAAAGCGCTTATCGGATTTGCAGGCCCCCGCGTGATCGAACAAACCATCCGTCAAAAGTTGCCATCTGATTTCCAAACTTCCGAATTCTTATTAGAACATGGCATGATTGATTTTGTGGTCTCACGAAAAGAACTGAAGCTGGTCATTCATCAATTGCTGCAGCTTTGTCGAGGTTAAAAAATGGCACGTGTCCTGCTTCAAAATATCAGCAAAGTGTACAGCGGTTCTATCATTGCAGTCGACCGCGTCTCGCTTGAAATTAAAGATAAAGAGTTTGTGGTATTGGTGGGCCCGTCCGGCTGCGGGAAATCAACCACGTTGCGCATGATTGCGGGACTTGAGGAAATTTCCGCCGGAAAAATTTTTATCGACGATCATTTTGTGAATGACGTCCCTGCGAAAAGCCGCGACATTGCAATGGTTTTTCAAAATTACGCACTCTATCCTCACATGAACATTTATGAAAATATGGCATTTGGTTTAAAACTCCGCCGCTACCCCAAAAAAGAGATCGATCGGCGCGTTTATGAAGCCGCTGAAATTTTAGGTTTGGCCAGCCGGTTAAAACGCAAACCCAAAGAGCTTTCGGGCGGCGAACGTCAGCGGGTTGCCGTTGGACGGGCTATTGTCCGGAAGCCGAAAGTATTTTTATTTGACGAACCACTCAGCAATCTGGACGCCAAATTGCGCGTTCAAATGAGATCCGAAATTAAAAAATTGCACAACCGTCTGCAGTCAACCATGGTGTACGTCACGCACGATCAAGTTGAAGCGCTCACACTCGGTGACCGGATTGTGGTCATGAAAGACGGTGTCGTTCAGCAGGTTGACAACCCTATCCGGCTTTACACCACCCCCAAGAATAAATTCGTTGCCGGTTTTATTGGGTCGCCGCCGATGAACTTTTTAAATGGAACCATTGCTGCACAAAATGGAGACCTTTATTTCCGCGATAAAACCATGCGGCTTAAGATTTTAAAACAACATGCCAAACCGCTTGAGAAATACATCAACCGCCCGATTCTTTTCGGCATCCGTCCGGAAGACATTTACGACAAGCTGTTTGCGCAGGATGCATCTGAAGAATTTACCGTTACGGCGACCGTAGATCTTGTCGAACCGATGGGTTCGGAAATTTATATTTATTTCACAGTCGGCCGAAATAATTTTATCGCGCGGGTAAGCAACCAAGATACGGCAGTTGCCAATCAGGATGTTCAGGTTGTGTTTGACATGTCAAAGGCGCATTTTTTTGATTTAGACACGGAAGAAACAATTGTTTGAACCGCCGCGAATTTTTAAAGCGCGTATCTATTTTGAGAGTCAGTGCTGTTAACCGGATAAGACAATGCCATCAACTGGCATCTCAGACCGTCAAAGTTGGAACCACGTTTTTTTCACGCTTGCTGCATTTGCCGCCGCTCTTTTTTTAATTTTTGCCTCTTTTCACACCTTCAGACAATTTAGTTTTGCGCGAGAACATTCACTCATCAGTCTTTCCCTGTACGGTTTCTCATGTTTCCTTCCCATTTTGTGCGGCTGGATTGGATTGAGGCGCTTGGGGATTATTTTATTTTCAGTGCTCTCATCCGTCGGTGTTGTTTTGTTTGCGTTGGTCACACATCATCACGAATTTATTTTGTATGTTGCTTGTTATTCCGGGCTCATTTTTTTAACCCATTGGGTTGATAAACAAAAATCTGATGAGGTTGTCATTCGGGAAATTGAGATTGAAAAATATTCGGTTGAAAAAAATGATCTTGAAATTGCATTCAAAGAAAAAGGGAAGAACATCAGTGTTTGTTTTGAGAAATATTCGGCGTATTACAATTTGAGGCGGCTTGCGGATGAATTTTCAACCAGCCTTGAATTGTCACGGCTCGGAGATTTGATTGTCTCGCGCACGCTTGAATTTATTCAAAAAGGAAATTTGTGCCTTTTATTTTTAGCTGCCTTCGATAAGGATGAAATTTCGCTTGTCGCTTCGAAGAGCACGGATCTGAAGCTGAAAGTGAAGAAGAAATTGGGCGATTTATTTGATTTTTGGGTTTTAAGAAACCGGCAGCATTTGCTCATTTCCGATACGCAAAAAGATTTTCGCTTTGATCTGAAAAAAACAGCGGCTTCCGAAGAAGTAAGGAGCGCGATTCTCTCGCCCTTATTGCATGAAGGAAAAGTGGTCGGGACTCTGCGGATTAATTCCGATCACCCGGATACCTTCACCACCGATCACTTGAGGCTTCTGGATGCCATCTCAACCTTGGCCTCATCGGCGTTGTCAAACGCGATGCTTTACCAAAAAACAGAAGAATTAGCCATTCGGGATTCCCTGACACATCTCTATGTCCAGCGTTATTTTCTTGAACGGTTAAAGGAAGAACACAAACGAGCGCTTCTCACGCATGAGCCGCTTTCTTTTTTGATGTGTGATTTGGATCATTTTAAAGAAATCAATGATCAATACGGCCATGCGATTGGGGATTTGGTTTTGGTTCGCGCGGTTGAAGGGCTGCAAAAATTTTGTGAGCAGGGAATTATTGCGCGCTACGGAGGCGAAGAATTTACAGTTTTGCTGCCGCACGTAACCAAATCGGAAGCGTATCAAATGGCAGAAAAAGTCCGGTCATTTTTGGACGCCCAAGTGATTGATATGCGCCGCGAGAAAATTCGAGTGACAATTTCAATCGGGGTTGCCAATCTTCCGGACGATACGCTAGACCCGGAAGAATTGGTTCGGCAAGCGGATGAACGTTTATATCAAGCCAAACGATCCGGGCGAAATCGGGTATGTTAAAGCGAATCGTTTTTGTCATCATCTCACTCAGTTTGCTTTTACTCGCATCCTTTCAAAGCATCGATTCTGATGATATTTTTTTTGTTTGGTTCTCGTTTTTTTTATTGTGCGTTTTTTACAATCTCAGCAAAGAAGACCATTGGATTAGCAGAATTTTTCTGATTCTCTATATCCTCACGGATTTCCTTCAATGGAACCGGGTGACCCCGAAACAATTCTTTCTCTTCAATGTGACTGCCCTTGGTTCCGTATGGATTTGGTTTTATTATTTTCAGTTTTCCAAGAACGTCATTGCCGCTGTTGAAAATCAAAAAAATAGAGTCGTTGATGACATTGGAATTTTACGGGAAAAATATCACGCGCGCATGGAAAGCTTGAACCATTTAGAAAGGCAGGTTGGCGGGCTTTTGGATCTTTTTGAAGCGGCAAAAGATTTCAACGAGTGCCTTTATTTCGATCAATTGCTCGAAATCTTGGATAAACGCGTCAAAGATCAAATCCGTTTCCGAGCCCTCAGCATCATTTTATTGCCGAGTCATGAAGAGAAAAACGAAATCATTTTACGCGCCATGAGTGTCGGGAAGGAAAACCAAGAGAATTTAATAACCCGGAGTCCCACACCCTTTGAAATTTTTTGCGCGAGCGAAGCAAAACGGGCTAATCAAGTTATCCGAATTGAGTCGGCGGGTGATTTTAAAAATTTTGCCTATAGAAAAGGCGAAGAAGAATCAATCGTTTTTCCTCTTTGGATTTTTCCGCTGCAAGTTGAAGAGAAAGCAATCGCAGCCATGCTGACCGAAGGCGGGTCCATGGATGACTTTCCGAAGTTTGAATTGCTTGCATCACAGCTTGCGCTGCAAGTGAAGAAAATCAGTTTGTATGAAACTGTGAAAGAGCTTTCCATTATCGACGGGCTTACCAAAACTTATGTGCGCCGGCATTTCTTGGAACGTTTTGAAGAAGAGTTGAAGCGCGCGATTAAACGTAAAAGCCCTTTAAGTGTTTTAATGTTAGACATTGATCATTTCAAAAGTTATAATGATCAATTCGGTCATTTGGTGGGGGATAGCACGCTTCGGGAAGTGGCAGCGGTCATTAAAGAACATGTGCGAAAAGTGGACTTGGTTGCCCGTTACGGCGGCGAAGAATTTGCAATTGTCATGCCAGAAATTGGAAGTTCGGCAAATGTGGAAACGGCTGAACGAATTCGCTCAGCCATTGCGCGAAAACAGTTCCGGCTCTACGATGAAGAAACAAAAGTAACCGTGAGCATTGGAATCTCGTCCTTTCCGAAAGACCTGGATGACAAAAACATTGCCGAATTTCATGAATCGCTCATGTTAGATTTGATTCAAAAAGCGGATAAAGCACTTTATCAAGCCAAAGATGAAGGGCGAAACAGGGTTGTCAGTTACGAGTAATCGCATTCATTAGTTTAATTCGGGAGAATCAGATGAAAATTTTTCTAGATACTGCCAGCATTGATGAAATTAAAGAAGCGGCTTCTTGGGGAGTTCTGGACGGAATTACGACAAACCCTTCTCTTGTCAGTAAAGAGAAAATTGATTTCCGATCACTCATCAAACAAATCTGCGCGATTGTGGATGGGCCTGTGAGTGCCGAAGTTGTGAGCATGAAAACGTCCGAGATGATTGCGGAGGGCCGTGAGCTTGCTCGCATTCATGGGAATGTGGTTGTAAAACTTCCGCTCATTATCGAAGGCTTAAAAGCGCTCAAACAACTCACGCAAGAAAATATCAAAACCAACGTGACGCTTTGTTTTTCGGCAACTCAAGCGCTTCTTGCCGCAAAAATTGGAGCGACCTATATCAGCCCGTTTGTCGGCCGGCTTGACGATATTGCACATGACGGAATGAGTGTCATTAAAGACATTCGGACCATTTACAACAATTACGGATTTAAAACGCAAATTTTAACGGCAAGTGCGCGCGGACCTCTCCATGTGCTAGAAGCGGCGCGGCTGGGATCCGACGTTGTGACGGTGCCTTTTAAAGTGTTGCAGCAAATTGTAAAGCATCCGCTGACGGATATTGGGTTGGAAAAATTTTTGGCAGACTGGCAATCTTCACAGCAACATCAGTTTGCTCAAGCCAAATAACACAACCTGTTAAAAATATTTCATTCGAATTATCCATGACACAGATTGTGAAACGAAATTGTCTGCTGGATCCAAAATTATCCATCCTGTTTCTTGTCTTCCTGATCTCTTTTTCTTCGTTAGGAACCGTACTTGCCGAAGAACCTGAACAACCCTCTAACCAAAAAGAGACAAAGCTTGAGCTTGCCAAAAAAAAGAAACCAAAATCAGCGGAAAAAACAGAGAACAGTCAAACATCCGAACGCAAGCGTGCAGAAATTGAAGCATCCAAAAAGAACGAGCCGGAAGTCGAAGCGGTTGCGGATGATCTGGAGTATGTCAAGGAGGAAAAAAAGTTAGTTGGCCGCGGAAATGTAGTGGTGAGCCAAAAGGACATTCGATTGCTCGCCGATAAAGCAGAAATTTTTACGGATACTAAAAAAACTTACGCGGAAGGCCATGTGACCGTTATGCGAAATGACATGAGCCTTTCGGGAGACAAAGGGTTTTACGATTTTACGAATCATCAGGCCTCTTTTCCCAACGGAAGATTTTCACATCCGCCGTTTTATGTCAACGGTGAGCAAATTGAACAGGTTTCAAAAAATCAGATTAATATTTATCAAGCGGTGATTACAACCTGTCCTTTGCCGCACGGGCACTATGACTTTAAAGCAAATCGTGCGACGATTTATCCGGGAGATAAAATAGTTGCATGGAATGTGACATTTCGCATTTTAAAATTTCCCATATTCTGGCTGCCCTATATCGTTATCCCTTTAGACCAAGAAACAGGTCCGATTGATCTTGGCGGGGGGCAATCAAAAAATTTTGGTAATTTTCTGCTGATGGGAAAAACCTTTTCAGTGATCCCGCCGGCTGATGGGCGCGAAATAAAAACCAAATTTCATGTCGATCGTTATACCAAGCGAGGGACTGCAATCGGCAATGAATCTTGGTATCATCTGGATAAGCTTGGCGACGGATATTTAAAAATGTATCGAATTAAAGATTCCCATGCGTCGGATCCGTTTTTCTTCGAATCTGACGAAGCTTGGCACAGCAAAGAAAGAGCGCGGATTACATGGAAGCATCGAACAGATTTTGATCCGAATACCAATTTCATTGCACTAGTCAATAAATACAAAGATCCCGATTTTTTTCATCAATTTTTTAATCCCGAATTTTCCAAAGAGCCGGTTCCTCAGTCATTTTTCACATTGACGCGGAATGTCAAAAATTATGGCATATTGGTGGATGTGCAGAAGCGGGTCAATGATTTTGATAACGTGCTGGAAAGGCTTCCGGAAGTGCGTTTCAATTGGAATAGTACAGAAGTGCAGAATACGGGTGTTTACTATACCAACACGTCAAGGTATACCAATTTCCACAGTGTTGGGCATAACACGATAACAAATTCTGAAGACCCGAGAAGGAGAGCATTCACAGATACGATTAGTCACTTATCAGAATATGATACGTTTCATGAGATAACGTACCCCAAAAAGATTTTCCGCTATTATGATATCACGCCAAGCGGAAATGCCCGGTGGACATTCTGGAACCACAACGGCCATGGGAAATTTTATACGTCGCGGCATGTTTTAGGTTTGGGAACGGAAGGGAGCACCCGCTTTTTTCGTTTTTTTGAAATTCCAAAAGGAAGTTTTTTAGGAATTAAAGCCGATCGTATGCGTCATATTGTGAAACCCATTATTACGTATACCAGCACTCGCGAAGTGAGCACCCGGCCGGAGCTGGTTCCCCCGTTGGGTATTGGCGCTTCCGTATCGGATGTGATTCGCTTTGGTTTGGAAAACCGGATTCAGACGAAATCAGGCGGTCAACGGGTTGATATTGTCAGTTTCAATACCTATGCCAATTATGAATTCAATAATCCGAACAATGACACGCGGTTTACAACGGCAGATGGAGAACTTACGCTCCGGCCGTATCCGTGGCTTCAATTCCGTTTATCCGTCCCGGTTGATTTGAAACAACACCGAAGGACTGGCAATACGCTTGATATGGTGATTAAAAGTAAATACGTTGATATTCAGTTGAATCACCGATATGTGCTCACTTCTAAGGAATCGCTGGATTCAGATAATTTCTTTAGAAGAGAAACCAACATCGTAACGTTAAATGAAACCATTCACTTGAATGATCGTTGGAGTATCGGAAGCTACATGAGGTGGGAACTCAAGCGCCATTCATTCAGGGAATACGAGGGGAGCATTTCCCGCGATCTGCACGATTGGGTGATTGATGTCGGTGAAAATATCCGGCACTCAAATATCAATTGGCTTGATCACGTCCTTTTCTTCCGGATTCAATTGAAAGCATTTCCCGGACTGGATTTTTCAAGCGGTCAACGTGCTCAATTTCCGGATGCAAGAATCGGAGAGAGCGTATCAGGGGCGAACGTTGCGCCGCCTCCGCCGTCATTGGCATAATGGTAGATTCTTAGCTTATTCATTTTTAAATAATTAGGGGCAGTTTTTTATGCAAATTGCGATTATCGGATCTGGGCACGTGGGTTTGGTAACGGGTGCTTGTTTTTCTGAGCTGGGTCATGACGTCGTGTGTGTGGATTCCGATTCCAAGAAGATCGCGTTATTAAAAAAAGGCGGCTGTCCGATTTTTGAGCCGGAGCTTCACGACCTCATTCGCCGCAGCGTTGCCCAAGGCCGGCTTCATTTCACAACTGAAATTAAATCCGCCGTCCGCTCCAGCGAAATTCTCTTTATTTGTGTCGGAACGCCCCCGCAGGAATCGGGAGAAACCGACCTGACCGCTGTTGTTCAAGTCGCAAAAACCATTGCAAAGCACATGAAATCTTATCGATTGATTGTAGAGAAAAGCACCGTTCCAGTTCGGACCGGCACGCAGGTTAAGAAAACCATTCAGGAAAACTTAAAACGACATATTTCTTTTGACGTTGCCTCCAACCCTGAATTCCTGCGGGAAGGAAGTGCCGTACAGGATTTCTTAGTTCCGGACAGGATCGTGATTGGGGTAGAAAGCAAACGCGCCGAAGAATTGCTCCGGAAGCTTTACCGCCCGTTCCGGGCTCCGATTTTAGTCACCGATATCAAAAGTTCTGAAATCATCAAGCACGCTTCCAACTCATTTTTATCCATGAAAGTTTCTTTTATTAATGTGATTGCAAGGCTTTGTGACCGGGTGGGCGCTGATGTGGTAAAAGTTGCGGAAGGCATGGGCATGGATGCGCGGATCAATCGGAGTTTTCTAAATGCCGGAATTGGTTTCGGGGGTTTTTGTTTCCCCAAAGATCTTGCCGCATTCATTCACATTGCCGAAAAAAATGGTGTTCCTTTTAATCTTTTGCGGGAAGTTTTGGATATTAACGATACTCAAAAAGATTACTTTATCGAATTAATTGAAGGGGAAATTGGGAATTTAAGAGGGAAAAAATTAGCGGTGCTCGGCCTTTCATTCAAGCCAAATACGGATGATATGCGATATGCGCCGTCTCTCGAGATTGTTCCCGCACTGATTGAAAAAGGCGCGAGCGTCCACGCATACGATCCGGCCGCAATGGCGGAGGCAAAACAGTTATTTAAAAAAGCTCATTTCTCCGACTCTGCTTATAAAGCCTGCAAAGGAGCCGATGCGATTTTAATTTTGACGGAATGGCGTGAGTTTGAAGAAATTGATTTGAGCCGGTTAAAAAAGACAGTGCGTTCGCCTGTCGTGATTGACGGACGGAATATTTATGATCCGGAAATAATGCAATCAAAAGGTTTTCGTTATCACGGAATCGGCAGGAGCTGATATGGATCAAATCAAAGGAATTGTGCTGGCGGGCGGACTTGGCTCAAGACTTTATCCGCTGACGAAGGTGACCAATAAACATCTTCTGCCCGTTTACAATAAACCGATGATTTATTATCCGGTGGAAATGTTGCTAAAGGCCGGTATTCGGGATGTCATGATTGTAACGGGAGGAACCTCAGCCGGTGATTTTATGCGCTTACTGGGTGATGGACACGAACTCGGCTTAAAAAGTCTGAGTTTCACGTATCAGGAGGGAGAAGGCGGAATTGCGCAGGCGCTGTCGCTGACGGAACGCTTTTCCGGCGGAAACAAAGTGGTGGTTGTTTTGGGTGATAATCTTTTCGAGGACAATATTGCACCTTTTGTGAAAAAATTTGCAAAACAAGAAAAAGGGGCTAGGATTCTTTTGCGGGAAGTTAGCGATGCGCATCGATTCGGAGTTGCGGAAATTAAAAATGGCAAAATTGAGCGGATTGTCGAAAAACCAAAAAAACCAAAAAGTCGGCTGGCGGTAACGGGAATTTACTTTTATGATTCTCTTGTATATCGAATCGTCAAAACGCTAAAACCTTCCGGACGCGGCGAACTTGAAATTACAGATGTTAATAACGCGTATCTTCAAGCAGACAGTTTAAAGTTTGATATTTTAAAGGGTTATTGGACAGATGCCGGTACGTTTGAATCTCTCTTTCGCGCCAATCAGTTAGCGTTTTCTGCGGCGGGAAAAATCAAGCGATCAACATGAGACGGTTTCTCATTACGGGCGGCGCAGGATTCATCGGCTCCAATTTCATCAGATTTCTGTTGCGTTCACACCCGGATATTTCCATTGTAAATTTAGACAAGTTAACCTACGCCGGAAATTTGGAAAATCTGAAGGAAATCGAAAACAATCTACATTACCAATTTGTAAAAGGAGACATTTGTAACGCGCGATTAATGGAACGTTTGATGCAGAGCGCGGACACCGTTGTGCATTTTGCATCTGAAACACATGTCGATCGCTCAATTGATTCCGCTGAAGATTTTGTTCAGACGAACATCGTGGGCACCCGAGCGTTGCTTGACGCCGCTTTAAAGACTCGCCGGATGAGGCGGTTCATTCATTTTTCGACCGATGAGGTTTATGGCGCGGTGCGGGAAGGGTATTTTACGGAAGAATCCCCCTTTCGCCCGACAAGTCCTTACGCGGCTTCGAAAGCTGCCGCTGATTTAATGGTTCAGGCGTATCAAAAAACACACCGGATTCCCGCGATCATTTTGCGCGGGTGCAACAATTTCGGGCCTTATCAATTTCCGGAAAAGGTAATTCCGCTTTTTATCACCAATCTTTTAGAGGGGAAAAATATTCCCATTTACGCGCGCGGTGAAAATAGCCGTGAATGGATTTACGTGGAAGATACTTGCCGGGCGATTTATCTTGCGCAGGAACGCGGAAGTGTTGGTGACGTATACAATGTCGGGTCAGATTTTGAGTTGAAGAATATCGAACTGGCCAGGCGGATTCTCGGCGAAATGAATTCAAACGACAGCCGGATTGCGTTTGTAAAAGATCGGCCCGCTCATGATTTAAGATATCGTTTAAAGTCAGCGCGAATCAAGCAGCTTGGTTTTCAGATTGAAAGTTCATTCGACGTTCAGCTTCGGTTAACGATTGATTGGTATCAAAAAAATAAAAATTGGTGGAAACCGCTCAAGAAAGATCGCTACACTTTGAAATAGGAATTAAAGAATGAAAATATTAGTCACAGGTGCCAACGGAATGCTTGGGAAAGATTTGATTACAGAACTTGGAAATGAATTTGATGTGTATGGTTTTATGCGTGGGCGTGATCCGCGGCCGCGTTTTTATCAATGTGATATTACCAATCGAAACAGCACCATCAAAGGAATTGAGCGGGTGAATCCGCAGGTGGTGATTCATGCCGCAGCCATGACCGATGTGGATGCGTGTGAAAATGACCGGCAAAGCGCGACGCGTGTAAACTTTGAAGGCACGAAAAATGTGGTGGACGGCTGCCGGCACGTCAAAGCCATGTGCATTTATATCAGCACGGATTTTGTATTTAACGGTGAGCAGCGAGATCCGTACCGGGAGACCCAATTGCCGCATCCGATCAATGTTTATGGTGAATCGAAGCTGCTCGGAGAATTCTACGTTCGGGATCAAAGCTTGCGCTATTTAATTTTACGAACCTCGTGGCTGTTTGGTAAGAACGGCAGAAATTTTATGTCAAAAATTTTGGAGCGCGCTCAAGAATCCAGCGAATTATATGTGGTGAATGATCAAAAAGGAAGCCCCACGTACACGAAAGATCTTGCAAATGGGATTCACTCTATTTTGAAATATATACGTGAAAATGGCCCGTCCGAGAAATCCACTCTCAATGCAATTTATCATGTCAGTAACCGCGGAGTTGCGACTCGTTTTGAAGTGGCACGTGAACTTTTAAAGCAGGCGCACCTGGAACAGGTGAAAATAAACCCGATGGAGTCTTTAGAACTTAAAAACATCGTAAAGCGGCCGCAGAATTCAGCGCTTGATAACAGCCGTTTTGAAAAAACATTTGGGATCTCACTGCGACCTTGGCAGGAAGCAATTTCTGATTATCTCAAAGAAATTCCATTAAAAGGAGAAGTCAGTCATCAAAAGTAATTTGGAAAAAAAAATTAAAGACCATCAAGCAACCATCGCGATCATCGGGCTCGGATACGTTGGGCTGCCGCTTGCGGTTGAATTTGCGAAATCGGGCTTTTCTGTGATCGGAATCGATGTGGATGAGCGAAAAGTTCAAAACATTCATTCCAGAAAATCTTACATTCAAGATGTTCCGGCAGAAGAAATTAAATATTTGGTAGCCGGGGGGCAATTAAAGGCAACGACACGCTTTGATAAATTAAAGGAAGCAGACGCCATTATTGTTTGCGTGCCAACCCCTCTCAATCGAATCAAAGAGCCGGACCTCTCTTTTATTTTGGCAGCTGCGGATCAGATAAAAGCGCATCTGCGAAAAAATCAACTGGTCATTTTAGAAAGCACGACATATCCCGGAACTACCAATGAAGTGATTTTGCCGAAACTTCAGAAGACCAAAATGAAAGTTGGGTCAGATTTTTTTCTTTCGTTTTCACCCGAGCGGATTGATCCGGGCAACAAAAAATTTCCGGTCTCAACCATCCCAAAAGTGGTGGGAGGAATTACGCCGGCCTGCACCAAAATGGCGGCGTTGCTGTACTCGCAAGTTTTTTTTCGCGTCGTTCCGGTTTCGTCCGCCCGAACGGCTGAAATGGCAAAATTGCTTGAAAACACCTTTCGAATTGTGAACATTGGGCTTGTGAATGAACTTGCAACCGTTGCCGGTTCGCTCGGTGTTGATATTTGGGAAGCAATCGATGCGGCCCGGACAAAACCCTTCGGATTCATGCCTTTTTATCCCGGCCCCGGTGTTGGCGGACATTGCATCGGAATTGACCCGCTCTACCTTTCGTGGAAAGCAAGAATCCAAGGGCATAACATTCGTTTTATTGAATTGGCGCGCGAGATCAATGCCAACATGCCGCGGTATGTCGTGAGCCGGGTTCAACGGGAGTTAATTCACCATCGGAAGATAGCCATTCATCGCGCCAGCATTTTTGTGATCGGCGTTACTTACAAGCGGGATGTGGGTGACACACGGGAATCGCCCGCATTTGAAGTGATTGAAGAACTGACACAGCTTGGAGCGCAAGTGGTTTATCATGACCCCTTTGTGCCAAAAATTGCAATGAGTTCGGTCAAATTAAATTCGAAGCAATTGACAGACGAAGCGTTAAAACGTCACGACCTTACCTTAATCCTAACCGATCACTCATCCCTCAATTACACGCTGATCCAAAATGCATCAAAATTGATTTTGGATACGCGCAATGTCATGAAAAATTTTAAATCTAAAAAGATTATCAGACTCTAAACTTCAAGAAAGGATGGATTCGGTTTTATGAGTACCTGTTTGGTCACGGGCGGTGCCGGTTTTATTGGTTCTCATATTGTGGAAGCGCTTGTCCAACGCAAAATAAAAGTAAAAGTGATTGACAATCTCTCAACCGGATTTTTGGACAATCTGATACCTTTTGGCCGCGCTGTCGAATTTCAAAAAGGCGATATTTGTAAAACTCAAGATATCGAGCGTGCGGTGCAAGGAGTGGATTACGTGTTTCACACCGCCGCCAATCGAGCCGTTGCGAGATCGGTGGATGATCCGCTCTATACCAACGAAGTGAATGTGACCGGAACGTTAAACGTTTTGCTTGCTGCCCGGAGTGCCAAAGTAAAACGGGTCATTTATTCTGCGTCCTCTTCCGCTTATGGAGAGACCGATAAAGATGTTTTGCAAGAAACGGATTTGCCCATGCCCGAATCGCCTTACGCGGCTCAAAAATTGATGGGGGAATATTACTGCCGTATTTTTACTCGTCTTTATGGTCTGGAAACAGTTTCGCTGAGGTATTTTAATGTATTTGGGCCTCGTCAAAATCCCGAGTCCAAGTATTCCGCGGTGATTCCAATTTTTGTCGCGAGAATGTTGAAGGATGAACCGCCTGAAATTCATTGGGATGGAAAGCAGTCCCGCGATTTTTCCTATGTGGACAATGTCGTTTACGGAAATCTTTGCGCCATGACGGCTGCGAGAGCGTCGGGTGAGGTATTTAACATTGCTTGTCATGAGGAATACTCGGTTTTGGATATATTTCACGAATTAAAAAAGATTCTTAAAAAACCGAATATCCAGCCCATTTTCGAACCAAAACGAGCCGGAGATGTGCGGCGGACCTTTGCCGATATTTCCCAAGCACGGAAAATTTTAAAATTTAAGCCCCAGACACCCTTTCATGCGGGTTTAAAGAAAACCGTTGATTGGTTCTTGGAGAGTAAAATTTTAGAACGGGCCGCCCTTTAAATGAAGACCGTTGTGATAACGGGTGGGGCAGGTTTTATCGGCTCGCACCTCACCGAATATTTTTTGAAGCAAAAATTTCGTGTCTTGTGCCTGGATAACTTGATCACAGGATCTTTAAGAAATATTGAACCTTTTAGGTCAAATCCACGATTTGAATTTATCAATCACAACGTCTGTAACCATATTGACATTTCCGCCCGCGTTGAATCCGTTCTTCATTTCGCCTCTCCCGCAAGCCCCATTGATTATTTAAAGCATCCGATTCCCACCTTGAAAGTGGGTTCTTTGGGTACTCACAATGCGCTCGGATTTGCAAAGGCGAAAAAGGCCGTGTTTTTACTTGCTTCCACTTCAGAAGTTTATGGGGATCCGCTCGTTCATCCGCAGAATGAAGATTATTGGGGAAATGTAAATCCAATTGGACCACGGGGTGTTTATGACGAAGCAAAACGTTTTGCGGAAGCCTTGACGCTCGCTTATCATCGCGCACACAAAATGGACGTTAAAATCGTCCGGATTTTTAATACCTACGGGCCCCGCATGAGATTGCAGGACGGACGCGCCATTCCAAACTTTATTTCTCAAGCGCTCGACCATGAGCCGATCACGGCTTACGGTGACGGGTCTCAAACGCGAAGTTTTTGTTATGTGGATGATCTGGTCCGAGGAATTGCGGCATTGTTAAGTTCAAAGCATCATGGCCCGATTAATCTTGGCAACCCGAATGAAATGACAATTTTGGAACTTGCCCGGAAAATTACGAAATTAACGCACAGTAAAAGCAAAATTATTTTTAAGCCGCTGCCTGTCGATGACCCGAAAGTGAGGCAGCCTGATATCACAAGAGCTAAAAAACTTCTTAAATGGCAGCCGAAAGTTAATCTGGATACCGGTCTTACGAAGACCATCGCCTATTTTAAAAAACTGAAATGAAAGTCCTCGTCACCGGTTCGTCCGGATTTGTTGGGCAGCATCTTGTGCGCTTTTTAACTACAAAAAAATGCCGCGTGAGCGGGACCTTTCATAAACACCGGCCGGCTGCAATTTCAGGCATCGATTTTCACCACTGCAACTTTTTCAATCACAAGGATGTTCTCCATCTTCTTAAAAAGATCCGGCCGGACCATATTGTCCACTTGGTTGGACAGAGTTCACCGGGGCTTTCATGGAAAAAACCGTACGAAACCATTCAAGGGAATGTTTTTTCAACGTTTCACTTGCTGGACGCCTGCCGCGAACTGAATCTAAAGCCGAAGATTTTATATGTTTCATCCGCTCACGTGTATGGACAATCATTTTATGAACATAAGAATGTATCTGAAACCATATTGCCAAAGCCGTTAGATCCTTATGCGACATCTAAAATTCAGGCGGAATATTTTGTGCTTCAGTATTGGTATCAATTTAAGATTCCGTCTTTTATTATGCGCGCGTCTGCCCATACGGGGATTGGACAGCCGCCTTTCTTTGTGATTTCTAATTTTTGTAAGCAGATTGCTGAGATTGAAATGGGAAAGCAAGAACCCGTTATTTTTGTCGGAAATTTGAATGTTGAGCGCGGGTTTGTTGCGGTAGAAGATATGGTGCGGGCCTATTGGCTGGCGCTTAAAGGCGCGAAACCGGGGGAAATATACAATGTGGGCGCAACGCGAGTGAAGAAGATGTCGAGTTGGCTGAATCAGCTTTTAGAGCTGAGTCCTGTGAAAGTGAAAGTGAGAATGGATCCCGCCAGAAAACGTTTAAAGGAACCGTTACGAATCGCAATTGACAGCACAAAGTTTCGAAAGTTAACGCGCTGGAAGGAAAGTGTGCCGCTCTCGGGTGCATTTCAAAATGTATTAAATTGGTGGCGGAAGTATGTCTGATGTTGATTTTATTGTTGTTACAAAAGACCAGCTAGATTTTACCCGGCAGTGTGTCGAAAGTATTTTTAAAAATATTAGAGAATCCTTTCATTTAATCATCGTTGATAATGGCAGCTGTGAAGATACGTTAGCGTATCTTACGCAGTTGAATGAACGTCAAAGCGCAAGACAAAAAGTAACCGTCGTTTTAAACCATGAAAATTTAGGATACGCATTAGGTCTTAACAAGGGTTTAGAATTTTCAAATGCTCCGTATGTTTTCTTCTGCAACAATGACATTGAGATTTTTGACGAAGCTGTTACCGAAATGATCCGCATTGCCAATGCGAAAGAAAATTTTGGCCTTGTCAATCCCAATTCAAATGAATTTGGCCTGAAAGGGTATGACGCGCTTTTTTTAAATGCGCAACGCGGGAAATGGGTTGAGCGGTGTCACACCTCCGGCTTTTGCGTTTTGGTGAAGCGGGAAGTGATTAAAAAGATCAAAGGAATCGATCCCGAGTTTGGCCCGGCTTATTTCGAAGATATGGATTTTGCAGAACGAGCGAAGCAAGCCGGTTTTCTCTGTGTCGTGGCAAAAGGCGCTTACATTCATCATTTTGGAACAAGAACTTTTCTCGCGAAGGAAAAACAGGCGCTTTGGGAGAAACACAAGGAAAAGTTTATTCAAAAATGGGGCGGCACAAAATGGTTCTTATCCGTGTCGGGAAGTTCCGTGATTCAAAATAAATCAGAGCGGGAAAAGTTAATGGCTCATCTTTTACAAATTGCGCGGCGTGAAATCGCCATCCTTTATATTTTTGTGCCGGTTGGTTTCGGGAAATATTTTCGTGATATTCACGATAGTTTTAGAATTATCGAAATGCCTGATTTTTGGATGGTGCCTGCAGGACTTATCCGCGCACTTCGCTCCCGGACTCAAAAACCAATTTCAAAAATATTTACGTGGGGAGAAAGAGGTGAACGAAATTGGTCGCACTTTAAAGCACTTCACGGAGCGCAGGTTTTCGATCTATCGAAAGAAGCAATCGCCGCTTCATAAATTTGCACGAGCCGTTCCATGTGCGCGCTTCCAGTAAATTCTGCTTCGAATCGTTTACGTCCGGCTTTTCCCATGCGTTCCGTGCGCTCCGGATTTTGCAAGAGGTCATCAATTTTTTTTGCAAGTTCATTCACATCCTGCGCCTCCACAAGAAAACCGGTCTCACCGTCATTGAGCCATTCCGGAATTCCGCCGATTCGAAATCCGATGACAGGTTTTGACATGGCCATGGCTTCAAGGCCAACCGTAGGAAATGAATCTGGATAGATGGACGGAACGACAAGAAAAGCGCAGGATGCCAGATAATTTTTTATTTTTTCGTGCGGCTGATTTCCCAAAAAATGAACCCGATCCTGTATTTGAAGGTTTTCTGCCAGCTTTTCCAGCTTAGGCCGGTCTTCACCGCCACCCACAATTTCCAATTCACAGGATGATTTTGTTAACGCAAGCGCACGCAAAAGATATTCGACGCCTTTATATGGACGCAGCCTTCCAAGAAAAAGGATTTTTTTTGAATTTTTTAGATCATTTTCTGAAGAAGTATCAGTTGCTATATTTGCAAATAACGGAAGAATTTCAATTTTATCCGCCGGGACGCGGTTTTGAATCAATATTTTTTTTGATGCTTCGCTGGGCACAATGACGCGATAAACATTCTTTAATGCCCGAAGTGCTGATTTTTTAATCGAAATGATTTCAATGGAACGCTTAGGGTGGCGTTTCATGCACTTCTCAAACAAGGCGACACCAAAACAGCCGTAACCCAATGGCCGCCCACATGCTTTTTTTGAAGTGTAAAGATACTTATCGATTCCGCCGCAATAAGCATCTGCATTGAGAGTGGTTTTGATCGTGGGGAAATGGGTTCCTGCATATTCAATTACATAAGGATTGTTGAGGTCGTGAATATGAATGATGTCCGGGTTTACTTTCGCACAAATGCTTGAGAATTCACGCACGGCCGTTTTTGCATTCTGATGTGTCAGGGATGCAAGTTCGTTGACGCAATCGATCGGAACCCGCCCGAGATTTTCTTGGCGGGTGGGAAGAATGGCTACACAAACGGATGATCTTATGTTTCTCTCTGAACATTTCTCGATCAGATTATGGATATAGATTTCACAGCCGCCAGTAGGATCAATTGATCTGGTAACATGAAGAATTTTTAGTCTCTGGTTCATTTTTAGATCCTATCAAAGAATAGCGGAAAAACGTAGGTGGAACAAGAAACTTTTTCAGAAATATGATTAAACACAGATAGTGCTTTTCTGATTGGAGATGTTATAATCTTTTATGATTTCCAAAAATAGAATAAAACAATGTTAAATGCAGAACTTCTATACGATCAAGAAAAATATGGTAAACTAAACGTATTGTTTCCAGATCGAATTCCCTCCTTGGGTTCTCAAAAAAATATGAAATCGTTTCTTATTTCAAGATTTCTTTCAGAATTGAAAGGTAAGGAGATCGATTACTTGGATGTCGGTTGCGGTTATGGAGAATTTGTTTTTTTGACGGCACCGTATGTTCGATCAGCGCTTGGTTTTGATATTAGTCAAAATGCCGTCAGGATCGCAAAATCAATAACAAAACATCTCGGTCAAAATAACTGTGAGTTTCGAGTCCACAACGCTAGTTTGCCTTTTGAGTTGAATCAAAAATTTGATCTGATCACTTGTTTTGACGTTTTGGAGCATTTAATTGATCCGAAACATGTAATAACAAATATTTTGGAGTTGTTAAATCCCAACGGAATTTGCGTGTTCACAACAGGCTTTTATCATCGACTTAATTTGCGCACAATTCGTTATTTTTTTGCAAGCATGAATGATCGGCAAAAATTAGAATCGTGGCTTGCGGAACTTAAACAAAATTACGGATTGGACAAAAAGAACGAGTTGACGATTGCAGATGCTTACGCGTATCACTTTCATAATTTTCGTGATGATTTTTTTAGGAAAATTGCCTGCGAACAATCTATGAAACTCTCGTTTCTCTACAAACCGGCTTTTTTAAGTGAAATTTGGGATTTTTCTCGTTTTGTTATTAAGGGAATTTTAAAAAAAAGAAAACTTGATTTCCATTCCTGTCAACAAGAGCGTATGTCGTCAACGGTTCAGCTTTGGCCTAATCCTAAAGGCGTTTTTCAGAAGTTTAAAGCAAATTTTCAGTTCGCTATCGCTCTTCTAGATTGCTTTCTAGTTGGTTCCATTGTTAAAGGTCCTGGTGGTTTCATCATCTATCGAAAGTAATCTTTCTCGTCCCACCCTTGGTAGGTAAAGATTGACTTTTTACACGATATATTTAAAATAGTTCTATCCATCACTTAAATCTAACTCTTTATAAATGAATAGGTTACGAAAGAATCAAAATGAAAATAGCATCTCCGCATTGTGGTTTATCGCCTGAATCCAATTCTGGAGGCGAAACCTATGAACGAGAAATTTTAAAAAATATGGCCCAATTGGGCGTGCAATTTGAAATTATATTGGCGAAAGATAAGCTGTATCCAGAAGGAATTTCCCAGTTTCACATCCACCGACTTCCAATTCGAAAAGGATTACGTTGGTATGTTTCAAATTTTGTTTGGCCATTTTATCTAAAGAAAATCGAAAAAACTTACGGTTTCGACCTCTTGCGTATTCATTCACTTCGTTTTACTGGTCCTGGTGTTTTGTGGTTTAACCGTTGGGGAGGAAGAAAGTATCCAATTGTTGCTCACTTTCATCACATTGACCCCGATCCATATAATTTTATTGATCGATGGGTTGCAAAATGCAGCGATCACTTAATAACGGTAAGTGAATTTTCAAAAAGTCAGATGGTTGATCAATATCAAGTACCGCGTGAAAAAATCACAGTTATTCCGAATGGCATTAGTAACGAATATCACCCAAAATCGAAGTCAAAAGAATTGACAGATAAATATGGCATATCAAATCACAAGGTCGTTCTTTTTTTAGGAGGATTGAAGAAAAGGAAGAAACTATTTTTACTGATAGACGTCTTTCGCGAAGTAAAGAAACAATACCCTAAAAATTTAAAACTGATTATTGCAGGATCGGGTCCGTTAGAAGATTCATTGAAAGCATATGCACTCAAGACGCAAGAAAATCCAGGCATCATCTTTACGGGCTACATTCAAGAAAATCAAAAGGTCGATTTATATAATTTATGCGATGTATATGTTTTTCCAACAGAGCTCGAAGGTTTTGGTTTTGGACCAGCGGAAGCCATGGCTTGTGGAAAGCCAGTGGTGGCTTCTAAAGTTGGCGCGCTCCATGAAGTGGTTGATGATAACTATGTTGGGTATTTATCAAATAATTCGGTTGACGATTTTGCCAGAAAAATACTTAAGTTGTTATTAAATGAGAAAGAATGTGTCCAATTTGGAAAAAATGCCAGAAAAAAAATATTGGAAAAATATCAATGGCCAGATGTTGCGAAAAGAACGTTACAAACATATGAGGCGATTATAAGAAATCATGAAGCAAGTCGCGCTTAGAGTGGATGATGTGGGGGCCGCCTCAAAAGCTTTAGAAATTTATGGGCACACACGATTTGAATTAGGCCCGTTTCAAATTCCATTCCCAGGAAATTTCTTATTTTTCAAGTATCTTAAACCGTTTCGCGGCTGGGGTCCTTATTCAGAATTAAAGCCTGATCAATGGAAAATAATTTTGGATTATTGCCGAAAAGACAGGTTGAAATTGACGCTTGGCATCACCGCGGGCTGGGTCGAGAGAAATGGCGCGGTGGTTCCATTCCCGGTGAAATATCCAAAGCAAGCTGATATTCTCAAGAAAGCGTTGAAAGAAGGTTATCTTGAAATTGCGAATCATGGATTAACCCACTGCGTTCTTGAAGGAAGGGCATTTCGGCCGCGATTGTTTTCCGGAAACCGCCAGTGGCACCGCGAATTTTGGGACTGGATCTTGCCCGAAATCCAGGAGGATCACATCAAGAAGGCGCAAGAGATTCTTCAGGATTTTTTTGAAGAACCGGTTGTGACTTTTATTCCGCCGGGAAACATATTTTCAGACGTGACGCTTGAAATTGCAAAAAAATACGGACTTCGATATATCTCATGTAAAGGTATTGATGCAAAGAAAATTAATTATTTAATTCCGATTCCCGAAGAACAGGTGATTGCTTTTCACGACAAGGAATTAATTGAACAGGGTGTGATGTGGTTTAAAAAAATTAAAAATAGTTTTTTAAATTCTAAAATTGTTTCAATCAAAGAAATTGGCCAGCACTTGAAAATCGGAGCCCGTGAATGAGAATTTGGCTTCGATTGGTTTCATGGTTTAATCGAAAGGCAAAAAATCTTTCTATTCGCTTGGTAAAATGGACAGGGAAAAGCAAAGAATTCGTTCATCCAAAGCATTTTATCGAAACGGATGATCATTACTGGTTTGTTTCCTTTTTGGACCGTGCTGATACGGTTCTTGATTTGGGTTGTGGATGCGGGGCTCACAGCATCAAAGCGGCCGAAGTCGCAGAGTTTGTCAAAGGAATTGATCACTCACCGCGAAATCTTGAAATTGCAAAAA
>OBEQ012767789.1_pt1 | contig 22009 bp, 16 predicted proteins | sample 1670901 | NCBI WGS metagenome assembly OBEQ01 (sample SAMEA104232315, study PRJEB22302) | groundwater metagenome | biome: forest; feature: aquifer; material: groundwater | place: USA | collected 2011-08-07 | depth 5.4 m
GGTATCACCTTGATAAAGCGTTTGTTCCCCGATGGATGGATATTACTATTCCGGGTTATGCCGATGAAACGCATACTCGCGCTGCGGCCGGGTGTATTCCATACCTTTCTCCAAATGGTATGGTTGAAAGAGTTGTAGAATCATATTCATCGCATATAAGCCCTTCGCATAATGCTCTGGATCGTTATCCAAATCATTTTTCTTTCATTCAATCTACTTCCGATCACCACTCGGGTCCTCTGAGTAATATAGATGGATCGGATGCTTATCCAAATTACGCTCGAACGTTAGGTCTTGATCATAATTCAGAAGAAGTTCGCGCAGTGGTTTCAACGAACGACGATAAAGGGGTTTGGTCTAATCTTTATACCAAGAACCTTGTAAGTTCATCGTTTCATGATCAGGTACATGAATATGTTCGTGGATGGAAAATTTCATTTACCATCAAAATACTCCCTTGGCAAAGGCATCCTTGGTTTAAGAAAACCTGGACGTTCTGGATATGGAAAAGGACATATCATAATCTAAATGGCTCTGATACTAAATCAGAATTAGATTATGTTTACGACTGGATTAAACCACAGTAATTATCAACAATCAATATATAATGAAAGAAATTACTATGTCATACAACCATATTTACGATTCTATGAATCGAAAGCACACCATATCATTCTTTATCTTGATACTACTTGTAGTTACCATGATGTTGAATGTAATTACAACAGCTCAAGAAAAACGTATTTCCACTCTTCAGACGAAGAGTGGTACAAACCCCAATGTACGTTTGAATGATGCTGTTCGTCCGGTGGATTTTTCACCAGCCTCTTCAAAAAACAGTGGTGCGATTACCCAGGGAATTTTGACAACATATTGTGCCGGAGTAAATGATAGCTTTGCCTGCCCGATTGAACCTGCAAAGCCAAGCAATGCACTTTACAATTATCTCCAAACACGTCTCTCCGGTAACTGCACCGCATTATTAAACTTCGATGAAATACCTTGGTCAACCCAATGCGCAACAGAACCCAGGAGTGGCTGGTTCGGGCACACGTTTACGTTTCCAACATCTTCCTGTGGATTGCAAAGCGCTACACTAAGCATCAGGCTCAAAGCTTCTCCCGGAGGAAATCCCGGATCTGACTTTATTGCTTTCTATGAGAATGCCACCTTTATTTCCGGAAGTTTCATTAAAAATTTGTCAGGCACCGGTGGAACGTGGTCTAACAATCAACAAATACAAATAACATTAGATCTTGCCGCATTGTCTAACGGTTTTAAGGAACGAAACATTCTGCGTTTACTTAACGATGGCGATCTTGATATTGTTGTTGCAAGCCATACCGGAGTTGATTATGCCTGTTTGAATGTTACACTTCAAAGTTCACTTTGTTGTATTAATCCTCCGTCAGGAATGGTTGCTTGGTGGCCCGGTGAGTTCTCTGCCGAGGATATTTCAGGCAACACATTAAATGGTGCAGAACAGGGGGGAGCAATATATTCTTCCGGAAAGGTTGATCAGGCTTTCAGTTTCGATGGAGTGAATGATTACATTGAAGTGCCGAATGCTTCTTCACTTAATTTTGGAACGGGCGATTTCTCAATTGATGCTTGGGTGCTTACAGCAGGAAATACCGGTACACACGTTCTGTTGGATAAAAGAGACTTATCTTCAGGTTATTTAGGCTATGAAGTATTTGTCTCGGCAGGAAAAATAGGATTACAACTTGATGATGGAAATTATACTAATTTCGGTTCAAATGCTCAAATTGCAAATAATCAATGGCACCATATTGCCATTACCGTGGAGAGAGCAAATACTACGGGCATTAAATTTTATGTTGACGGCGTAATTATTTCAACCGGAAACCCCACCGTCAGAACCGGGTCATTGACGAACACGAAACCGTTACGATTTGGAGGATTACCCAATGATGTGGGCTTCTTCAACGGAAAGATTGATGAACTTGAACTGTTCAACCGCGCATTGGATTCATCGGAAGTGAGCGCGATGTTTAATGCAGGCTCTGCAGGTAAATGCAAGCCATCTTGCCCGACTGTATCACACATCTACGATCTGGATATATCACCGCGATGGAATCTCGTGTCTCTTCCAGCCCAAATATCATCATCACTTATACAAAATGTTTTCCCTAATGCCATTTCCATGGGGTTCACTTTTAATGGCAGTTATTCTCCATCTGATTCACTAAAATCCGGCAAAGGATATTGGTTAAAATTCCCGGTCGTGGTGGATAGACAAAAAATTGTTGGTACAATGAAATGTCAAGATACGGAAACATTAGAAGCCGGATGGAATTTAATCGGTGCACCCGGTTGGCAAGCTACAGCTGAATCGCTCAAAACAACCCCCGCGGGGATAATAACTTCACAATTTTATGAATTCAATAATGGATATCAAGCCACTTCCGTTCTTGAGCCCGGGAAAGGATATTGGATTAAGACCTCTAACGCCGGCACGATTGAATTTTCAGAGTCGCAGTCACTTGCTAAAACTCAAGACAATAATGCCATTTCAAGCGCTGTAGAAAAACTTAATAGTCTTATATTGACGGACTCTCTGGGTAACCACCAAACATTATATTTTGGTTCAACTGTAGGTCAAAACTTCAATAGTGAATATTATTCGCTACCTCCCATTCCTCCGGACGGAGTTTTTGATGTTCGTTTTTCATCTCAAAAAATGGTTGAAGTGTATCCTCAAAAACCACTTGAGGTTGGTTATAGAATCAATTTGCGTAATATTGCTTATCCCTTGAAGATTGCATGGAACATTTCAGGAAATAGCGGTGACTATTTTCTTGCAAACGCGAACCGAGACCCGAATCAAACAGTTATTCCTTTAAAAGGAATAACTGGGTCAAATACCATTGAATCTGTCAACGGTTCAACACTGTTGTTAATTATTAACACAGCTCGCTCAATCCCATCTGAGTTTGCATTGAAGCAGTGCTATCCTAATCCGTTTAACCCGACAACTTCTATACGTTACCAGCTACCTATGAGCGGTAAAGTAATGTTAAAAATCTACAATGTCCTTGGGCAGGAAGTAAAAACACTCGTGGATGAAATGCAAGATGCCGGATTCAAGTCGGTAGAGTGGAATGCTAATGAAGTTGCATCCGGAGTTTACTTCTATCGTATTACGGTGCAAGGTGATGGCGCAACCAGTAGTACGTTTACAGATCAAAAGAAAATGTTGTTGATAAAATAACGCGTGGAAAGTATTACATAGTGAAGTAAATAGACTGAAAACAGGAAGCTCGCTTCAAAATAATTAACTCCTCGTTAAGGATTACTTTCTGATTTGGGCTTCCTTACTTTTACAAATCAATAAACACCAAGCGGAGTAGCATCACCTTGCTATTCCGTTTATTATTTTCAATTTCTAAAAGGCAACAGTAAATGAAATACAATGTTTGCATTATTGTGTTATTATTAATATCGATTTCTATACTTCATGCACAGGATACGATTGAAGTTAGTTCCGGTTGGAATATGATTGGTGCAATTTCAACAAGGGCATTAAACGAATTCAGAAGTATACCACCGGGGATAATTGTATCAAGCTTTTATGGCTATCAACCCGGAATGGGTTATATCCAATATGATACGCTAAAAAAGGTAAGGGATTTTGGGTAAAAACAAACCAAGTTGGATTATTGATTTGTGAATTTGGAACCTCTTGTACCGGGATATCCACAGTATCGTATGAAGGTAAAACCTACAATACCGTACAAATAGGAACACAATGTTGCTTGAAAGAAAATCTTGATGTAGGCGCAACGATAGGAGGAAGTGCAACACAAACCAATAATAGCGCTATTGAGAAATACTGTTATAATGATGATCCTGCCAATTGTGCTACCTATGGTGGTTTATATCAATGGAACGAAGCGATGCAGTATTCAGTTTCAGAAGCGTCTCAAGGTATTTGTCCAATAGGTTGGCACATTCCCACGTATGCAGAATTCCGAACATTAAAAACTTCTGTGAATTATGATGGTAACGCATTAAAAGCGGTTGGGCAAGGAACGGGAGGAGGAGCCGGAACAAACACAAGTGGATTCTCTGCTCTGCAATCGGGCGGGGACGATGGTGGTAGCTTCTTCAATATAGGGACCAGCACTTACTTTTGGAACTCCACGGTGTACGATACAGCATACGCGGACATCATAACCCTGACCCTCATTTATAGCGATATCGGTTTCAACTACAGTCTTCATTTTTATGGTTTCAGCGTGCGTTGTCTCGAGAATTAGACTATTTGACTATTTAAAGCTTCCCACGTAGTGGGTCGGTTTTTTATATATTTTGAGGCTCTCGATAATCGGGAGCCTTTTTATTGCCCACTCTCCCCTGAGAACAAACGGACACTAATATTCGCGATTCCAAGCTCAATTAGCCATATTGTCCGCAGTGTCACCACTGTCACCTGTTTTTTGAAAAACTTTCTATGGTATTATGGTATATACTCTCTTATTATTTTATAACTTTTTTAAAGAATATAAGTAACACATGGACACTTTGGGCAATACAAATCATTTTAAGGGATTTTAGTGTCACTTTGCTACTTTAGGAGAACGGACACAATGGACACTTGACGAAGAAGGGGTAGTATTGTATGCTGTAAAAAAGAAAGCCCAGTACCATGCCTGGGCTCTCCTTATCCATAATATCAGTTTACACTGAAACCTTGGACTGGTTCATCTACTTGTACAACATATGTATCATAGAATATATCCAATCCAACATGACCTTCTGGATTCGAATATGTAGCAGGCAAAAAATTTTCTGCTTCCACTAATTTATCTACAACATTTTCAAGGTTTTCTCTTGATGTTGCAAGAATAACCGTTGACAATATAGGTGTTGTAAATACGAGGTGTGATGGAGGTACAACTACAACAACTGTTGCATCGACAATCACATTCAAATTGAAATCACCAGCGGTAGGATCGATTTGATCCAATTCCATCTGTGCTTTTTCTATTGCCTCATTGATCGTAACCACAAGATTACTATGGATATCCTTAACTGTTTGCATAATTATAGCTCTCTTCCGCATTTTGCGGAAAATATATCGTGCACTGCATGGCTTCGGGCATTTTGCCTTGTTTCGCCATATCTTTAAGGAACAGATAAAAATAAACAATTTTTTGGATTCAATCAATTTACTTTTACCCACTATTCTGCTTTATTTTTCAAGATAATGGAGGATTTTAAACTATTTTTTTTTACCCTGCCAGCCCTCCTCCTACCTGATCTTATCCAACTAGAAAATAAAATATTTTAACAGACCTATTGACATTATGTAAAATATTTCGTAGGATAATATAGGAGAAAATAAATATGAATCTTACCGAAATCAGAAAGCAAAAACACATCACAATGATCGACCTGGCAACCCAACTTGGTATCTCACAAGGTCATTTATCGAACCTTGAAAATGGGAAACGACCGATTGACCAAGAACTGATCAACAAAATTGCGTCCATATTGGGCGAACCTGTCGATACTGTCGCGAATGCGGCACAGCCACAGAAAGTAGAAGATACGAAACTACGTAGCTGGTTATCGAGTATCCGAATCAATGGTCTACCACTATCCAAAGCGTTTACCTACCATTTAGAAATTAGCGGTAATAAAGAAACCGTACTGAAAGATGAAGCGATGCTCAAACAAGAACTTAGAAAGTTTATTGAAGATAATATCGCGTATTCAGTTGTAGCAGAAATAACTGAGAACAAGAACATCGTTCCGACACTCAGGATGTACATAGCTAAGAAAGATAATAATCATGAACAACATAAAGGATCATAGAACAACAGCGGTAGAATATAGTAAGGCGGGTTTATCGGTTCTCCCCGTAGAACTCCCTTCAAAAAAACCATGTGGCATAGGCTCATGGAAACAGTTACAACAAACAATCGCAACTGAAGATGAAATAAACTTATGGTTCGTCAACGACTCAGTTGAAATTGCAATCGTCTGCGGTAAGGTTTCAGGCAATTTAGAGGTCATCGATTTTGATGAAAAATATAATATCGATGCTGAAACGTTGTTAGACAGATTTAAGAAAATAATAAATGAGTTATCACCCGGCTTGATGGAGAAACTTGTTATAGAAAAAACAGTTAGCGGTGGTTACCATGTAATTTATAAATGTGATACAATTGGAAGGAATCAAGAGCTTGCATTGAGGCCACCTACTTCCGATGAAAAAGAAAGGTCGAAGACGTTGATCGAGACTCGTGGTGAAGGTGGATATTTTTTGTGTGCCCCATCCAATGGGTATGAAATCATCCAGGGTTCGCTCTTGGAAATACCAACGATTTCTGCCGAAGAACGTACCCTTTTAATGAACTGCGCACGAGGGTTTAATGAGGTTGTTAAGAAACAAGACGTATTCGATAGACCGTCCCATCTTAATCCGAATGTCAAACGCCCTGGCGATGACTTCAATCTTCGTGGAGATATTAGAAGTATCCTCAAGGAAAATGGATGGACAAGATTAGGTAAGCATGACCGTGGTGAATATTGGAGAAGACCGGGTAAATCTGATGGCATTAGTGCCTCTATCCTTTGTGGAAAACGATATTCTGTTCCATTCTTCTACGTATTTAGTTCAAATGCACACCCTTTTGAACCAAACAAACATCACTCATACTTTGCTGTTTATACCCTATTGAAACATGGAGGTAATTGGGCAGAAGCGGCGAAGGCAATTGAGAAAGAAGGTTTTGGGTCAACAACGATCTCGGAAGCAGAGGAATACTTAAGAGCACGTTATGAATTTCGATTGAACGTTATTACGAGCAAAACCGAATATAGAGAAATTGGAACGAATGAATTTGTAGAGATAAAGGATCTGCAATTGAATTCTCTTTATCGCGAATTGCAGAGGTTTCACATTAAGATAGGCTTAGATGTATTAGCAGGTTTACTTCACTCAGATTTTGTTCCAGTGTATGATCCATTTGTGGAATATTATAAATCACTACCGGCATGGGATGGAACAACAGATTATATTGAACAACTTGCGGCAACTGTTACACTTGCAAAAACAGAAGACCCTGTTTTTTTCAAAGAACACCTTACAAAATGGTTGGTCAATGCGGTTGGATGTGCTATTAATCCTAAGAGTACAAACCATAACGCGCTCATCCTCGTTGGTCCTCAAGGTCGCTACAAAACAACGTGGTTGAACCGGTTAGTTCCTCCTCAATTGGAACAGTATCGGTTTATAGGTACCATCAATCCCGACAATAAAGATACCTTGATTCATCTTTCGGAATGTTACCTCATCAATCTGGATGAATTAGAAACATTAAGAAAACATGATCTCGGATCACTCAAGTCGATCATGACGCTTCAGCAGATTCACGTTCGGAGACCGTATGGTCGTATAGCTGAGAATCTAGTACGACGCGCTTCGTTTGTTGGTTCCATCAATCGAAAAGAGTTTTTGAGTGATGAAACGGGAACAAGACGATTCTTAACGTATGAAATCGAATCCATTGATTTGAAAGCTCCAATCGACATGGATAGTGTTCATTCTCAGGTTTATCATTTGTTCCAGAACGGTTACCAATACTGGTTTGATTCAACGGGGATTGATACGGTCAACAAACAAAATGAACGGTTCACGATACAAACTACAGAAGATGAGCTGATCAGTAAAATGTTTGCCCCTGCTTCTGAGAATGCCTGCCAGTGGTTGACCGCAACCGATATTGCATTAAGAGCAAAGGTGAAATACGAATACCCTGTAAACCCTAATAGCGCTAAGAATTTCGGTACAGCTATGAAGAAAGCAGGTTTTACCTCGAAACGAACTAATAAAGGAGTAAACTATGCAGTTCGTGAGTTGACAGGTAATGATCTCCTAGACAACCAAGCACCACCCACACCTCCGGTTCGGGAGGAGCAGGTAGTCGGCTAAAAAGTGTAGGTGGGTGTAGGTCAGTGTAGGTGCCGATTTACCCTACCTTCACCGCGTAACTCTTTTAAAATCAACAAGTTGTAGGGTAGTGTAGGTTAGTGTATGTGATTTTCAATAATCTGATAAATGTATTTGTAGTGAAAAAGTAAGTCTTGGAAAGGCACATACACACCTTCACACCTACACTAAATAAGAATGGAAAAAAATAAAAATGATAATCAACAGCAGTTATATGAGAAGTTGGCTTCTCGACAGAGATTTTGCACTACTATCTAGATCCTTCACCCTCTACGAGATCGTAGACGATGGATTTGCAACTGATTTGGATCGAATACAAGGCATATTTCTTCAAAAGAAAAATTTACTAAAAACGCGGTTTCAGGACTTCAAAGATTGCATGGACTTCCTCGATCCCGTAGACCGTCTCATCCACCAAAAGCGGATTAACCGTAAGTGGGGAACATCGGAAGACCTCCTGAAGATCGTCGAAGATCATTTCGGTCACCCAATCAGCCACGGGGCATTGCTCTTTGCCCTCGACCTGAGAGGTGTATGGTTGGAGCAGATTAACGGTAGAAAGGATGCTTATTTAAGTATCTCAAGTAAGTCAGAATTATGTTAACGAATTATGCCCGGCAGGAATGTCGGGCTTTTTATTGTTCAGTAAACGCGCCGCTTGACCTCACTTGGTAGTTAGACAACTTAAATATAAATAATGATTTTGAGGAGCAAATTATTTATATTCTTCTAAGGAAAGAGCTATACTCTAAAAATATAATTCTATACATAGACCGATGCAGTTATGAATAAAAAACGAGTTGTTGAAAAACGCGCTGATAAAAAGGTAGCTATCTATTGTCGTGTTTCCACCTACAATCAAGGACAAGGCGATTACACATCCCTTGATACCCAAGAAGAATTATTAAAAAGCTTCTCAAAGGTAAAAGGATGGGAAGTTTATGATACGTATGTCGATACAAAAACAGGTACTACAAATGAACGTGAAGCTCTGTCACGTCTACTGAAAGATGCAGAACAAAAGAAATTCGACATCATGTTAGCAACAAAACTAGATCGAATTTCAAGAAGCATGAGTCATTTTTTCGAGATAAACGAGACTCTTGTTACACATGATATAGATCTCGTTCTAGCGACCCAAAACATTGATACAACGTCTTCAATGGGGCGCTTTAACAGAAACGTATTAATGGCATTTGCCGAATTTGAAAGAGATATGATAGCAGAGCGTACAAGAGAAAAGCTGTTTAGTCAGGCCCAGAAAGGATATTGGGGAGGTGGTACAGTACCGATTGGTTATGATGTCAAAGAGAAAAAATTAGTTGTTAATGAAACGGAAAAGGAACTTGTCAATACAATGTTCAAATATTATCTGGAGACCCCTTCTACAAATCAGGTGTCTATTCGGTTAAACGAAGAGGGTTATAGATCAAAGGTAAGAGTATCGAAGGCTGGCAAACAAAATGGTGGTGGGAAATTTCACAAACAATCAATTCGAGATATACTGAGAAATGAAGTCTATCTTGGATGGATTAAGTTTAAAGAAGAAAAATTTAAGGGGATTCATGAGCCTATTGTCGATCAAGTGATATTTGATAAAGTTCAAGAACGAATGAACCAATCAATCGTTGAAACAAAAATTACAACCGAGAATAATTCTCCTCTAGCGCTATTGGGAATTACTAAATGTGCTCATTGTGAAAGCCTCCTTTCGACAAGTTCTACTTTTAAAAAGGTACAACAGAAACGATACTATTTCTATAAATGTTCAAAAGCTGCACATCATACGAAGGATCATTGTCCCTCCCGGGACATTCCTGCTGAGGCGTTAGAAAACTGTGTTCTTGATACTATGCAGTTCCTTGTAAATAATAAGGAGTTTCTGGATTCCATTGCAAGGCAGATATCGGGCAATGGTGGAGATTCGCTCTCACAACTAAATACCGAAATTACCAATTATAAGCGGAATTATTCAGTAATAACTAAAAAGTTAAAATCTTTAGTGGATAAATTATCAGAAGATGCGAGCCTAAAGAAGTCAGAAACAATAGGAAAGACTATACATGAATTGGAAGCCCAAAAATCTGATTTATGGGTACTTATTCAAAAAAAGGAGCGAGAAAAAGAAAAAATAGAAGCTGGAGAGGTGGATACTGCCGTATTGAAAGATATGTTATTGGATTATTGCAGATTATATCAAAATCAGACCCCATTGGAAAAAAGACGAATAAACCACCTTATTTTCTCGGCAATAGTATCGAATTTTAAGCGAAATGAGGATGTAGGCTATTTGGAGATCCAAATTAGGGGTGATGGGACAATACGCAAAACTTGGGACGAGATAAAAAAATACCAGATGGCGAAACAAGTTCGCACATCTGGTAGCTTCCGCTCCAAAGGTAGGACTCGAACCTACAACCCTCCGGTTAACAGCCGGATGCTCTACCATTGAGCTACTTTGGAATATGGTCAAATTACTCTCTCTTCCACAGAAAAAAGAACCTGATGAAGAATCATCAGGCGGCAATAATATAGGAATTTTTTTTAATTTTTCAAATTTTCATGACTTTGATTAATCAATTGAGATTCTCTATATTAAATTAGCAGTTGTATCCCATTACGCCCTCCTCATTTGGAGTGCGTACACAATTATTACAACAACAAGTGTTCATGTTTAACGAATTGCGAGTGTATTGGTATGGAAGGAAATTTTTCAAATAGGGTTCAGGATGTCATCAGGCTTAGCCGCGAGGAAGCGCTCCGTCTAGGGCATGATTATATCGGAACCGAGCATTTATTATTAGGTATTATCAGGGAAGGCGAAGGAATCGCCGTCAAAATCCTCCGGAATTTGGGCGTTGATTTGTACAAGCTCAAAAAAGCTATCGAAGATACGGTTCGTACATCCGGCGGGACGTTGACGATTGGAAATATTCCTCTTACAAAACAGGCTGAGAAAGTACTCAAGATTACCTATCTTGAAGCGAAATTATACAAATCGGATGTAATCGGAACGGAGCATCTTTTGCTCTCGCTCCTTCGCGACGATGATAATATTGCCGCACAAATTCTGCATCAATATAATGTGCATTATGATGTTGTCCGGAATGAATTAGATAATATCATCAGCGGAAAGCCATCAACGCCGCCCCCGCAAACACAGGCAGAACGACGCTCTGAAAAATCGAAAACTCCGGTATTGGATAATTTCGGACGCGACCTGACAAAACTTGCCATGGAAGATAAACTCGATCCCGTTATCGGCAGAGAAAAAGAAATAGAACGCGTCGCTCAGGTGTTGAGCCGGAGAAAGAAAAACAATCCAGTACTCATCGGTGAACCGGGAGTCGGGAAGACTGCGATCGCAGAAGGACTTGCCCTTAGAATAGTTCAGAAAAAAGTATCGCGTGTACTACACGATAAACGTGTTGTCACGCTTGATCTTGCCGCTTTGGTAGCAGGAACTAAATATCGCGGTCAATTTGAAGAGCGTATGAAAGCCGTGATGAACGAGCTTGAGAAAGCAAAAGACGTTATCTTATTTATAGACGAATTACATACCATAGTCGGTGCAGGCGGCGCATCAGGATCGCTCGATGCATCGAACATGTTCAAACCGGCGTTATCACGCGGCGATTTGCAATGCATCGGCGCTACAACATTAGATGAGTACCGTCAGTACATCGAAAAAGATGGCGCGCTTGACCGTCGGTTTCAAAAAATAATGGTTGAACCGACTTCAGTCGAAGAAACCGTTCAGATTTTAATGAGCATCAAACACAAGTACGAAGAACATCATAACGTACGCTACTCCGATGCCGCTATTGAATCAGCAGTGCGTTTGAGCGACCGGTATATCACCGACAGATATTTACCGGATAAAGCCATTGACGTTATGGATGAAGCAGGTTCACGCATTCATCTTTCCAACATTCACGTTCCGAAAGAGATTTTAGAACTTGAAGGAAGCGTAGAAAAAATTCGTCTCTCCAAAAATCAGGTCGTGAAAAACCAAAACTTTGAAGAAGCAGCGCGGTTACGCGACATGGAGAAGAAGATTCTCAGTGATCTGGAAATCGCAAAACGTGAGTGGGAATTACGGGCACAGGAAACGGTGTATGAAGTCGGCGAGGATTCTATTGCCGATGTCGTTTCGATGATGACGGGGATTCCGATGAATAAAATCGCACAACCGGAATCAGACAAGCTCTTAAAGATGGAAACTGCACTCAAAGGGGTGGTTGTTGGTCAAGATGAGGCAATTATCAAACTCAGTAAGGCAATCCGCCGTACGCGAGCAGGGTTAAAAGACCCCAAACGCCCCATCGGCTCGTTTATTTTCCTTGGTCCTACCGGCGTGGGAAAAACAGAACTTGCCAAAGCTCTTGCGCGATATTTGTTTGATTCAGACGATGCCCTTATTCGCATTGATATGAGCGAGTACATGGAAAAATTCAGTGTTTCCCGACTCGTAGGCGCACCTCCGGGATATGTGGGATACGAGGAAGGTGGACAGTTAACAGAGAAAGTCAGACGGAAACCGTATTCAGTTGTCCTGTTAGACGAAATAGAAAAAGCGCATCCCGATGTGTTTAATATACTTCTTCAAGTATTTGATGACGGTATTTTAACGGATAGTTTGGGTCGCCGTGTAGATTTCAAGAACACGATTATTATCATGACTTCAAACATAGGAGCGCGTGATATTAAGCCGAGTGGTACGGGTGGATATGGTTTCGGCGTTGAAACTCCCAAGGATAATTATTCGTCAATGAAATCAACACTCGAAGAAGCCATGAAGCGTGTGTTTAACCCTGAATTCCTCAACCGTATTGATGAGACGATTATCTTCCATAGTTTGGGACGTGAACATATCAGTCAAATTATTGATATCCAATTGAAGGAACTTACCAAACGACTGACACAGATGAAAATCTCTATTCAGTTGACGAAGCAGGCGAGAGAATTTCTTGTAGGCAAAGGATACGATCCGGCATTTGGAGCCAGACCGTTAAAACGTGCATTGCAAAAATTTATTGAAGACCCGATAGCTGAGGAAATTCTCAAGAATAAATTCGGTGAGCAAAGCGCAGTCAAAGTTAAGTATATTAAAAAGACTGACAGTTTGAAGTTTACCGAAGGAAACTCAACGAGAAATCAAGTTGAGAAGCCTAAGGAACAAGAACCTGAGAATGCGGATGTCGCGTAGAGAGAATGTTTATTGAATGAGAAATCTATAATTCCAAATTTTGAATAATGAAGATTAACAATATATATATTGATAACTTTCGAGGATTTACAAAATTCTCTCAGAAATTTCATCCAAATTTCAATGTCATTATTGGAGAGAATGGCAGTGGTAAGACAGCTTTATTAGAGGCACTTTGTGTCAGCGCTGGCTCGTTTTTATTAGGAATTGATCCAGCAGAAGCAAAAGGGATTAGTACGGATGACATTCATCATAAATTGCTTCATAATCAATTAGAGCCACAAACACCTGTAATCATTGACACACAGGGGGAGGTTTATGGAAAGCCTATGAATTGGAAACGGGAAAGACTTAACACATCTAGACGAGGTTGGACCACAAGAAAAGAAGCTACCGAGATTACAGCGTTAGCTAAGACTAAACAAAAAGAATTTCAAATTGGAATACCTGTAATCTTACCTGTTCTTGCCTACTATTCAACAGAAAGACTATGGAAAGACCGTGATCGCAATAGACAAAACACTTTAAGGGAACGAACAAAGCCTGAAAAAAGAATCGATGGTTATTATAATGCTCTAGATCGAAGTTCAAACAACCTGTATTTTAATAGGTGGTTTAAAAGTAAAGAAGCTGCAGCGCTAACAAAAGAAAACGGTGGCACAGGATTGCAGAACGTAAAATCTGCATTAATAAAATGTATCGAACACTGTGACCGTGTTGTTTACGATTTTGATTTAGAGCAAATCATTGTTCGGTTAAAAAACGACGATGGTATGTTTTCTTCATTCCTTTATTCTGATTTAAGCGATGGATATAGAAACTTGCTTACACTTGTCGCTGACATTGCTTTTAGATGTACTATACTAAATCCTCATTTAGGAAATGAAGCGTTATTAGAGACAAACGGTATTGTCCTTATTGATGAATTGGATTTACATCTTCATCCGAAATGGCAGAAAAGTATTGTCGGAAACCTCAAAAAGATATTTCCCAAAATACAGTTTATAACCACAACACACTCGCCTTTTATCATCCAGTCTTTAGAAAAAAATGAATTGATAAACCTTGACCATACCATTGTAACAAGTGATTACTATCAACAAAGCATAGAAGACATTGCCGAAAATGTACAGTCGGTTGAAAATCCACAGTATAGCAAGAAGAAACTAGAAATGTATGAGGCCGCAAAACAATATTATCAGCTGTTGAACTCCATGAATATAAACACATCGGACGAAGAATTAGAAAGGATCCGATTACATCTTGATGAACTCAGCCGCCCCTATGCAGAAAATGTAGCATATTATGCTTTTTTGGAGCAGAAAAAACTTATCAAAGAACTAGAAATAGGAAAAAATGAGGCCGGTAGATAAAGGAACTGCCCCAAGAGTATACGACGTTTATGGTGATGCAAAACATGATTTGGCAACAAGGATAGGGTATTACTGTTCTTATTGTGAGATGTCCATTATACACATGGGTGAAGTCGAACACGTAATTCCGAAAACTCACTGGGCGGCAGGAGAATTAGAATGGGGGAACTTTCTTCTCTCATGCAAATTTTGTAATAATTCCCCCTTAAAAAAAAGAAATACTTCACGGAATGGTTATTATTGGCCTGATAACGATAATACTTTTCTAGCTCTCTCATATTCTGAACAATACACAGTGAGGCCTAATCCAAATTTAACTAATGCCAAAACAACTATTGCTCAAGCAACTATCGATTTAACTGGCATTGATAAATTTCCAGGCAATCCAAATGGAAAAGAACCCACACTTGCTGATACTAGATGGCGTAGCAGATTTCAAGCATGGCAATTTGCGAAAGATTCATATAACGATTGGAATAATAACCCTACTCAAGAGATTGTCAATACAATAGTAAGAATCGCTAGTGGACATGGACATTTTTCCATTTGGATGACTGTTTTTAATAATGTTCCTGTTGTTAAGAATGCTATTATCGCTGCTTTCCCCAATACCGCACGAGATTGTTTTGATAATAACGGTAATCCAGTTAATCGTCCTAACGGAAGTATTTAAGAACAACACTTGTCCACCCATCATACCATATTACATAAATAATATTTTCAGTTTGGATTTACAAATAAAGAAAAACAGACTTAACCTAAACTTCAAGTACACAGAATAATGGAAAACTCTGGCATAAGAGAAGTATTGCGTAACAATCCTGCAATCATTGATGAACTTGGCGATAATCTTTATTCGATGCTGAAACGGATTGCTTCGCCTAAAGGAACCGACATGGTTGCTCAATTCACACCACAACTTTGCACCGAATTTATTCGTTATCTCACGATTAACAATGAATTTTTCAAACACAAATCTGTTATCTATGATAATTTAGCAGTACACTTTCCGGACGTTCGTTTCATAGAAAGCGATCCTGAACTTGATCATGCAGGTGATATTGATTTCCTTGGATGGGTAGGTGAAAAGGCATTTGGTGTTCAGATCAAACCAATCACTGCAAAAGCTAATTTCGGAAATTATTCTCCTTCAGAAAGAATGAGAGCCAGCTTTGATGAATTCTCACAACAATATGGGGGAACGGTATTTATTGTTTACAGCGTGGACGATGCCATAAGTAATAAAGAAGTTATTGAAGAAATTGCTAAAGAAATAAAACGGCTACAACAGTAAGAAAAACCCCTTCCTCACCGTAGGCAAACCAGACACGTCAGACAAGAATGTCTGACCTACGATTGTGATATTTTACAATCCATTCCTCTGTAACTCTGCCGCAATTGTTTCCAACTCTTTTTTCATGTCAGACATGATTTGTGTGAATTGCGCGTTATCGTGCAATGAATTGAACCACGTATTATTCAGATACCATGAGTACCACCTGTTGCCGAGCCGGACTGCATTGCGGATAGCCTGAAGAGCGGAAGCAGTATCATTTTGTTTTGCATAGATCGCGGCAGGGAAAAATGCAAGTGCATGATCGCGTGAGGTGAACATCGTTACCGAGGCGAGTTCTTCGTTTGCGGTTTTGTAATTACCGCGAAGCGTTGCAAGTAACGCTCTGGAGACGCGTGTTTCCGGTTTGCTTGCATCAAGCGAATCGGCAATGCGAATTTGTTCTTCCGCTTTTTCCGGTTCACCAAGGAACACATAACTCGTTGCTAATAACCCTCCGCGATACCATGGGTCGGAAGGGCGCGATTGAATCGCCTGAAATAATTCAGAGACACTTGTTTTGTAATCTCCTTGAAACTGATGAATACGGGCACGAACACGATACACGTTAAACGAAGGATTGCTCTCAGCCCCCTTTTCTGCATATTCCAACGCGCGCTTAAAATCCCCCAGATGGCGATAAAATTCACATATATCTTCAAGTGAGGCGGTAAAATGGGGATCAATACTTAACGCACGAATTGCCTCCATCATCCCTTCTTTATACTTCCCTTGCACCCGCAAGGCAAACGATAACGCTCCATGGCTTTCTGCTGAACCTGCATCCAATGCCAGAGCTTTTCTCGCCATTGATGTGCCTTTTGTTACCCATGCTGTATCTGGTGAGTAACCGCTCCAGAATCGTTCCACATACGCGACACTAAGCGCGGCATAGGCTTCTGCAAATTTATCATCATGGGCTATGGATTGTTCATACATTTCAGCGGCACGGCGGTTATTCTCACGCGAATCTTGAAGAGTAAATGCAATGCCGCGTAGATAGTTTTCATACGCTTCCGCGCTCGTGGTGCGGACTTTATGAACGCTACTCATTTCCGCTTCAGAAAGTTGAAGTTGCAAATCATTCACGATTTGATCAGAGACGGCATCTTGCACAGTACGCATTTCCTGCCAGGGGACATCTATCTGTTTCGCCCATCGTACATTTCCTGTTTTTACATCCACTAATTGAGTTGTAACAAAAAATTGATTTCCGTTTTTTTGGAAACGCCCGGTCAATACATAATCGGCATCAAGATCATTTCCGGCTTTTTCCGGTTTGGGGTTTTGATCTTCATACATAGCAATGGAACTGGTTGGCTTGACAACAAGCGCACGAATAAATGAAAGACGGGTAATGATATCGTCGGCGAGCCCAATGCGGAGGAAGTTAATACTCTCATCATGGGTGGTGTTGGTAAAGGGTAATACGGCAATCGCTTTCTCTTGCACTTTAGCATCTGTTATGGTCTTCCCTTTGAAGAAGACAGCGAGAGCAATTACTATAAGAGTTAGCAGCACAGCCGCGCCTGCAACTGTAAATACTATTCTCCGCTTTCTCTTTGCGGCAAAAACCGCGGAGGGATCAATACGGAGATGTTCGAGATCTGCGCACAATTCATCCATCGTCTGATAGCGAACGAGTGGATCTTTTTCAAGCGCCTTGAAAATAACTTGCTCTAAACCTTTGGGGGCATCGTTTCTAAATTTTGAGATTTCAGCCGGTTGGCGTTGAACAATGGAACTGAGCATTTCCGTTACCGTTCTTCCGGCAAACGGAAGTGTTCCTGTTGTCATCTGATACAACAAGATGCCGAACGCAAATATATCGCTTCGGGCATCAACTTCCTTTTCGTTGATTTGCTCCGGTGACATGTACGCGAACGTGCCGACGATGCTTCCCGGAGTTGTAACGTGTGAGGAACCGACAAGACGCGCAAGTCCGAAATCCATCACCTTCACCTGCCCGCGCTCGGTAATCATGATATTATCCGGTTTGAGATCGCGATGCACAATGCCATGCCGGTGCGCCTCTGCAATGCCTGCGGCGGCTTCTGTTGCAAAATCCAGAATTAAACGTATGGAAAGCTGTTCACCATGAAGTAATGAATCAAGATTTCTCCCTTCGACATATTCTGTTACAATGAACGTAACATCCTGATCCTCGTCAAATTCGTGTACGGTGAGGATATTAGGATGATTCATTGAGGAAGTGAAGCGCGCCTCCTGAAAAAAACGTTGGCGGTCTTCTTCGGAAATATGCCGTAACGATGGAAGAACTTTAAGCGCAACAAACCGCTGAAGTTTGAGGTCTTCAGCCTTGTAAATTACGCCCATTCCACCCTGGCCGATTTTCTCGACTATTTTATAATGGGAAAGAACGGCTCCAATCATACGGAGTACACGCTTATGTTATTTTTTCGTATCATCCCACTTCGTATTGAGCCAATGTTCATAGATGGATGTTTGAAGTTCAGTCGGTGTTTTTACTTTAGCGACTTTGTAGCTCAACAATGCACCCGCTTGAAGCGTAACTTGAATTGTTTTTAATCTATCATTATGCAGAACAGTAAGCGTAACGACATCACCGATATTCAACTCTTTAATTCTATCAACAAAATCTGTTGCTTTGATACGGAACCCATTCAGCGCAACAAGTTCATCGCCAAAATCAACCCCTGCTATGTATGCGGGAGAACCTGAAACGACTTGATTCACTATTGCTCTTGTATTTGTTTCACCTACAGCCATACCAATCCACGGTTTTGCTACAGTATCTTTTACTGATAGCTCTAAGCCGGCATTGAGAAGAGCGCTCTCCCAGGGAAGAGGTTCAACACCAAATACGTACTTTGCAAAAAAATCATCAAGGTTGCTACCGCTGCATTCTTCCGCAATGTGTTGGACATCTTTCAATGTGTATCCTTCGCCACTCAACGGGAATCGTTTATACATTGCACGCATAACATCATCAAGCGATGATTTACCGGAAGAGAGTTTTCTGATTTCCAGATCAAGGTGTAGGCTTACCGTTTCTCCCTTACCATAATAATCCGATTCGGTATTATAAGATTGCTGATTTCCGCGCCAATATTTAACCCATGCATCGAAACTTGCTTCTGAAAGCGGCTGTACTTTGTTTCCTGGTCTTCTGCGATCTTCCGAAGCCGATGTTGCAAGTCCATCTATATAATTCTGTGGGGTTTGAAACCCTGAGCGTATCATCACAATGTCGCCGTAGTATGATGTTGTTCCCTCTGCAATCCAAAGTTCTTCAGAGTAATTTTCTTTTGTGTAATCGTAGGGACGAATTCCCTTAGGGCGAATTTGCTTTACGTTCCATGTGTGGAAATATTCATGGGAAATCAATCCCAACACACTTCGATAAGAATCTGGGTTTTTAAAAGAAAACGGACGAATGCCCATCACTGCCGAATTAAGATGCTCGGTTCCTCCACCCGCCTGAGGGTTACAATGGAAAAGGAAAATATATTTTTTGTATGGGAATGAACCCCATAAATCGCGTGTTGTCCGCACAATTTTTGAGATGTCGCGGACTAAAGTATCGGCGTTCCAGTTACCTTCACCCGCAATGGAAAGAATATGCTGAGTACCGTCAACATCGAACGGAAAATCTTTTTGGTTTCCGATTTCGAGAGGACAATCAACCAAAACATCGTAATTCGGAGCGTGGAACTCGTTTTGCTTGCCATCTGTGATATCCAAACCGGTTGTAACATGCCAATCGCCAAAGGGCGTAACGTGCAATATCACAGGCAGTTGCCGGTATTTTTCGACATACATAAAGACGGATGTACCATCAACAAACCCGTGTTCATCATTTAGCCCGCGTGTTCGCATGCTAAATTCATTTGCATAAACTTTATACTTGATTGTAACCGAACTTGCACCGTGAAGTTCAACACGCCAGGTTGACTTATCATGCTTTTTCCATGTGAGCGGTTTACCGGTTTCATTCTGTGCAGAAAACTCTTGAATGCCCGTTGCAAAATCGAGCACCATATAACGACCGGGTCGCCAAACAGGCAAGAGAAAATCAATAGAGGTTTCACTCTTCGAAATGTTCGAGAGAGTAACTTCAACTTCAAAAAAGTGACTTGAGGGTTTTGACATACCGAGCGAGTAATGTACTGCATCGGGTTTTGCTATTATCATAGAAGCATTCAAAAAAATGAGAAGAGACAACAACAATTTCATTACGATTTAATTCCTGCAACATCAACAACAAGTGGAGAGAAGAACAACATGTCAGGATTCTTGCGTTGCGCATTCCAATCACCCAGAATGGCATCACGCTGTTCCGGTGTAATAACACCTTTTTCCGCCATGATGGGAAGGTGCATGGTGAAAAATCTCCCTGCCCATTCTGTAATACCGCTATCGGGACCACCGGAAAGGCAATGCGGAGAGAATTCTTTCAAGCCGATACCATGTCTTCTAAACAATGCCGGAATTTCTCCGGCAACGTACGCGTTACCGCCGTTAGAACGGTAATAGGATCGCATAATATCTGCTACGGTATTAAACGCGCCATGAGGAAACAACGAAAGCCCTTCATAGTAATAATCTTGAAACGCGATAATCCCGCCGGGTTTTAAGGATGCAATTAAATTCGAGAGAAATTGGTCAAGGTCAGGCACGAAGGAAATTACCCAACGAACAAAAATCAAATCATATTTTGCTTTTGGTAACGCGGACGATTCTGCGGTTCCAAGAATACATTCAATATTTGTCCATCTGCGTTCCTGAGCAGTTTTACGAAACCACTCTAAGTAAAACCTTGATGGCTCAAGAATGGTTACACTCCCCTTTTCTCCGACACGTTCGCGTAAATCGGAGGCAACGAGACCGGGACCCGCACCAACATCAAGACAGTGCCAGCCCGCTCCAACGTTCAATCTATCGAAAAAGTTTTCGGTGACAGGTTTCCAAACTGTGTGCTGGAATTGGAGGCGCGCAAGTTCTTCTTGATTGGCGCCTAATAAATATTCTTGATTGTCTTCAGGGGTCATTAAGATTTCTTCGTATTGGTTACCATGTTATAGATTGCACCTCTTACACAACCAAGAATCTTGCTATTGATAGTATAGAGAACAATGACTGGGATCGTAGTAGTTGTACTACCCCGATGCTTCTTTTGTTGCAATACTTTCCAAAGCCGGCAATAACGCAGTGCGGTGCGATTGGGCGGGAATTTTGTACAATATTTCCCCCTTTTACAATGATTAGGGGAGAAAGTATGTAATATACTACCGTATTCTGCATTCTCCAAGAAAAACGGGGGGATACGGCTTTTTTTTCGTACATTATAGTATTCCATATAGATTGACTGTGGTGTACAGGAGTAATACAGCAATAATCAAAATGGAACAGTCAGAACTTATTATTCAATTTTTATATGCAACAAATTTCAATTACTGCCATTCAAGCCATTCAGGCTATCTTAGCGCCAGCCCTTGGTATCTCCGCCGTGGGATTGTTATTATTGGGTTTAAACAACCGCTATACTTCCATCATTAGCCGTATCCGGCAACTGAACGATGAGAAACGAGAATATTCCGCTCAGCTTGTCGAAAAAAATTCATTAAACTTTTCTGAGAACGCTCGCTTCATGAGTATCCGTCAACAAGGCGAAGAATTATTTGATCGAAGCAGAATTGTTCGCAATGCTATTCTTTCACTGCAAACTGGTATTGGATTGTTTGTTCTCAGTTCAGTAACAATCGGGATGAGTTTATTTGTTTCGTTTGTAGCATTCGAAACCATTCCACTCATTCTTTTTATGTTAGGAATGGTTGCCCTATTTATTGGAAGTATTTTTGCGGCTCTTGATGTGCATAGAGCATATCATGTGGTGTTGCTTGAGATGAGAGCGGAAGAATAAATTGTAACCGCAAACTTTACGATCTCGAGCGCGTTACTGGTTGAAAGCGCAACCATATCCCAAGGGGATGGAGACTGTGTAAAAAGTCGAGATGACAATGGTTATAAAGTTCTATGTGATGCCTAAGCACGAAAATATTGATACTAATTGTTAAAGTGAGAAAATGTGAAACTGTGGATAGAACATTCAACAGCTTTGTAGAACA
>OBEQ011136310.1_pt1 | contig 22006 bp, 18 predicted proteins | sample 1670901 | NCBI WGS metagenome assembly OBEQ01 (sample SAMEA104232315, study PRJEB22302) | groundwater metagenome | biome: forest; feature: aquifer; material: groundwater | place: USA | collected 2011-08-07 | depth 5.4 m
GGATCGAGTAGCTTGCGGGAGATGGCCACGAGGTACAGGAGCCGCGTGTTCGTGCCCTCGCCGACGTAGCCCAAGGCGTCGATGTCGGCCGCGATCTGGTCGAGGAGATCCGGCCGCTTGAGCAAGGCGAAGGCCTCGGCGCGCTCGGTCAGCAGCGTTCCGGAGACGCGGATGAACTCCGACACGCAGCGGTCGATGCCGCCAACGCGGGTCAGCATGTCGCGCAGCGTGAAGTCGAGCAGCCCCTCCATCGGGGCCAGCAAAATGGCCATGCCGCGAGTATCGCAGCGGCCGGGCACCGCAACTGCCCACAACGCCTGGCCCGCCGGGCGCAGCCTCAGCGGTACGGGAATCCGGGGTCGTTGTCGTCGGCCACCAGCGTGTTGCCCAGGCCCAGCAGCTCACGCGCCCGCTGCAGGCTCAACAGCTCGCTGCGCGAGTGGCGTGCGTGGCTCAGGTGGCGCTCGATTTCCCACACCAGGTCGATCAGTTCGGAGGTGCCCTGCGCGGCACGCACCTGCAGGAAAGTGCGGGCGCCGAACAGCGGCGCATCGAGGCGCAGCGTGTCGACGAGCAGCTCGCGCACCTGCTGCAGCATCGCGCCTTCGTCGACGTCCGACAGCACCGGCAGCTTGGCCGGCAGCCGCGGGCGGCGCCGTCGCTCCGGCGGCGCCGCCGGCGGGGTATCGGCGGACGCTTCGATCGGCGCTTCGATCGGCGCTTCTGCCGGCGCTGCGGCGACCGGCACCGGCGCCGGGCCACGCAAGACCACGGTGCGTTCCCACGCCGCCTCGACAGGTGGCGGCTCGACGAGCTCGACCGCCGGCGCGGGCGCGGCCTCGGCAGCAATCGGCTCGACGACCTGATCCTCCAGCACGATCAGCTCGACGCTCGTGTCCTCGGGTTCGTCGGCGACGATGGGCAATTCGATGTCGGCATCGGGTGGCTTGATCGGCGCCGGCAGCTCGACCAGGCCGAGGTTCACCAGCTCCTCGAAGTGGCTGGTCGCGGCACCGGCCTGCTGCGCCAGGCTCAGCACTTCACTCAACAAGCGCTGCCCGTCGACCAGCAGCAGCACCGTGCGGTGGCGCTGCCCGAGGCGGCGCGTGCGGTGGCGCAACTCGTCGAGTCCGAGTGCTGTCTTGGTGGGGACGGTACTTCCGGGCATCACGAATGCGGGGGCTGCCATCCCGCACGATGCGCCAGGGCCCGCCGGCGGTCAACCACCGCCGCGAAACAAGGCGTCGCTGCGCTATCCTTTGGCCGACCTGAACTGCCGAAAGTGGCCACGATGAACTACGCCGCAATGCCGTCGATCAAGGGCGGGCGGGTGCGCGCGCTGGCCCTTCGCGCCGCGCTGGGGCAAGGTGGTGAAGACGCGAAGATCGAGCCCGAATGAGCCGGGTCTGTTCGACGGGTAGTGTGGTCGTTCAGTGCAGGTCGCAAGGCTGCACCGCCGGGGCAGCGTATTCGCGCCCGACCACAACGCGTGCATACAGGTAGCTATTGCGCGCTCGATCGCTCATTGAGTCCATCTGCACATGGCCTTCGGCGTCGCACGGAAAGGCGAGCGGCGTGCCGTACTTGAACAGCGGCTGGTAACGCATTTCGTACTGCGTGCCGGGAAAGGTGGTATTGCTTGTGCTCATGGTCAGCTCCTGAAGGATTCGACGTTTTTCTGAATACAAGCTTAGGCGGCGGGCCAAGATGTTTCTGTCGGTATCGGGCCGCAAAGCGCGTCGGACAAACGCTGGTCTCGGGGTCATCCGGGCTGTCAGTGCAAGGTCGGCATAACCGCCGGCAACGACAACTCGCGACCGACCACGGCGCGGGCGTACAGGTAGTTGTCGCGCGCCCGCTCGCTGAGCGAATCCATGTCGACATGGCCTGCCGCGTCGCACGGAAACGCGTAGGCGCGGCCTTCGTCGAACAGCGACTTGAAGCGCAATTCGTACTCGGTGTCGGCTGCATTCATGGTCCGGACTCCTTGGTGGCTTGCTTCTGGATGTACCTACGGCTTGGCGGGACGGATGGATGCAACTCGCTTCAGCCTGGAAATTCACCTTGCTCGTAAGGACATACGGCGGCAGCACAGGCGGAACGGACGCTCGGGAGCGCCGCGGCCTCATCGAACTTAGGGAGAGAGGGCGCCTGTCAGGCGGCTTCGTCTTCGCGCTCGAGCGCCGCGAGTTCGACCTCGACCCGGTCGCGGCCGAGCTTCTTGGCCCGGTACATCGCCGTGTCGGCGCGCCGGATGGTTTCGCCGAGGTCTTCGCCGGCCACCGCTTCGGCGACGCCGAAGCTGCCGGTCACACGAATGCCGCCCGGCCAGTCGCGGTTCGCGATGACGCGGCGCAGCCGCTCGGCGATGCGCTGGGCCTCGTGCGAATGGGTGGCCGGGCAGATCAGCACGAACTCCTCGCCGCCCCAGCGCGCGAACAGGTCCCGGCGCTGGATGTGCGCGCGCGTCAGGTCGGCCAGCTCCCTGATCACCTGGTCGCCGACGTTGTGGCCGTGCTGGTCGTTGATGCGCTTGAAGTGGTCGATGTCGATGAAGATCAGTGACAGCGGGAACAGCTGCTGCTCGCCCTCTTGCGCGACCCGGCTCAGCGCCTGGGCGAGCCCGTTGCGGTTGAGGATGCCGGTCAACGGGTCCTGCCCTGCGAGCTGCGCGTAGGCCTGGCTTTGCACCCGCAGCGCGTTGTTGACGCGTTGCAGCGACCACTGGCTGCGCTTGCTCACCTTCAGCTGGCGCCGCGTCATCGCGCGATCGGTGACCAGATAGCCGAACACCGACAGCAGCCAGACGCCGATCACGCCCCACAACAAGGTCGCCGTGCGTATCCACTTGCCGCGGAACTCGATCCGCTCGACGGTGATGCGGTGCCTGCCGGGCGTCACGTTGCCGCCGGTGGAAACTTCGAGCTGCACCACGTTGTCGAACTCGGCGCCGGCGTACTGGACCGGCGTCGGATGCTCGGTGGTCCACCACGAGGCGACCGTCAATTGCGACAGCCTGACCTCGAGCGGCTGCGCATAGGCCGCTGGTTCGTAGACCAGCTCCGACACCTTCATCGACATGTCGTCGCCGACCTTCGAGTAGCCCGGGTTGAAGTTGCGCACGAAGATGCGCACCTGCTGATGCGGCTCTGCGCCTTCGGCCCGGATCCACAGCCGCATGCTGTCGTAGCCCGACAGGTCGATGCCGTTCGGCGCGCTCTGGAGCAGGATGCTGGCCTCGCAATACGGGTATTCGTAGCCGGTCTTGATGCTGCAATCGAGCACCAGCTTGCCGTGTTCGCGCGCGACGCGGGCGTCGCTGTGACCGCCTGATTCGTGGTCGTCGATGGACTTCACCGGGTAGGGCGAATCGCCGCTGATCTCGAGCACCGAATCCATCGCGCAGCGGTTCCACGCGAGCACCAGCACGGTGGCCGCGATCAGGCCGGCCAGCAAGCGCTTCAGGGTGCGGTTGTTCATCGGCGCCGATCTTGCCGGCAAGGCGTGCCCCGTGCCTGCCTTGTGCGCCGCGCAAGCGCGGCTGGTGTGTCCTTGTGCACACTGGTGGGCTGCTCTGGATCCCGACTTCCGTCGGGATGACGCCCTGCGCGACAGGATCGCCATCCAGAACAGGAGCCGGCCGGCACGGCTCGACCACCCAGGCGAGTACAGTGCCCCGCCGAGGAGGTCCCATGACAACAAGCATCAACGTGCCGCTGTGGCTCGCGCTGGCGGTGTGCGCGCTGGCGGCCTGGGCGCTGCTCGACCGGCTGCTGCTGCCGTCGGCACGCTGGTTCATCAAGAGCCGCGCGAACCGCGTGCTCGAGGACATCGGCCAGCGCCTGTCGATCCGCATCCGGCCGTTCCAGCAGGTCAGCCGCCAGGCCCTGATCGACCGCCTGATCTTCGACGACAAGGTGCAGCAGGCGACCCAGGCCTACGCCGCCGCGCATGCGATGCCGCGCGAGGTCGCGCAGGCGCAGGTCAAGCGCTACGCACGCGAGATCGTGCCGGCCTTCAACGCCTACATGTACTTCCGGGTCGGCTACTGGCTGGGCAAGAAGGTCTCGCAGTCGCTGTACCGGGTGCGCATCGGCTTCAGCGACGATGCCGGGCTGTCGGCGATTCCCGACAACGCGACCGTCGTGTTCGTGATGAACCACCGCAGCAACATGGACTACATCGTCGCCTCGTACCTGGCGGCCGAGCGTGCCGCGCTGTCGTATGCGGTCGGCGAATGGGCGCAGGTGTGGGGCCTGCAGCAGCTGATCCGCGCGATGGGTGCCTACTTCGTGCGCCGCAACTCGAAGGACGACCTGTACCGGCGCGTGCTCGAACGCTACATCGCGATGGCGACCGAGGCCGGCGTCACGCAGGCGGTCTACCCCGAAGGCGGCCTGACGCGCGACGGCAAGATGCGCGAGCCCAAGTTCGGCGTGCTCGACTACATGCTGCGCGGCTTTCACACGCAGGGCGAACGCGACCTGGTGTTCGTGCCGCTCGGCCTGAACTACGACCGCACGCTCGAAGACCGCACCCAGCTGATGAGCGCCGACGCGCAGGCGGTCAAGCCGGGCCGCTTGCGCGCGCTGGGCAAGACACTCGCTTTCCTCGGCAACCAGCTCGTGCTGATGCTGCGCAGCCGCTGGTACAAGCTCGGGTATGCCTGCGTGAACTTCGGCACCCCGGTTTCGGTGCGCGCCTATGCGGCGGCGCGCGGTATCGATTTCGAGCAGTTGCCCAAGGAGCAGCGCCAGGCCGAGGTCGCCACGCTCGGACGCCATCTGATGAACGAGGTGGGCCGACTGATCCCGGTGCTGCCGGTGCCGCTGGTGGCCACGCTGCTGCTGCAGCGCGCCGGCCAGGCGGCGAGCGCGCTCGAGATCAAGTCCGGTGTCGCCGAGCTGGTGCGCCGCCTCGAAGCGCACGGCGCGCGCCTGTACCTTCCGCGCAGCGACTGGGACTATGCGGTCGGCGCGGGGCTGCGCATGCTGGTGCTGCGCCACCTCGTCGACGAGCGCGACGGCATGTACACGATGCGCGCCAACGAGGAAAGGCTGCTGCGCTACTACGCCAATTCGATCGTGCATTTGCTACTCCCTCTCCCCCTGGGAGAGGGCCGGGGGCGGAGCGGGGCTTTCGAGCCGCATGCGGCGAGCCCGCGCAGCAGTTCCGGCTTGCAAGCCGGAACGCGCACTGCAAGTGAGGGCCGCCCTGCCGACCCACCCTCACCCTAACCCTCTCCCGGAAGGAGAGGGAACAAGAGTGCACTGAACCTGGCCAGATCGACATTGCCCCCGCTCAGCACCACGCCAACGCGCCGCCCGCGCAAGTCGACACCGCCATGCAGCGCCGCGGCGAAGCCGAGGCAGCCGGTCGGCTCGACCAGCAGCTTCATGCGTTCGGCGAAGAAGCGCATCGCCTCGACCAGTTGCGCGTCGCTGGCGGTGAGGATGGCCTTGACCTCGCGGCGGATGATCTCGAAGGTGATGGCGCCGAGCTGCTGCGTCTGCGCGCCGTCGGCGATCGTCTGCGGCATCGCGATGCGCACCCGTTCGCCGGCCGCGAGCGATCGTTGTCCGTCGTTGCCGGCCTCGGGTTCGACGCCGTAGAGCTCGCAACGCGGCGCGAGCGCGCGCATCGCGAGCGCCGACCCGCTCAGCAAGCCGCCGCCGCCGAGCGGCACGAACAGCGCATCGAGCTCGCCCACCTCTTCCAGCAATTCCTTCCCCGCCGTGCCCTGCCCGGCCAGCACGTCGGGGTGGTCGAAGGGCGGGATCAGCGTCATGCCGCGATCCTCGGCCAGCGCGGCTGCGATCGCTTCGCGGTCTTCCTTGAAGCGCTCATAGAGGATCACTTCGGCGCCGTAGCCGCGCGTCGCGGCGATCTTCAGCGGCGGCGCGTCGTGCGGCATCACGATCGCGGCCGGAATGCCCAGCAGTTGTGCCGACAGCGCGATCGCCTGGGCATGGTTGCCCGACGAAAACGCCGCGACACCGGCGCGCCGCTGCACGGCGCTGAAGCGCGACAGCGCGTTGAAGCCGCCGCGGAACTTGAACGCGCCGATGCGCTGCAGGTTCTCGCACTTGAAGAAGCACTGCGCGCCGAGCAGCGAGTCGGCCGTGCGCGAGCGCAGCACCGGGGTGCGGTGCGCTTGGCCTTGCAGGCGCGCAGCGGCGGCCAGCACATCGTCGTAAGTGGGGGTCGGATTCATGGTCGGCTCACTCCAGCGGCAGCGTCAGCACAGCTTGCACCGCGGGGCGCTGCATCAAGCGCTCGTACCACGCCCGCAGGTTCGCCAAGCCGCCGTGCGTGATCGGCAAACCGAACCAGCGGTGCGCCGCGCAGCCGAGCGGAATGTCGGCCATCGTGAACGCTGCACCGCAGACATGTTGCCGATCGGCCAGGTGAGCGTTGAGGATCTGCAGCAGCGGCCGCGTCGCCTGCGCCGAACGCTCGGCCGCCGCCGTGTCGCGTTCGGCGGCGGGCGTTCGCACGAGCTGGATGAAGGCGTCGCGCATCGCCGGCGACAGCTCGGTGCATTGCCAGTCCATCCAGCGGTCGGCGTCGGCGCGCTCGGTCAGGCTCGCCGGCACCAGCGTGCCGCTGCCGTGCTTGGTGCCGAGGTAACGCACGATCGCGTTCGACTCCCACAGCACGAAGCCATCGTCCTCGATCACCGGCACCAGCGCGTTCGGGTTGAGGCTCCGGTACTCGGGTGTGTCGACGATGCCGAAGCTGCGCCCGGCGTCGACCCGCTCGAAGCGCAAGCCCAGCTCGCGGGCGCACCACACCACCTTCTGCACGTTGATCGAGCTCAGCCGGCCCCAGATCTTCAGCATTTGATCCCTTTGTGTTGTTGGCGCGTAGCTACCTTAGCAGGCTGCCCGCACGCGCCACGGCCCCCTCGAATCGGTGTGCCTCGTCGCGGTTTTGGCAGCTCCGGGGTAACCGCTGGTAAGACCGTTTCAACTCGGCCCGGCGACTCCGATATCGTCGTTTCCTGCCAAGTTAGTCACACAAAGAGGGAGTCGTCATGAACCGCGTTCTTTCCTGGCCACACACGCCCATCTACCCCGGGCTGCTCGAGGCGCTGAAAGCCGAACGCAGCCGAAGTGTCGTCACCGAGCGCGGCATGATCCGCTTCGAGTTGCCGCTGGGCCCGGTGGAGATGAAGTTCTCGAGCCCCGAGCACCAGCTCGATGCGGGCACCGAGGTCTATGTGTGGTGGAAGGGCGGCGGTTTCGTCTGCGCGCCGCGCCGCGAAGTCAGGGCCGAAGAAAGCGAAGCCCGCTGCATCGTCGAGCGGGTGATGCAGGCCCGTTCCCAGCTCGCCGCGGCGCGCAAGGACCGGCTCGCGCGCATCGCCGCGCATGTCGACATCCTGCTGCCCGAGGCCAGCGAAACGCCGCTGCACGCCTAAGGACCTGTCCCAAGGCGGCGTCACTTGCGCCGCTTGCCGCCGCGCCCGAGGAACCGATCGACCGCGCCGGGCTCGCTGCGCGCCGCCGGGTGGCTGCGCGTGACCATCAGGCCGGTCGCGAGGTACAGCGCATTGAGCAGCCGGCTCGCACGGTCGACGCTCATGCCCGGCCACTTGGCGATGTCGCGCAGCGAGGCCGATTCGCGCCGCAGGTGCTGGGCTGCCGCGCCGAGGGCACCGGGCGCGACCAGCCCTTCGTCGGCCGGGTTCTTCAGCGCCCGATAGGCCGCGGTGCCGCCGATTTCGGTCAGCAGCCGGCTGCGCGGACCGTGCAGCGCGACCGCCCACAACAGCGGCGCGAGCGGCCGGTAGTGCTCGGCCTGCGCGACCCGCTCGAACATCCAGTGCCCGGGTGGGCGCACGCCGGGCGGTTCGGTGTCCAGCACCCTCAGGTCGGCCAGGCCTTGCTTCGACGCCTGAGCCATGTCGCGCGGCGAGTGGTACAGCATCTGGGTCGGGAACAAGGTGACCGGCCACACCAGTTCCTCGTGCCGCAGGTACAAAAGTGCCGGCTCGTGGTGGCGCATGCAGGCGGCGATGACCTCGAGCGTGTCGCCCTCGACCTCGTCCCACTGGATCTGGCGCAGCTCGGCCAGCAGCGTGGTGGGCAACAGTGTGGCCGGCCCCAGCCGGGCGAAGCCGCTGGTTCCGGTTTCGAGGCGCACGCGCTCAAAGGCGCTGATCCGCCACAGCGTGGAGTCTTCGAAGTCGCGCATGGAACCGCAGCACGTTCAAGCCATTGTGCGAAGCACCTCACATGATCGACCTTGCGGGCGCGATTTCGCACTGCTTTGACCAAGGTCTTGCAGTTCTTACGACTCAATGCAACAAGCTGCCGAGCGACGGCGCAAACGCCGCGGGAACATCGTCGTCGGCTTCCTCGCCGAGGAAACCGCCGCTCTGGTGCGCCCACAGGCGTGCGTACAGGCCACCGCGCGCGAGCAGGCTGCGGTGGTCGCCCTCTTCGACGATGCGGCCCTTGTCGAGAACCACCAGCCGGTCCATCGCGGCGATGGTCGACAGGCGGTGCGCGATGGCCACCACCGTCTTGCCCTCCATCAGCCGGTACAGGCTCGCCTGGATCGCCGCTTCGACCTCGGAGTCGAGTGCGCTGGTGGCCTCGTCGAGCAGCAGGATCGGCGCGTCCTTCAGCATCACGCGGGCGATCGCGATGCGCTGGCGCTGCCCGCCCGACAGCTTGACCCCGCGCTCGCCGACATGCGCGTCGTAGGCATGCCGGCCCTTCGGGTCGCCCAGCGTCTGGATGAACTCGTGGGCCTCGGCACGTTTCGCCGCGGCGACCATTTCGGCGTCGCCGGCATCCGGGCGGCCGTAGAGGATGTTGTCGCGCACCGAACGGTGCAGCAGCGAGGTGTCCTGCGTGACCATGCCGACCTGGGCGCGCAGCGAGTCCTGCGTCACCTGCGCGATGTCCTGGCCGTCGATCAGCACCCGGCCCTGCGCCACGTCGTGAAAGCGCAGCAGCAGGTTCACCACGGTCGACTTGCCGGCGCCCGAGCGGCCGACCAGGCCGATCTTTTCGCCCGGCCGGATGTGCAGGTTCAGGCGGTCGATCACCGGGGCCGCGACGCCTTCCTTGGCGCCGTACGAGAAGCTCACGTTGTCGAAGCGGATGTCGCCGCGTGTCACCCGCAGCGGCGTCGCATCGGGCTTGTCGACCACGGTGTGCGGGCGCGACAGCGTGCTGATGCCGTCCTGCACCGTGCCGATGTGTTCGAACAGCGACGACATTTCCCACATCACCCAGTGCGAGATGCCGTTCAGGCGCAGCGCCATCGCGGTCGCCGCCGCGACCGCGCCGACGCCGACCTCGCCGCGCATCCACAGCCACAGCGTGGCGCCCGCGGTGCCAGCGATCAAGAGCATCGACAGCGTGTGGTTGACGATCTCGAAGCCGCTGACGAGGCGCATCTGGGCGTGCGCGGTCAGCATGAAGTCCTGCATCGCGCCGCGCGCGAAACCGGCCTCGCGCTGGGCGTGCGAGAACAGCTTGACGGTGGCGATGTTGGTGTAGGCGTCGGTGATGCGCCCGGTCATCAGCGAGCGCGCATCGGCCTGCTGCTGCGCGACCCGCCCGAGGCGCGGCACGAAGTGGATCAGCGCGACGATGTAAAGCACCAGCCAGCCGAGGAACGGCAGCAGCAGCATGCCGGCGAAGCTGCCCATCACCGCCACCATCGTGACGAAATAGATCACGACGAAGACCATGATGTCGGCCACGATCATCCAGGTGTCGCGCACCGCCAGCGCGGTCTGCATCACCTTGGCGGCGACCCGGCCGGCGAACTCGTCCTGGTAGAAGCTCATGCTCTGGCCGAGCATCAGGCGGTGGAAGTTCCAGCGCAGCAGCATCGGGAAGTTGCCGGCCATCGCCTGGTGCTTGAGCATGGTCTGCAGCGCGACCGCGAGCGGGCTCGCGAGCAGGATCGCGGCGAGCAGCAGCAAGCTGCCGCGCTCCTGCTGCCACAGGCGCGCCGGCTCGACCCGGCTCAGCCAGTCGACGACGCGGCCGAGCATGCTGTAGAGCAGCGCCTCGAAGGCGCCGATCGCCGCGGTGAACAGCGTCATCGCCAGCAGGTAGCGCCGCAGGCCCGGCGTGCAGGCCCACAGGAAGGCGAGAAAACCTTTGGGTGGCGGGGCTGGCACGGCATCCGGATACGGATGGACCAGTTTCTCGAACAGTCTCAGCACGGGGTCTTTCGTTTTGGGACCGCAAGCGTAGCGGATTTCGCGCCGGCGCTACGATCGCCCGCATGAACCTGATCTACATCGCCGACCCCATGTGTTCGTGGTGCTACGGCTTCGGCAAGACCCTCGACGCGCTGCTCGCCGAGCCCGGCCCGGCCGCCCCGCTGCAACTCGCGCTGGTGATGGGTGGGCTGCGGCCCTACACCGTCGAGCCCTTGGCCCCCGCGCGCGCCGACGAGATCTTCGGCCACTGGCACCACGTGCACGAGGCGAGCGGCGTGCCGTTTGCGCAGACGCCGAACACCGCCCTGCACTTGCCGGGCTTCGTCTACGACACCGAGCCCGCGAGCCGGGCGGTGGTCAGCGTGCGGGCGCTCTCGCCCAAGCTGCAATGGCGCTACTTCAAGGAGGTGCAGAAGGCCTTCTACGCCGACGCGAAAAACGTCACCCAGAGCAGCGTGCTGGCCGAGCTGGCTGAGCCGCTGGGCCTGCCGCGCGACACCTTCCTCGACGCCTTCGCGTCGGCCGCGATGCGCGAAGCGACGCGCCAGGACTTCGCGCAATCGCAGGCCTGGGGCATCCGCGGCTTTCCGGCGCTGGTCGCGGAACATGCCGGCGGCCTGCATCTTGTCGCGCAGGGCTACCTGCCGATAGCCGACCTGCGCGAACGGCTGGCCGGCTTGCTCGCGGCCTCGACCCCATGACCGCGCGGCTGGTCGCCGTTGGCGCGCTCGCGGGCGGCCAGGTGGTGATCGAGCTCGCGCCGCGCTTCGCCCCGCAGCACGCCGCCAACATCCGCACGTTGGCGCACGAGGGCTACTTCGACGGCCTGGCGATCCTGCGCTCGCAGGACAACTACGTCGTGCAATGGGGCGACCCCGACGCCGAGGCGACCGAACGAGCCCGCCCGCTCGGCAGCGCCCGCCGTAAGCTGCCGGCCGAGTTCGCGGTTGCGCTCAAAGGCCTGCCGCTGAACCGCCTGCGCGACGGTACCGGTGCGCACGCGCGCAGCGGCGGCGTCGACTCAAACCGGGTCGGCATCGAGCACCACGCGGTAACGCGCCTTGCCCGATCGCAGCCGGTCGATCGCGGCGTTGACGTCGTTCATCGGATACCGCTCCACCTGCGCCACGATCTGATGCCTCGCGGCGAAGCCCAGCATGCTCGCCAGCGCGGCGGGCGAGCCGGTGGGCGAGCCCGACACACTGCGCTGCCAGGTCAGCAGCGGGGCGGTGTGCAGGTTCATGCCCTCGGTGACCACGCCCACAAGGTGCATGCGGCCTTTCGGGGCCAGCGTGCCCATCAGCGAGCCCCAGTTGAGCGTCGCGCCGACGGTGACGAGCAGGAAATCGATGCTGCCGGCGACCGCCTTCATCTCGGCCTTGTCGGTGCTGGACACCGTGCGGTGCGCGCCGAGCGCGAGCGCCTCGTCGCGCTTGGCTGCGGTCGAGGTGAAGGCCGTCACCTCGCAACCCCAGGCCCGCGCGAACCTGAGCGCCAGGTGGCCGAGCCCACCGATGCCGACCACGCCGATCCGGTCCAGCGGCTTGACCGCGTGGATCAGCAAGGGGTTGAACACCGTGATGCCGCCGCACATCAGCGGCCCGACCGATGCTGCGTCGAGGCCGTCGGGAATCGGCACCGCCCAGGCCCAGTGGCTGCGCAGCCGGTCGGCGAAACCGCCGTGGCGCCCGACGATGGTCGGCTGGCGCTGCGCGCACAGGTTTTGCTCGCCGCCGAGGCAGGGCTGGCAGTGCATGCAACTGCGGGTGTGCCAGCCGATGCCCACGCGCTGGCCCAACGCCAGGCCCTTGGCCTGATCGCCAAGAGCGACCACGCGGCCCACCACTTCGTGTCCGGGCACCAGCGGGTAGCTGCTCGGACCCCATTCGCTGTCGATCATCGCGAGGTCGGAATGGCAGATCCCGCAATGTTCGACCTGGACCTCGACCTCTTCGGGGTCGAGCACGCCGGGGTCGAAATCGAAGCGCTGCAGTGCTGCGCCTGCGCCGGTCGCGGCCCAGGCCCTGAATTGGCTCATCGGTGTTCTCCAGACTGAAAGCGCAAACCGCGATGGTGCCTGCAAATCGGCGCCCCCGTCGACCTTCACCAGCCGCGTGCCCCACGCCGCGGGGGTTCGTGCGGATCGCAGCGGCGACACGCCGCGGTTAGACTGCGCCATCCGGAAAACTGGGTTCCGCATGGCCGCGATACCAGACGCCGAATCGACCGCCAAAACGATTCTGATCGTCGACGACATGCCCGCCAACCTGGAGGTGGTGACCAGCCACCTCGAACGCCAGGGCTACTGCGCGGTGGTGGCGCTGGGCGGTGAAGAAGGCATCGAGCGCGCCGAGTTCGTGCAGCCCGACCTGATCCTGCTCGACGTGATGATGCCCGGGCTCGACGGCTTCGAAACCTGCCGTCGCCTGAAGGCCAACGACAAGACACGCGACATCCCGGTGATCTTCATGACGGCGCTGGCCGACACCGGCGACAAGCTCACCGGCTTCTCGGTCGGCGCGGTCGACTACGTGACCAAGCCGCTCAACGGCGCCGAGGTGCTGGCCCGCATCGACACCCACCTCACGCTGTACGCGCTGCGCCAGCAGCTGGCGGCGCGGAACGCGCAGCTGCAAAAGGAGATCGCCGCGCGCGCCGAAACCCAGGCTGCGCTGCAGCGCTCGAACACCGAGCTCGAGCAGCTCGCGTACGTCGCGTCGCACGACATGCAGGAGCCGCTGCGCATGGTCGCGAGCTACCTGCAGCTGGTGGCGCAGCGCTACCAGGGCAAGCTCGACGCCGATGCCGACGAGTTCATCGGCTTCGCGGTCGACGGCGCCAAGCGCATGCAGGCGCTGATCAACGACCTGCTCGCCTATTCGCGCCTCGGCACCAAGGCGCGGCCGTTCGAGCTGACCGACTGCAACGCGGTCGTCGAGGTGGCCTTGAGCCATTTGCGGGTGGCAATCGCCGACAGCGGCGCGGTCGTCACGCACGACCCGCTGCCGAGCGTGATGGGCGACGCCTCGCAGCTGCTGCAGCTGTTCCAGAACCTGCTCGCCAACGCCGTCAAGTTCCACGGCGACGAGCCGCCGCGGGTGCATGTGAGCGCCGAGTCCGACGACGGCTGCTGGCGCTTCACGGTGCGCGACAACGGCATCGGCATCGCGCCCGAATACTTCGAGCGGATCTTCGTGTTGTTCCAGCGCCTGCACGGGCGCGGCACCTACCCGGGCACCGGCATCGGCCTGGCCATCTGCAAGAAGGTGGTCGAACGCCACGGCGGGCACATCGAGGTGCAGTCGGAACCGGGCAAAGGCTCGAGCTTCATCTTCACCCTCGGTCCATGCGCTTAAAGCTGCGGCTGTCTGTCGTCCTGGCAGTGGTGGGGGGTCTGCTGCTGCCGGCGGCGGTGGGCAGCCTGGTGCTGCTCGACTACCAGAAGCAGGCGCTGACGCAGCGCCTCGCAGCCGACCATTCACGCCTCACCGAGATCCTGGCGCTCGGCATCGAGGGCTCGCTGTGGAACATGAGCCCCGAAGTCGGCCGCCCGCTGGTGTTGTCGGTGCTGGGCGACCCGCGCGTCGTGCATGTCGCGGTGCGCGATGCGCGGGTCGGCCCGTTCCTCGCCGAAGAACACCCCGCGCGCCGCACCGGCCACCAGTTCACGCAGACGCGCGACGTGCTGCGCGACGGCAAGGTCATCGGCCAGGTCGAGGTCGAGATCGACAGCGGCCAGTTCGACGCCGAGCTGGCGCGACAGCGGCGCCTCTTGACCCTCACCGTGCTCGGCCAGTTGCTGCTGAGCCTGGTCCTGATCGTGGGGCTGCTCAACGCCCGCCTGCTGGCCCCGATCCGACGCCTGATGCGCGACTCGGACAAGCTCGCGCGGCGCGACCTGGCGGTGCCGTTTCGCTGGCACCGCGACGACGAGCTCGGCAGCCTGGGCGCCGGACTGGAGCGCACCCGGCAGGCGCTGCAAGGCCTGTTCGGCGAGCTCGAGGCGACCAACCGGCGGCTGCGCGACGACGTGGCGCAACGCATCGCGATCGAAGACGAGCTGCGCCGCAACCGCGAGCACCTCGAAGAACGCATCGCCGCGCGAACCGCCGAGCTCTCGGTCGCCAAGGAACGCGCCGAGGTGGCGAGCCTCGCGAAGACCGCATTCCTCGCCAGCATCAGCCACGAGCTGCGCACGCCGCTGAACGCGATCCTCGGCTACACCCAGGTGCTGCGCAACGACCGCGACCTGAGCGAGCGTGCCGCCGCCGGGCTGCAGACGATCGAACAGAGCGGCGAGTTGCTGCTGACGCTGATCAACGACATCCTCGACCTGTCGAGCATCGAGGCCGGCAAGCTCGAGCTGTACCCCGACTCGGTCGGCGTGGCCGCCTTCCTGCGCACCATCGGCGACATCATCCGCATCAAGACCCAGGAGAAGGACCTGGTGTTCGAGGTGATCGCCGGGCCCGACCTGCCGGCCGCCGTGCAGGTCGACGAAAAACGCCTGCGCCAGGTGCTGCTCAACCTGCTGAGCAACGCCGTCAAGTTCACCCACACCGGACGCGTCGGCCTGCGGGTCGCGCTGACCGGCGAGCGCCACGACAGCGCGCGGCTGCGCTTCGAAGTGGCCGACACCGGCATCGGCATCGCGCCCGATGCGCTGCGCGCGATCTTTCAGCCCTTCGAGCAGGCCCCCGACGTGCGGCGCCGCTTCGGCGGCACCGGGCTGGGCCTGGCGATCAGCCAGCGCCTGCTGGCGCTGATGGGCAGCAGGATCGAGGTCGACAGCCGGCCCGGCGAAGGCAGCCGCTTCTGCTTCGACCTCGAGCTGCCGATCGAGCCCGGCGATGCGCTGGCGGCGGCCGAGCTGCCGCGCCGCTGCGTGACCGGCTACCTGGGCCCGCGCCGCAAGCTGCTGGTGGTCGACGACGTCGAGGCCAACCGCGCTCCGCTGCTCGACTATCTGGGCGCCATCGGCTTCGAGATGAGCAGCGCCGACAACGGCCTGGCCGCGCTGCAGCAGGCCCAGACCTGGCAGCCCGACCTGATCCTGATGGACACCGTGATGCCGCTGATGGACGGGCTCGAGGCGACCCGCCGGCTGCGCCAGCTGCCGGCACTGCAGCAGGTGCCGATCATCGCAGTGTCGGCCAGCGCCTCGCTCGACGACCAGCAGAACAGCCTGGCGGTCGGCGCCAACGCGTTCCTGCCCAAGCCGATCGCGCTGCACCAGTTGCTGTCGCACATCGCGTCGCTGCTCGAGCTGGAGTGGCTGAGCGCGCCGGATGCCGGCTCGGCAGGCGACGCCGCCGGTGCGGATCTCGCACTGGTGGCCCCCCCGCCCGACGAGCTCGAACTGCTGTACCACCTGGCGCAGGTCGGCAACATGCAGAGCATTCGGGTCCAGGCCGACCGCCTCGCAACCCTCGGCGAGGCGTACCGGCCTTTGGCAAAGCGCTTGCGTCACCTGGCCGACCATTTTCAGTCGCGTTCGATTCTCGAACTGGTGCGCAGATTTCGCGAGACGCCACACGCATCGTGAACACCCTGCGGGGAAAGCCTAAGCGCCAACGGGGGTCCGGGATTTATAGTGGTTCAGCGGCCAGCGCTGACCCCAGGAGCAAGCCATGACAGGGGCGACCACCCTCAGGGCCATCGAGATACTGATGGTCGAAGACAACCCTGGCGACGTGCGCCTGACGCGCGAGGCGCTCAAGGGCGGCAAGATATGGAATCAGCTCCACGTGGTCGAGGACGGCGTGGCCGCACTCGACTTCCTGCGCCGCAACCCGCCGCACCAGGATTCGCCGCGCCCCGACCTGATTCTGCTCGACCTGAACCTGCCCAAGAAGGACGGTCGCGAAGTGCTGGCGGCGATCAAGGCCGACGATTCGCTGAAGCTGATCCCGGTCGTCATCCTGACCACCTCGCAGGCCGAGGAAGACGTCATCCGGGCCTACGCGCTGAACGCCAACTGCTACGTCACCAAGCCGGTCGACTTCCTGCAGTTCACGCGCATCATCCAGGCCATCGAGTCGTTCTGGCTCACCGTCGTCACCTTGCCGCCCTGCCCCTGACGGTGTGACAAGATCGCGCATGGACACACCGATCAAAGTCCTGCTGATCGAGGACAACCCGGCCGACGCCCGGTTGATCGAGGTCATGCTTGGCGAGGCGCCGGGCCTGGACTTCGAGCTCAGCTGGGTCGACAACCTCACCGCCGGCGTGCAGCGCATGGCCGAGGGCAAGGTCGACATCGTGCTGCTCGACCTCGGCCTGCCCGAAAGCACCGGCCTCGCAACGCTGCACAAGCTGTTCGAGCGCGGCTCGAAGGTGCCGACGCTTGTGGTGCTGAGCGGCCTGACCGACGAAGGCATCGCGGTGCAGGCGCTCAAGAGCGGCGCGCAGGACTACCTCGTCAAGGGCCAGGTCGACAGCGCGCTGCTGGTGCGGGCGATCCGCTACGCGATCGGCCGCAGCCAGGCCGACGAGGCGCTGCACCAGGCCAAGGCCAAGGCCGAAGAGGCGAACCAGGCCAAGAGCGCGTTCCTCGCCAACATGAGCCACGACCTGCGCACGCCGCTCAACGGCATCCTCGGCTTTGCGCAGATCCTGCAATGGGACAAGACGCTGACCGAGCGCCAGCTCGCCGGCATCTCGGCGATACGCCAGAGCGGCGAACACCTGCTGACGCTGATCAACGACATCCTCGACCTCGCCAAGATCGAAGCCGGCAAGTTCGAGATCGCGCCGAGCGACGTCGACGTCGCGAAATTCCTCAACACGATCGCCGGCCTCATCCGCGTCAAGGCCGAGCAGAAGCACGCGCTGCAGTTCGTCTGCGACTTCGCGAGCGAGCTGCCGGCGGCGATCCGGATCGACGAGCGCCGGCTGCGCCAGGTGCTGCTCAACCTGCTCGACAACGCGGTCAAGTTCACCGACCACGGCGAGGTGCGGCTGACGGTGCGGCCGGTCGCGCCGGGGCGGCTGCGCTTCGAGGTGCGCGACAGCGGCATCGGCATGAGCGAAGAGCAGCTCGCGCGCATCTTCCGGCCGTTCGAGCAGGTCAGCGAAAGCCACCGGCGCAGCGGCGGCACGGGCCTGGGCCTGGTCATCAGCCGCGAGCTGGTGCGCCTGCTCGGCGGCGACATCGAGGTCGAAAGCCGGGCCGCGGGCGGCAGCACCTTCGCCTTCGAGCTCGACGTGCGGGTGCTGCAGTCGGGCCTGCCGGCGGCGGCGCCGGCCGAACGTGTCGTCACCGGCTACCACGGGCCGAAGCGCAAGGTGCTGGTGGTCGACGACGTGGCCGAGAACCGCGCGGTGCTGGTCGACATGCTCGGGCGGCTCGGCTTCGAGATGTTCGAAGCCAGCAGCGGCGGCGCGGGGCTGGTCGAAGCCCAGGCGATCTGCCCGCACCTGATCCTGATGGACGTGGTGATGCCCGACATCAGCGGCATCGAGGTGATCCGGCGCCTGCGCAAGCTGCCGGCCCTGCAGGACGTGCCCATCGTCGCGATCTCGGCCAGCGCCACCGCCGACATGCAAGAGAGCACGCTGGCGGCGGGGGCGAATGCGTTCCTCGTCAAGCCGGTCGACCTGCAGCTGCTGATGCAGCGCACCTCGGGCCTGCTGCGGCTCGCGTGGGTCGAAGCCGCCGCGGCCTGAGTTCCTAAGACATTTCCGACAAGCCCTCGCGGCCCGGCCCGACACCGGCGCCGGCGCGGCGGTGCCAGAGTGAGCATTGCGCCGCGCTCGCGCCACGCTGGTGCGGTGTCCTCACGAGGAGCCGTCATGCAATCCCACCCGTCCCTTCTGCTCGGCGGCATGGCCGCCAGCCTCGTCATCAGCGTGACGGCCTGCGGCCAGATGGGCACACAACCGGAAGCTGCCGGCATCGGGCCCAACCCGACCCTGCCGGAGCCCGAGAAGTCGCTGATCCCCACCATCCACATTGCTCCCGCCAAGGGCTGGCCGGCCGGCACCAAACCGGTGGCCGCCGCGGGCACCGGCGTGAGCGCGTTCGCCAGCGGGCTCGACCACCCGCGCTGGGTCTACGTGCTGCCCAACGGCGACGTGCTGGTGGCCGAGACCAACGCGCCGCCCAGGCCGGAGGACGGCAGGGGCATCAAGAACTGGTTCGCCAAGTTCTTCAAGAAAAACGCCGGTGCCGCAGGCTCGAGCGCAAACCGGATCACGCTGCTGCGCGACGCCAATGGCGACGGTGTGGCCGAAACCCGAACGGTGTTCCTCGAAGGCCTGAACTCGCCGTTCGGCATGGCGCTGGTCGGCAACGATTTTTATGTCGCCAACACCGACTCGGTGATGCGCTTCCCGTATGTCGACGGGCAGACGCGCATCAGCGCGCCCGGCACCAAGCTTGCCGACCTGCCCGGCGGATTGCTCAACCACCATTGGACCAAGAACCTGATCGCCAGCCGCGACGGCTCCAAGCTTTACGTCACCGTGGGCTCGAACAGCAACGCGGCCGAGAACGGCATCGACAAGGAAGAAGGCCGCGCCGCGATCTGGGAAGTCGACACCCGCAGCGGCGCGCATCGCCTGTTCGCGACCGGCCTGCGCAACCCCAACGGGCTGGCCTGGGAGCCGACCAGCGGCGCGTTGTGGACGGTCGCCAACGAACGCGACGAGCTCGGCAACGACCTGGTGCCCGACTACCTGACCTCGGTGCGCAGCGGCGCCTTCTACGGCTGGCCCTACAGCTACTACGGCCAGCATGTCGACGAGCGCGTGAAGCCGCCGCGGCCCGACATGGTCGCCCAGGCGATCGCGCCCGACTACGCGCTCGGTTCGCACGTGGCCGCCCTCGGCCTCGCCAGCGCCGAAGGCAGCACGCTGCCGGCGCCGTTCGCCGGCGAAGGCATGTTCATCGGCGAGCATGGCTCGTGGAACCGCAAGCCGCGCAGCGGCTACAAGGGGGTGTTCGTGCCCTTCAGCGGCGGCAGGCCGAACGGCCAGCCGGTCGATGTGTTGGCCGGCTTCTTGAGCCCCGACGGCGACGCCTGGGGCCGCCCGGTCGGCGTCGCGCTCGACAAACGCGGCGCGCTGCTGGTGGCCGACGACGTGGGCAACGTGATCTGGCGCGTGTCGGCGGCCGGCGCAGTCAGCGCGGCGCGCTGAGAGGCTGAGAGTCTTTCGCGTTGAGCCGTCATCCCGGCGAACGCCGGGATCCACGGGTGTCGATGCCCCGACACCTGGCCAGCAGAGCGACTGCCGACGCAGTGGATCCCGGCGTTCGCCGGGATGACGCTTCGGGCTCGTCAGAGCCTGATTTCCAGCCGGACCTGCAGGCTCAGGTACGAACGCGACGCGGTCTCGCTGTTCAGCCGCTTTGGTCCGGTGTCGTAGCTGCTGCCGGTGACGTAGTCGGCCGCCGTCAGGTTGCTCGCCGTCACGCGAAGCGCCAGCGCCGGGTCGAAGGTCCACAGCGCGTAGGCATCGACGATCCGCTTGGCGCCCTGGAACGCACTCTGCACATCGCTCAGCCGCGTGTCGTAGGCCGGGTTCCAGTTCAGGTTGCCGCCGATCTTCAGCGGCACGACGCGAAACCGGTAGTCGGCACCCAGGTTGGCCGTGGCGCTGGGTTGCTGGTCGAGCCGGTTGTCGGGGCCGGGCACGCTCTTCACGCGCGAACGGAAGAAGCTCGCGTTGACGCGCAGGTCGATGGCCGGCGCCTCTTTCCACACGTCGCCGGCGCGGAACTTGGCTTCCAGCTCGATGCCCTGCGTGGTTGCGTCGCCGACGTTCTGCGGCCGCGACACATAACGCGGGTCGGGCGACCACGAGACGTTTTCGAGCGTTGTCACGTTGCGGATGTAGTTGCTGATCGCGCGGTGGAACACATTCGCGCTGATGAGGCCGCCTTCGCTCAGGTAGCGCTCGATCGCCACGTCGATGCCGGTCGCGAGCTCGGGCTTCAGCTCGGGGTTGCCGGCGCGGTCGGGCGAGGTCGGCGTGTTCAGGCAGGGTGGCGCGTTGCACAGCACCGGGTAGCGGATGCTGGTCGACGGCCGCGCGATCAAGTTGGCCAGCGTCGGCGCGCGGTAGCTGCGTGTCAGGCTGAAGCGGACCTGGTCGCGGCTCTTCGGGTCGAGCTTCCACACCGCGTGGCCGAGCGGCGTCCAGACCTTGCTGCGGTTGCGCACCACGCTGCCGGCTTCGCCGTCACCGCGGGTGGCGATCTCCTCGAAGCGCAGGCCGGCGTGGGCCGACCATTGCGGCGACACGTTCCACTCGTCCTGGCCGTAGAGCGCGAAGCGCGATGTCGCGGCGTTCAGGTCGTCGCCGAAACCGGCGTTCAGGTTCTCGGTGCCGTGACCCGGCCTGGTCTGCAGCGTCACCCGGCTCTCGGCGCGGCGCGTGCCTTCGAGCTCGGCGCCGGACACCAGGCTGTGGTCGTTGGCGAGCAGCTTGGACAGCTTGGTCGCCAGGCTGAACGAGGTGTCGCGCGCGTCGACCGTGTCTTCGAGCAGGCGCGTCTCGACCTCGTTCGCCCCGAGCTCGTGGCGCAGCGTGTGGGTCGCGTTGTGCGCCTGCCCGAGACCGCCGCGCAATTCGAGCCGCGTGCCGTCGGCCAGGCGCTGGTTCCATTGCGCGTTCAGGCGCAGCAGCGTGAAGCGGCCCGTGCTGTCGGACACGGAGTGGTCGTAGAGCGGCGTGTCGGGTTCTTCCGGGTCGAACTCGGGCACCGCGAAACGCGACTGGCGGTGGATGCGGCCCTCGGAAAAGATCAAGAACGGCGTCAGTGTCAGCGTCTCGCCCTGCTCGCCGCGCCACTGGATGCGCGAGGTTGCGTGCAGCCCGCCGCGGTGCTCGCGGCTCGTGCTGTCCTCACGCTGGCTGCGAACCACGTCGCCGGTGGTGGTCGCGACGTCGGTGCTCGCGGTGCTGCTCTGGTTGGCGCGGTTCTGGCGGAACGCGGACAGCGACAGGTTGTAGGTCCAGTCGCCGACCGCCTGGTTGCGCGTCCACGACAGGCCCGGCTGCACCAGGCCGTTCTCGAACTGCGCGCCGATGCGCAGGTCGTCGATGCGCTTGCGAAAGCCTTCGCGGGTGACGATGTTGATGGTGCCGGCGATCGCCCGCGCGCCGGTCTCGGCGGTGGGCGCGCGCAGGATCTCGATGCGCTCGATCTGCTCGGGCTGCAGCGAATCGAGCGAAAAGCCCGGCGGCACCCCCCACTGGACGACCCCGCTGCAATCGACCCCCGATGGATCGCTGCCGCCGTTTCGGTACGTAATCCCCCTGTACATCATCGCGGTTGAGACGATGGCGGTTGGCGCGACGGGCGCGGGTGGCACGACGACAGGCGGCCCGACCGGAGGCGGAGGGACCGACGAGGGCGGCACCGGAGCGCCGGGGAATGGGCGCGGACGCGGGGTGCCGCCGGTGGTGGCGCAGGCCGCCGCGACGAGGGCGATCAGAACGAGAAGCGCGCAGGCAACTGTGCCTTGAGCGCGGTCGAATAGTCGTTCCAACGCCAGCTATTGTAACCGTCTAACCCCTTTCGTTACTTGGTTTTTGCGCCCCGCGATTCTTGACACCTCCGCGGCCGTCCGGCATCATGTTAGCGGTATGGAGCAGGCGCTCCTTCTCAACGCATCGTACGAGCCTCTCAAAGTCGTTCACTGGCAGAAGGCGATTACGCTCTGGTGCCAGGGGAAGGTGGAGGTGATCGCGGTTCATGACCGCGAGATAAGGGCGGTGTCCGTCAGCTTCAAGCTGCCATCGGTCATCCGTCTTCTCCGCTTCGTCAAGATCAAGCGCCGGTTCGATTACGTCCCCTTCTCA
>OBEQ011544092.1_pt1 | contig 22004 bp, 25 predicted proteins | sample 1670901 | NCBI WGS metagenome assembly OBEQ01 (sample SAMEA104232315, study PRJEB22302) | groundwater metagenome | biome: forest; feature: aquifer; material: groundwater | place: USA | collected 2011-08-07 | depth 5.4 m
AATCCGGGTCCGATTCCCGGTAGGGTCACAGGAGCGAAGCGAGTGGGAGCCTAAGAGAGTCACCTGCGTGTCTCTCGACGGGAATCGGAGACCTTGAGTATATAATTTGGAAAAGCATTTCTAAATTATGCGAAAGGTGTACTGCGCTCGTAGAGCGAGATGTCCCGATAGGGTCACAAATGGAACTATCAAATATTGATTACCAAGAGCTACAGAAACTGGAGGAATCACTCTGGGTTGCTGAGACTCGGTTTGATCGGGCTTATATGGAGCGCGTTTTGGCACCGGACTTTTTCGAGTTCGGCCGATCCGGGCGGATGTACACACGCGAAAAATCGCTGTCTGCCCCTGCGCAAACGATAAACGCAAAGCTGCCCCTGCGAGACTTTGCCGTGCATCTCATCGCTCCCGACGTCGCACTCGTAACCTACGTCAGCGAAGTCATGTACGAAACAGTCGAGCTAGCCAACAGAAGCTCGCTCTGGACCAAAGGAGAAAAAGGCTGGCAACTTAGATTCCACCAGGGTACACCCCTATGATCCACCACATTGTCCTCTTCAAGTTTTCACCGAGCACAACACCTGCTCAGATTGAACGGCTGGCTTCTGAACTTGCTCAACTCAAGGGGAAGATTCCGGGTATTGTTGACTATGTTTGGGGACCGAGCGTCTCGATCGAGCATTTGGAAAAGGGGTTCACGCATGGGTTCGTCATGACCTTCGCGGACACGTCAGCACGCGATACCTATGTCCCCCACCCCATTCATCGCGCCCTCATCGCGGAGTTCATCGACCCAATCTGTGAGGACTGCATCGTGTTTGATCTAGCAGAGTAATCATGTCTACAAAGCAAATCGTTCAGATCGGAACTCCCATAATAAGAGCGTGCGCAATAAACGTGCGTGATTTTAGGAGTGCAGAGGTGCGACGGACAATCAAAGACTTGGTGGATACCATGCGAGCCACCAACCTTGTCGGCATGGCGGCGCCACAGATTGGCAAGAGTTGGCGAATCTTTGTAGGTGAAATCCGCACAACCAAGTTTCGCAAAGACCTAGTACCCGACGAGCTGCGCATCTTTGTGAACCCAATTATACTCAAGCATTCCAAACGACTTGAGAGCGGCTACGAAGGCTGCGGCAGCGTCGCCCACGCCGGCCTCTTTGGTCCCGTCAAAAGGTACGATAGCGTGGAGGTGTCTGCGCTCGACGCGAAAGGCCTTCCGTTCACTCTCAAAGCCAAAGGCATGCTCGCTCGTATCATCCAACACGAACTCGACCACCTCGATGGGATCTTGTTTATAGACAAAGTAAACACCAAAAAACTTCTTGATCGAGACATCTATTTGAAAACGAGAAAGTAAGCCTCAAATCGCAGCAGATCTCCCACACACCCTTGACATTTTACTCTTCTACGCTACTATTGAGGGACAAGTCACCCGCGCCTTCGCAAGAAGTGTGCGGGTTGTCGTTTTGGGGTATGATGTCTCCATGCATAGCCGTGTTGCCATTTTTGTGGACGGAGGAAACTTCTATCACCTGGTTCTCAAAAAGCTTGGTGTCCGCGAGGAGAACTTTGATTTCGAGAAGTTTGTACTTTTCCTAGCGAAAGGGAGAACTATCGTCAGCAAACGATACTACGTTGGGACAGTACGCGAGAAAACAGGAGACCTGCGGTCACGAGAAGCAATGTCTCGACAAACGAAACTTTTTACAAGCCTAACAAAGAATGGCTGGGAGGTGCAGACCAGTAAATTACGGAGTCGAATCGAAGAAGTTACCATCGACCAGCGTGTGAACGACTGGAAAAAGCTACGTGCTTTGGGCATAGAAAAGATCAGTTTTGAAAGATCGCGCGAGAAAGGAATTGACGTTCAGATTGCAACGGACATCCTCTTGCTCGCTCTCGAGGATAGCTACGATGTCGCCCAAGTAAGTAGAGAGGGTAACGAGACCATCACGAGAAGACCCGCATGGGTTCGCTCGTGCGGGTCTTCTTTGTTTTTAGTAGAGGAAATCTGTGTGCTACACTCATGATATACTTTGGGTTTGAAGAGCTAAATCAATCTAACGGTTCACTCACAGGGCTATGAAAAGAGTCTTTCTTTACATTCTAGTTTTTGTCATCATCTTGGGGGCAGGTATCGGTCTTGGGGTATATATACGAAACGAGACGCTCAATCCCAAAGCTACTTTGCCAACGGTTTTTTCTCGCATCCTTAGCTTTTTGATAAACAGGGGAGAAGAAATCGAAGATGATCTTTTATATCACGACGTGAACATTGCTGACTTCATTGTAAACGGAAGCACGAAAACGAAAGTTGCCGTTATTGGTAAAGTTGAAAGCATCACGCATGAACCTGACGGTGATTACCATATCATCGTGAAGAACGAAGCTGGGCTGCCTCTCGTCACCGAATTTATTCCTGAAATTATGACATTGACGCTTCCCAAAGTTGGAGACAACGTAAAAATTTGGGGACTGGTGCGTTTCGATGCACCACACAACTGGTGGGAACTGCACCCAGTTATCGGCTGGGAGAAACTCTAAGCGCTCGCAAAGAAAATGTAACTGCTCGCAAGACCGACTAATGTTTGGCTCTACACAAGACTCCTCCGATGGCCATCGGAGGGGTCTTGTGTAGTCCGTCGTTAAGCCACGATTCAGTTTTGTGCAGTTACGCGAACTAGAATTGACAAATTTTGAAATGTATGAGCAAGTTCTGACCCGCAAGCTTGATTATACTACTAAAAAAGCGGCTGCTTTTTTAGTATAGTGACTGTGTCCCGTGTTCTTGAGCTTGGTGGCTTTAGGTGTAGAATACCCCCATGCGATCAGTATGCATATGTGGTAGTGCGCGGTTTAAGAAGGAGATCAAATCTTTTGCCGACGGGCTTACGAAGCTCGGCGTGGTTGTTTTTTCTCCCTATCATCACTCTGGGCAAAAAGATTGGGGGAAAGCAGGTCTTATGCAAGCGTATCAAGAGTTTATCGCTCTTGGCCTTACACATGATCACTGCTTGAAGATCAAAATGGCCGATGTGGTCTATGTCTACAACAAAGGTGGCTACGTCGGTCCCTCAACCACGCTTGAGATGGGCTACACGCTCGCACTTGGGAAACCGATCTACGCCTTCATCGACAAAGACGAAGAACTCGTCCGCAAAGTTTTGATACGCGGAATCGCAACAACTCCAAAACAACTACTTCATTACTTGTAGCTACTTCTTGAGCGAGATAACCGCAAACGGTTCCATCTCGTAGAGCGTTTTTAGGTCTTTCTCTGGAAGCACACCCTCATCATAAAGATCACCCGCAAGTCTCATCAACTTGGCGTCACCTTTTCTCGCCAGTTGAACCAAGTCGCCTCGCACCAGTGCAACCTTTTCATCTAGATACTCTCTCGTAACCGTTTTCTTTATCTCTGCCTTAATTTCCTTGTTATCTTTCTCGAGTCTGGAAAGCCTGAGATCAACACTTTCTTGAGCGGCAGCCATACAGGCAAGCGTCATTGCAAGCCTATCGGTTGCGCGTAAAACATCGTGTATCTCTGCTTTCAGGTCAGCTAGCGTTGGTTCTTTTTTTGTCACTTTTTTCATGGAAATTATTGTAGCAAGCGACACCCCTTGCAACAAGCAACTTTTGGGCATAGGCTATGGTCTTATTTAGCACCCAACAACCTTCTCTATGGTTTACTCAATAATCGCCATCGTAGTTATCCTTATCCTCTTCGGATTGCGTGTAGTACAACAGTATGAAGTCGGCGTCGTTTTTCGCTTTGGCAAGATCGTGGGCACGCGCGGGCCGGGCCTTAACCTCATCATTCCTTTCATTGATTGGATCCGCCGCGTGGACATGCGCACGATCACGCTCCCCGTCCCTCCGCAAAAGATTATCACCAAGGACAACGTCTCCGTGGACGTTTCCGTCGTCGCGTACTATCGCATTGTCGACGCAGTCAAAAGCATCGTCGCTATCGAAGACGTGATGAGCGCCATCAACCAGATCGCCCAGACGACGGTACGCAATATTGTCGGCCAGTTCGAATTCGATGCTATCCTTTCCTCACGCGATGCAATCAATGCCGAGATTAGAACCGTACTCGACGGACATACCGAGGGTTGGGGCGTGGTCGTCTCGGTCGTAGAGATCAAAGATATCCAAATTCCCGACAATATGCAACGCGCTATGGCTAAGCAAGCCGAAGCCGAGCGTGAAAAGCGCGCCAAAGTTATCGCCGCCGAGGGAGAATTTTTGGCATCACAGAAGCTCGCAGATACGGCCGACATCATGGCCAAACATCCGATCGCGCTCCAGTTACGCAACCTGCAAACCCTCGCCGAGATCAGCATGGAAAAGAACTCAACCATCATCTTCCCCGCCCAGATCATGACCAGTCTCAATGACATCAAAAAGTTCGTCGAGAACGAAGCGGGCATACTGCCTAAATGACAATCCTTGGTATAGAAACATCGTGCGATGAGACGGCGATTGCGGTTGTCGAGTGCTTGAAAGGTCCATCTTTTTGTGTCTTATCTTCCATTGTCTCCTCACAAATAGAGAAGCACGCACCGTTTGGCGGCGTGGTGCCCAATATTGCCAAGCGCGAGCACGAGGCAAATCTCGTGCCAGTGCTGACGCAAGCGCTGTATGAAGCGAATCTTTTGCAAAACGCAAAAGGAAAAAGGGGGAAGGCCGATGAACTTGCTGGACTGCTGACACGGGAGCAGGAACTTTTGAAACAACTGACCGTTTTTCTTGAGACATACAAGATACCGGAGATTGATGTCATTGCAGTGACCCAAGGGCCGGGACTCGAGCCGGCGCTGTGGGTGGGACTGAACTTCGGAAAGGCTTTGTCGCTCGCGTGGCAAAAACCACTCATCCCGGTCAATCACATGGAGGGACACATCGTCGCGGCCCTTCTTGAAGGTCGCGACGATAAAGCACAAAACCCAAAACACAAAATGCCAAAGATTGGCTTCCCCGCCGTGGCGCTGCTTGTGTCTGGCGGACATACCGAGCTCATACTGATGCACGATTGGAAACAGTATGAACTTCTTGGCATGACGCGCGATGATGCTGTCGGCGAAGCATTTGATAAAGTGGCACGGCTTCTTGGACTCCACTACCCCGGCGGCGCCGAGATCAGCAAGCTTGCGGAGCATGGGAGGGAGGATGGTCGTATCAAGTTTCCCCGCCCCATGCTTCATGACAAAACCCTCGACTTTTCTTACTCTGGCCTCAAAACTGCCGTTCTCTACCTCGTCCGCGAACTCGAAGCTCAACTTGGAGGAAAGGCCTCCAAGTTGAGCGAGCAAACGTTAGCAAACATTGCGCTCGAGTTCGAAAAAGCAGCGACGGAGGTTTTGATCGCGAAAACGTCAAAGGCAATGGGACAAACAAACGCGCGAACGCTTATCGTCGGTGGCGGTGTGGCGGCCAATAGGCGGCTGCGAAGTGACCTTAGCGAAGTTATGACAAAAAAGTTTCCTGACGTCGTCCTACTTCTCCCAGACCCAAAAGCCACCGGCGACAACGCCGCCATGATCGCCGCAGCCGCCTACCTACATGCAAACGATGCTCGACCCGAGCTCTCAACTCTCAACGCCGACGGCAACCTACGTCTTACCCACTGAAAACATTCTGATATTCTCAAGAATATGAGAATATTATTAGCAATCGATTTTCTATGCTGTCTACTCCTTTGGACGGGGGAAAACTTTTGCTATACTAGAGTTCTATGATGAACGAGAAATTGCTGAAGCCGTACAACCCAAAGGAGCACGAGGAGGCGATTTATAAGCGCTGGGAAGAGGCGGGCTACTTTAATCCCGAAAAGTGTATCGAGGCTGGGGTGACCAAGCCGGACGCTAAACCGTTCACGATCGTCCTCCCTCCGCCAAACGTGACGGGCACGGCGCATGCCGGGCACGCGGCACGCGTGACGACCGAAGACATTATGATCCGCTACAAGCGTATGCGTGGCTTCCGCACGTTGTGGATCCCCGGGACTGACCATGCCGCCATCGCTACGCAGAGTAAGGTGGAAAAGATCCTCAAGAAAGAAGAGAACAAGTCGCGCCACGATCTCGGGCGTGAGGAGTTCCTCAAACGTGTCGAGGCATTCGCCCAAGCAAGCCATGATACCATCACCAACCAAGTACGCCGCATGGGCGCGTCTCTCGACTGGACCCGCGAGGCCTACACGCTCGACGAGAAGCGCAATCTCGGCGTGCGTACTGCGTTCAAGCGCATGTACGACGCGGGACTTATTTACCGTGGCAATCGTATCGTGAACTGGGATCCCAAAGGGCAAACTGTTATCTCTGACGACGAGATCGTCTATAAAGAAGAGACAACCAAGTTCTACTACCTCAAGTACGGACCCTTTATCATCGCAACGGCTCGCCCCGAGACCAAGTTCGGCGACAAGTACGTGGTCATGCATCCCAAGGACGAACGCTACGGACAATATACGCATGGCCAAAAGATTGATCTCGAATGGATCAATGGACCGATCACCGCAACGGTTATCAAAGATGATGCCATGGATATGGAGCTGGGTACTGGGGTTATGACCATCACGCCCGCCCACTCTATGGTGGACTTTGATATGGCGCAGCGTCATGGGCTCGATGTCGAGCAAGTGATCGACAAACACGGCGTCTTGCTACCGATCGCAGGCGAGTTCGCAGGTCAACACATCAAGAAGGCGCGTGAGGCGATCGTTGCGAAACTGCAAGCAAATGGCCTCGTCGAGAAGCTCGACGACAAGTACGTGCACAACATCGCGACCGCAGAGCGCACCGAGGAAGTGATCGAGCCCCAGATAATGCTACAGTGGTTTGTGGACGTTGATAAACCATTCACCATCCCCCACTCCGAGATACCGACGATCGCAAGTGGTTCGACGACGACACTCAAAGAGATCATGCAAAAGTCGGTGCAGAGTCGAGCAATCACTTTCGTTCCTGAACGTATTTCGGCCAACTACTTTAATTGGGTCAACAACCTGCGCGACTGGTGCATTAGTCGCCAGCTCTGGTATGGACACCGGATTCCTGTTTGGTATCGAGGTGATGAAATCTACTGCGATGTGAACCCACCAAAAGGCGACGGCTGGACCCAAGATGAAGACACTCTCGATACATGGTTTTCGTCCTCGCTCTGGACCTTCTCAACACTCGGCTGGCCTGAAAAGACCGAGGACTTGCGCATCTACCATCCAACAGATGTGCTCGAGACAGCTTATGAGATCCTCACGCTCTGGGTTTCGCGTATGATCATGATGTCGGGTTTCCATCTCGGCACCATCCCCTACCACCATGTCTATATCGCTGGCCTCGTGCGTGACGCGCAGGGGCGCAAATTCAGCAAATCGCTCGGTAATGGTGTTGATCCGATAGAAACGATAGAGAAGTTTGGCTGCGACGCACTCCGTATGGCCCTTATCGTCGGTGCGCCACCGGGAGCTGATATGAAGCTCGGCGATGACAAGGTCAAAGCCTACAAACACTTCTCTAATAAGCTCTGGAACATCACTCGATTTGTGATGACAGAGACTACAGACTTTGACGGCAAAACAGTGACCCTAAATGACAACGACAAAACTGCGCTGGAACGACTGAATGAAATAATAGCGAGTACTACCGCGCATATGGAAAAGTATAACCTCCACCTTGCCGCTGAAGAACTCTATCACTACATATGGCATGAGTTTGCGGATAAATACATTGAAGAATCAAAGACACAGCTCAAGGGAGTAGATGTGGAGAAAAAACGTTCCGCACAACATACCTTACGCGCTATACTAAAGACATCACTGCATCTTCTTCATCCTTTCATGCCCTATGTGACCGAAGCGATCTGGGACATCATGAAGGATGAGGGTGATCACCTCGACTCTGCTCGGGGTAAACGCATGCTGATCGTCTCTCCATGGCCATCCTTCACGGCATAAATGCAGGGTACGTTTTCTTCGCTCTTTTGGGCGGTGTTTTTCCTGCACTCTTGTGGCTTTTCTTCTGGTTGCGGGAAGACAAAAAGCATCCAGAACCGCGAGCCCTTTTAATCGGGACCTTTCTGGCTGGTGTTGCAACCGTACTCCTTGCTCTGCCAATAGAAGAACGCGTAGCCGCTCTCTATGGAGCCGGGGCCTTTGTGACCATTATCTTGTGGGCGGCGACCGAGGAACTTTTAAAGTTCGGCGCAAGTCTGACGACCGGCCTTCGCAGTCGAGCTTTCGATGAGCCGGTGGACGCCATGGTCTACCTTATAACTGCCGCTCTGGGCTTTTCTGCCTTTGAGAACGCACTCTTTATTCTCAAGGACTTAATCGAAAACGGCAGCGAGCTCGGGCTTTTAACGGCGAGCATGCGCTCGATCGGGGCAACACTGCTCCATGTTGCCGCTTCGGCCATAGTGGGCGGTGCGCTGGCGTGCACTTTTTACCGTTCACGGTGGACGCGTGCCGGTGCGACACTAGTGGGAGTTGTCCTCGCCGTCGCATTGCACACCTTGTTCAATCAACTTATACTTTCAAGTAACGGTGAGAAAACACTGTGGGTTTTTGGAGGTTTATGGTGTATTATTATTGGTGTGATCCTTTTCTTCGAATACATTAAGAACAGCCGCTCGAAAACAACTCTTCCATCATCATTCTGATTCCGAATTCCTATTTCTTAATTCCCAACACTTATGGCTTTTAAAAAACGCTCCTTTTTCGAAAAACTTACCGGCAGTGTCCAGCTCGATGACGACGATGATCTTGATCCGACCAGTCTAGGCGACGATACGAACAGTGGGCTCGCAGAACCGGAAGGGGGCGAACTTTCAATCGACATGTATCAGACGGGCGCCGATATCATCGTGCGAGCGGTGATCGCCGGCTGCCGACCGGAAGATATTGAGGTTGATATCGGTCGCGATTCCATCCAGATCAAGGGTGAGCGTCACGAAAAACATGAGGTGCAGGAAGAGAACTACTATCATCGAGAACTTTACTGGGGGTCATTCAGTCGCACTATCAAACTGCCATCCGAGGTAGAGCCCCAAGATGCCGAGGCCACCGAAAAGCACGGCATTCTGACGCTCCGGCTTCCAAAGATTGACAAAGCAAAACGAGCAACAGTCAAAGTGCGCACGGTGTAAAAAAGTTGAAGAACTCTGAAAAACTGCTACACTTGACCTATTCGCCGAGGTAGCTCAGTGGTAGAGCGCTTGCCTGAAGAGCAAGGCGTCGGGTGTTCGATTCACCCCCTCGGCACAATCAAAAGCCGCCGCGAGGCGGTTTCTGATTGTGTCGAGAGAAATGTGTCTGCACACATTTCGGGGGGTGAATCGAAAAGCGGAGCCATGTCCGACGAGCATCGGGTGAGGAGGACGGCGAGCTGGGGTAGAAGGTCTCCGAGCGGAAGTGATGAGAACCTGTGACCGACCCCCCTCGGCACAGCTGGAAATATCCTATTGGTTTTTTGTTTCCTTTAGGAGTTGCCGGAGTTGGTCCATAATGCCCGGCGAAGGCTGCGGACTGTTAGCGGAGCTTTGACGGCCTCCGCCCGCATCTTCGAGAACACTTTGATACGTACCATACACCTGCTGGAGCATGGGGCCAATGTAGACTGTCGTGCCAATGGCACCGGCAATAATGAGCAACCAGTACGCGAGACGAAAAATTCTGCCCCAGCGAATGGAGCGCCGTAAGGCGTGGAGCATGTCGTTGTTCTCTTTCGCAAGTGCGTAGGTCTTCTCAAGCAATGATTTTTCTTCTGGATTCATGGTAGTACCTAGTGCCGTTATAAATTAGTCTTTTCGGGTATGTGGTAAAAAAGATAAGTTCTCTCGGTGCGTTTTCTGTGGTAAGAGGTCGAAAGTTCTAATTTAGTACGGTACTAGTGTAGCAGTGTTTAGTTGAGGTAGCTATGATTCTTGAGCTTCCATTCCGCTTCTCCGTCGAACTCATAGTAATCACAGGTAAGCTCTTCACCGTGCGCAATGTTCCGTGTAGCTATCATCACCCCGAATGAATCTTCGGGAGGAAAATGAGTCTTTGTGTTTGGTTCCTTACTATGATTGGTGTAGCGATCATTGTCGAATGATAAGACATACTTATCGTACTTTGTATCTAGGTACGCGTAGTATCTGACGTAGGTTTGCATGTGGGGGGGGATTGCGCCAACGTTCTTTCATCAAACATGAGATCGAACATTGGATTGTGCCGCCAAACCACCGCGCCATCCGCGATTGCTTCGGCCGCAAAAACACCAAGACCATGAATCTCGCTCATGCCGATATATGTTTTGACCAAAAGCATATCATTGCAAAACTTACAAGTGCCCTCGGACGGAATCGGACTGTCATCTCTCCCTTAGGACGGGATTGCTCTATCCATTGAGCTACGAGGGCATAACATCATTTATCTATAGACGTCGTCGTGCGGACCTATTTCTACAAACACGGCACCTTGTTTTCCTAAAAACTCAAACTTTATTCGACATGACCTACTCACAGAAAAACCCCAGAAAAATCTGTCCCTACCGTGAAGCTTGTGGGTGTCCAGCCTCGGGTCAAACGGATTTGCCATAAAAATTTCTGATCTTGCATTTGCTTTTTCTCTCACCTCTCTTGGTAGCTTCTTGTATTGCCGTTTGAATTTAGTCAGAACTTCTACCTTTATCATTTCATGAGGTCGGCTAGGGAATTAATCTTGATCGTTTTTCCAGCACTGCATTCGGCCATGGCCGCATCATACTCCCTGTCAAGCTTGTCGGCGGCCTTTCCCTTCAGATAATACGTTGGAACATTCCTCATCGCCGCCTCCCACTCATCAAGGTCCTTGATGAGTCGGCTACGAACGTATTCGGCCCGACTGGAAAAACCGCGCTCTTTGAGCGTCCTGTTCACTCGCTGCTCAAGTACCCCCTTTATTGAAAAATTTATAACAGACATGTTGTTTATATACTTACTACATATCTATCCTATACATGATAACGGGCGACGTCAAGCACTTTTTCATAATCATCTTCCGGGACCACTTTGTTGCGCTTTTCATGGCCACACGTCGCGCACCGGTGAGTGAGCACGCTCTCCCCTGCTTCTATTTCAACGATAGCTGGCTCCATAAGCCCGCCACAGCCCGCCGCGCGGTCACCGGGATGCACATCGACATGCTTACTCCAGAGGCACTGCGGACAGTGGTTCGTGTAACCGTTACCCACCACAGCCGCGTCGCAGTGCTCGCACAAAAAGTCTTCCTTGTTTTTTGTGAATATGGTGTCTGACACTTGGTGCGGGCAGCGAGAATCGGACTCGCGTCTCATGCTTGGGAAGCACGCATTCGACCACTGAACTATGCCCGCTTCTTTTTACTGATTGAAAATTTTGCTCCACCAGCTCGTGGTTGTCGCCTCAACTTTCTGCGTGGTGGTTCCATACTCTAGATGACCATTGCCCTTATCGTCAACCACCATGACTGCTTCCTCACCGGGCTTGCCTACTTGATACCGGTTACGCAGTTCCTCTTCGACACCTCGCCCAGTTTGTAATTTTGCCAGCTGTGCCTCAAGGCTAGATTTTCTGGTCTCAAGATCAGCAAACTCATTAATGCGAGAAATTCGTTCGAGGGCCGCAATATGACTCTTCTCGTAAACATCGTACGTGGCTCGTCCTAAGAAGAAGAGGACGATGATCAAGAGTATGAATCCGCCCCAAGACAAAAGTACACGCTCAAGGTTGCGTTTTCGTTGTACTGAAACAGCCATAGTAGAGAGACAGTGTAGCAAAAAATTGAGAAAAACGGTATACTGACGGTCATGATTTTTGACCCAAAGTTTCAGAAGAAAATGAGGATTTTCTGGGCTGTCATAATTTTCTTGGTGATTATCTCTATGCTCATTCTCTACGCCCCAGGACTAATTCCCGGCCTCCGATAAGATTGCCTAAAATCTTTCACTCCTTTCCTTTCATTACTTTGAGAAACACATCTTGGGGAATATGAACGGTGCCGCTTGCTTGCATCTTTTTCTTTCCCTTCTTTTGTTTTTCCCGTAATTTCATCTTGCGGGTGATATCGCCACCATAAAGATACCCCGTCACATCTTTGCGATAGGCAGAAACTGATCGAGAGGCAACAATACGTCCCATAGCTTTGGCTTGAATCTTGTAGGCAAAAAGTTGCTTGGGAAGATGCTCTTTTAATTTCTCGACGAGGGTTTGTCCTTCTTCGTCCACGCGCCGGCGAGAAATCACTCTCGCAAACGCAGTCACCGGTTCATCGGCCACGAGAACATCCATACGCACCACATCACCCGGGCGCAGTCCCCCTTGTTCGTAGTTGAGGGATGCAAACCCCGATGATACGCTCTTGAGCTCATCAAAAAAATGACGCATCAACTCGCGTAGCGGCATAAGCAGTGCTACCGACATGCGATCCTTACCAAAGAGCATAGTCTCCCCCACTTCGGCTTCGTGCTCGTAGCACAACTGCATGACCGCGCCGAGGTACGATGGCGGTGTGATAATGGTGGCGATGACCCATGGCTCACGGACGGAAATGATGGAGCCTTCATCGGGGAAAAGGGCCGCCGAGTAGATCATTGCCGTACCTTTATTGGTCGTCACCTCATAAGAAACCGTTGGCATGGCGACGATGAGATCGAGATCGAACTCGCGGTGAAGGCGCTCGGAAATGATCTCAAGATGGAGCATGCCGAGGAATCCGCAACGGAAACCTCGGCCAAGAGTTGGCGATGTCTCTTCTTCGAACGAGAGCGATGCGTCTTGGAGTTTTAGCCGCTCGAGCGCTTGTTTTAGCGATGTGAAGTCGTCCTGACTTTCCGGATACAAGGACGCCCACACAACCGGCATGGCCTCACGGTAACCGGGGAAAGCCGGTAAAGGGTGTGCTTCCGAGCTAACCGTGTCACCGACGGTCGTGGTGCCAAGCTTTTTCACGCCAGTTACCACATAACCAATCTCACCGGTAGACAAAACTCCTGTAGCTTGCATCTCGGGCGCGAAAACGCCAATCTCAAGGGCTTCAAAGTGCTCCCCTGCCTCATGCAAAAACAGTTTGTCGCGCAGATTGATCGTCCCGTCAGTGACCCGCAGATACAATATAAGACCTTTGTGATTAGAGTATTCATAGTCGAAGATAACGGCCCGAGCCCCTTTTGCACCAGGCACGAATTCTTTTGGGGGCGGCACCTTATGTATAATCTCGTCGAGAAGCTCGAGCACGCCTTGGCCTGTTTTCCCAGAAACTTCCTTGATATCATCATCTTTACAACCGAGAAGCTCGACTATTTCTGCTTTTGTTTCAGTAACACGCGCAATGGGGAGGTCCACTTTGTTAACCGCGGGAATAATGGTAAGCCCAAGCTCGCGCGCCATGGCAAGCACGGAGAGCGTCTGGGCCTGTACGCCTTGGGTCGCGTCAACCAAGAGTACCGCGCCTTCAACAGCAGTGAGCGATCGCGACACTTCATAGGAGAAGTCAATATGGCCCGGGGTATCAATCAGATTCAGAATATACTCTGATTCTCTTCGTGCTTCGTGCTTCGTGCTTCGTGCTTCCGTTTGACTTGGTCTCCAAGTCAAACGGACTGGTTGCATCTTGATCGTAATCCCCCGCTCACGCTCAAGCTCCATAGAGTCAAGCAGTTGCTCTTTCATCTTGCGATGCTCAATCGTACCCGTCATCTCGAGCATGCGATCCGCCAACGTCGACTTTCCATGGTCAACATGAGCAATGATACTGAAGTTCCGAATGTGCCCCAAATCCATAGTGCCTTATCCTAGCAAACATTCCACCCTCCGCCCAGTTACAAAGGTTGTCTTTTCATTGTTAAATGCGAAAGTTCACGATCGTGAACTTTCGCATTGCATGCTAAATGAGCCTCTGCTATTGTAGGGCCATGGCCGTCTACGATTTCAAGGGAAGGAGGCTTTACAAAGGTGCACCGAGTTTGCTCACGCTTCTCGAGGAGTTGGGTGAGGTAGATTATGATGCCCTTCTTGAGAAGTTGGTAGACAAACTTGAACCTCTTCTTGAAGGGAAGAAATACCGCGCACGACAACATGCAAGGATTACCATCGATCGCCTCTGTGAGCGCGGGTTAATCGAGAGGCGAAACAAAGGGAAGCACGCGTATCACGTCCTTACAAAGAAAGGAAAAACTCATCTCGCTCGCGCGCGGTTAAAAGATCACCGCAACCAGCGAGAACCATGGGATGGAAAGTGGCGTATGCTTGTTTTCGATATTAAAGAAGAACACAGGGATGGCCGGGACAAGCTCAGGAGAGAGTTGAAGGAACAAGGATTCGCACGGCTCCAAAACAGTGTTTGGGTATATCCTTTTGAATGCTACGATTACGTCGCACTTCTGAAAACATCTTTTTCCCTTGCCGATACCGTCCTCTATGTGGTTGTAGAAAAACTCGAAGATGATGAAAAGTTAAGAAGAAAGTTTAAACTCCCTCTCCTCTAGAGCGCTGCTTCTTCAATGAAATGCGAAACTTCACGATCGTGAAGTTTCGCATTATTGCTTATCAACGTGTCTTCAAATCACAGGATCATAGAAGATGCCTCTCGGAAACGGCACCGTGTATAAAAAGAGAGAACCCCGCGCCATGTCCGGGTGGACAAGGGGCGGGGTTCGAGGTTGCTGTGACTATTTGATCTTCTTGTTGATCCACCGCTCGAAGATGTCTTGGCCAAAGACTGCCTGAATGGCTGCCTCCATGATGTAGGCAGCGAGATCCTCTCTGGACTCTTCGGCTTCAACGGTAGCGATGTAATCACAGCAGAGCTTCTTCACCTGCGTCCAATCTGGATTCTCGATTGGGGTAGGGGTGGGTCCAGCCCCGCTGTCGATGCCTCGTCTGCGTAGCTCTTCCTTCAACTGTTCGTCTGTGACAGCTCTGAAGTCCGTCATCTGGTCTTGCCTCCTTTTACGGTTTACGGTCAATTCGTCACCAACCTTCCAAACTTAAGGTTACCTGTACTTTTTTTACTGTACTACGAAAACAGAGCTATCACGAGAGGATTTCTTAAAAAGACTTTTGTTGAGAGGTTTTATGGCTTTAATCTACGGTGGATGATGGCTTGGAAGGTTTTCAGTTCTTCAGACCCGAGGATAAGGAGGACGAGGGTGGCGACGACGAGGCCCGAGAGGCCGGCGAAGAGGCCGTGGCCGAGGGCTTGGAGCGAAGTCGTTGTTACTGCGTGCACAGCAATGAGGCGCAGGACCATGTGAGAGACAACACCCATTGCAAGTGAGGCAAGGAGGCTCTCTGCGATCGTTCTTCGCAACTTGCGATCGAACAAAGCGCCATAGTCGCGACGATACCAAAGCCATTCAGTGATCATGTTGGCCGTTACACCAAGCGCGAAGGCGAGCGGCAGTCCGAGTACAAGGCGATCGGGTGAGCTTGTAAGCGGAGAAACCCAGACGAAAAAATAGCCAGCGGCAATGGTGACGAGTGCACCGATGATGTTGGTCACAACCGGTACAAAGGTTTTGCCGGCGGCATAGTAGGAACGATCAAAGAGGAGGACAACATTCTGAAACACAACGGCGATTGCGAAAAAGGCGAGGGCGAATGCGGCCAGATGCAGGGCGTCAGCGCCAAACTTCCCTGCCCCCAAAATAGTTCGCACAATTTCTTCTCGAAGGACAACGAAAAGGACAGCGATGGGAATGGAGAAAAAAAGGACATGACGAAAAACACTGTTTATGTATTCAATAAATTCATTTTTACTTTTTCCCAGTTGTCGTACCATGGTCGGGAATGCGGCAACCGAGTACGAGACACCAATAAGAGCCATGGGGACCGACTGGAGATTATAGGAGAGATTAAAAATGGCAATCGAGCCGGAAACAAGGTGGGATGCGTAAGCAATAAGGACGATTAATGAAAGTTGATTGGCGCCCATGGCGAGAGCTCGCGGGATGGAGCGACGAAGGACAAGATGAACGGTGGGCCAATCAATGCGACGGAATGACAAAAACTTCACACCCACCTCACCCCCAACCCTCTCCTGAATAGGAGAGGGAGAACCTAAGGAGCCGATTAGTTGGACAAGAAGATGCAGGAGAGCGCCGAGGACAACACCGTAGACGAGGCCCGAGACACCAAAGATCGGGTAGAAAAGAACAACGCCGGAAATGATGCCGAGATTATAGAGAATCGGCGAGATCGAATAGAGGAGAAACTGCCGCTTTGCTTGAGTGATGGATCCAAATAGGTTAGAGAGGCCGAGGAAAAAAGGCGAGAGCAAAAGGATACGCGAGAGATGAACGAGCGTTAATTGTTGCGTGGGAGAAAAACCGGGAGCAATAAGTTTCCCTAGAACGGGCATGCAAAAAAACGCAATGAGCGAGGCGAGCAGAAGGACGATCGTAAAGACCGTGAAAAGTGAGGACAGAAACCGTTGTGTTTTTTCGTTGTTGTTTTCTTGGAGCAATTCCACCAAAAGCGGTACCAGCACCGTCATGGCAAGCAACGATCCGATCGCAATGAAGAGGAAATCGGGGACGCGAAAGGCGGCGTAATAGATATCGAGCGTCTCTCCTGCACCGAAAGTGCCGGCAAGCAAGCGATCGCGCAAAAGTCCAAGGAGTTGCGAGATAAGTGTCGCAACCGCCAATATGATCGCGGCTCCGTGGAGCCCCGTGCTTGCTCGTCCCACAATGGCGCGAACGTTACTCATTCAGCCATCTTATTCCGTTGCGGCGTTCTTTTTTTTCTTTGACTCCTTGATCGGAGGCTCCGGGCGCGCCGTCGGTGACGGAACAATTCCAGTAAGGGGCGAGAGTCCCAAACGGAGATTGGAGAGTATTTTCTTAACTTCCGGGTTGTCCGGATTTGATACTTCAATTTCCTCAAATTGCTTCGTGGCATCGGCTATACGACCGGAACGGCCATAGGCAAGGCCGAGGAAGTACTTGGCATTGGCAAACTGGGGGTTAAGCGCCACCGCCCGCTCAAGAGCTGTGGCCGCCCCCGCCAAGTCGTTATTGATGTAACGCAATAGACCGAGTTGGAAAAAAACGCCGACATCGTTGGGAGAAATAAGCGATGCCTGCTCGGCGTTTGCGATGGCCTTCTTTACATTTCCTTCATCGGCTTCAATTTGCGACAGGAGAAAGAGCGCATCGGTGTAATTTGCCTTGAGGGCCAGCGCCTCGTCGATATGCGCACGAGCCGCCTTGCGATCATTCTTGGCCAGATCAAGTCGGGCACGCTCGAGCGGGATGGCGGGACTGGAGGGATTCACCTTCTTGGCGTTATCGTACGCAGTTACCGCCGCCTCATAAGCTCCTTGGATGTTAAGCGGCACGATTGCGGTGTAGACGTGCGCAAGAGTGAGCGAATTGGCATAATTATGCGAATCGAGCGCCACCGCTCGTCCCGCGCTTGCGATGGCCGCGCCCAAGGTCACCTGGAACTGACTACGCAAGGTATCTGGTGCCACATCTTTTGTGTTTGCAATCCGTCCCATTCGTGAGATATGCACCTCTGCGAGTGAGCGGTAATAGAGATCCTGCTCGCTCATCTTAACGGCCCCAACGAGCAATTCGGCGGCTTTATCAAGATTACCTTCCTGATTGAATGCTATGGCCCCGTCACGGAACAGAGCGAATGAACGGTACTGCGTCCCAAGCGCATAGGCACCGGCGACATCAACGATCATCAGAAAAACAAGGACAACAACGACGAGGAATCCGAGGCGAGGATTATTTTGGAATGAGAGCTCGGTCGTCTTCGTTACCCCCGTTGCCGTCATCGCGGCTACGAATATCCCTGTCATTAGAAATGCGAACACGGTAAGGACCGGATCAGGGACGTAGATCAGTTGCACTAGCCATAGATACAGTGCCAGAACATAGGTGGTGAGCAATACTCCCCGTTCACCCACACCAACATCGGCAAGCAGAGCTCGGTATCCGGAGATGAGGAAAAGGACGATGAAGATGAGCCACGCGATGAGTCCGAGCAAGCCCGTCGTCACCACATGAGTCGGCAGTGTCGCGACGCCAGATGTAAAGTCTGCGTTCCAAAAAACGGTGTCATTAACTCCTGAAGGTTTGTGCAGAAGCCATGCGTTAACAAAACGATTAGGACCAACACCAAGAAGTGGCGATGCGGGCAACGACTCTCTGGCAACTGCATAGGTTGCACTCCACGCCGGACGTACTTCGAGAGTGTTGATGCCAAAACGATCTAGAACTCCACCCACCGATGATGAGGCAATCAGAAAAACGATCGAGAGAACGAGCACGATGAAAGCCGGTGAAAGAATACGACGACTTGTGCCTCCTACGGTAAATAGGTATATGACGACGATGAGTGCAAAGATGCCCACCATCGTCCATGCGACGGTAAAGTTGACCAGTACAAGCTCGAGGAGCGCGAGGACGGTGGCCAAAACGGCAAAAAGTCTGAGCCTCGAGCGAGCGGGAAAAAACTCGTACCCGACGATGCCCAAAACCGCAAACATCCCCGCAAATAACCCGAGATCGTTCCATTTACCGAGGACGGATACGGCCTTCCCTCCGGCAAGTCCAAGAAAAGCTATGTCGAGACCGAAAAGATGCACGAGCTGAAGAATAAACACCAGCAGGAACGAGAGGAGGAGAGCGCTGAAGAGGGTCACTAGACGTTTGAACTCGCGAAAATAAACCGAGAGCAGAAATGCACCCAGACAAGAGAGAAAAATGATGGCGAAGGTCCCAGATTCGTTACCATATCCAAGAAGCGAGAGCCGCACCGCGTCACTTCTTAAACCCGCCGCAAGAAAAACGAGCGCAATCAGCCCGAGCGCCCCCAAAAGTAGATGCTTGGGTATGATAATTTTCCCATCCTCAAGGCGCGCGACTAGGTAGAGAAGGAAGGAGAGAACGATACCTGTCGAGAATAGAGCAAGCTTGCTAAAAGAAAGAGCCAATCCCGGCATGGGGAATCCGAAGAAGGGTACCAGAAAGACCGTAAGAAGAAGTACCCAATGTGCGATCGAATCGAGGAGCGCGCCAACCTTGCGTCGTTTGGATGTTACGACGACATGGATAGTTTCCGCAATACTTTCTTTAGCCATAGTAAATAAGAAAACGAGTAATGATTATACTAGTATAGCGCATCTACTGGTAAGCTCAAGGAATCCGTGGGGAAACAAGGCATCGAGAAACCAGCCCCAAAAGGGGCTGGTTTTCATGGTCAGTGTGTGCATCGATAAGCCGAATTCTGTCGTGGACAGCCATTTATCTGGGCCTTCTGTCTCCAGGAGGCTCAAGCGGCACCCCACCGCGCTCCGCGCGGAAAGTACAAAGCCCAGAACACAAAATGCCAAACCAACAACATCCGTAGTCTTTGGTATTTTGTGCTTTGTTTTTTGTGTTTTCCGTGCGAAGCACGGCGGTACGGCCTTGCACTGGGGTAAGGATTTAGCCGTTGCATACCGACGTTACCGTCGGCGTCATCCCGAAGAACTTCGGGAGCTTTCGTCTTTCGACTCGAGCGTTTCTGTTCGCACCTGTGGGATCACTCCCCGTGGGCGTTACCTCCGACGTTCACCTTTCGGTGAGGTCGGAGCTCCGTACCCTTTCGGGCGCCGAAGCCACTACCTTGCTGTCCGATGTTCATCGGACCAGTGTTCGGACTTTCCTCTGCCAATTTTGCCCACCGAAGGTGGTGCTAAATTGAGCACCCTGAGCTTTTGTCGAATGGCCCCTCGACTTCGCTCGGGACGCTCAGTTTTGTATTCACCTGCGGTGAACAAAACTGGCGGCGGCTGCCTAATGCACACGTTTAAACTATAGCACAACTCATGAACAACGTCGAGCTATTTTTTCACACTCATCGTGGTCATGCCAGTCTGCACGAAGTCGGTTTCGCACACGCCGGCCACGCAGGCAAGTTCTTTGGCCCCTTGAGTCTTGTCCTCGTATTCGTACAAGATGAGTTTGGAGAAATCAATGTCTTTAGGAAACGCCCTTGCAAGTTCTTCGTACCGCTCTTTTGTGATTGCCTCGTATGGCGCGAGCTTGTAGACGTGATCAGCGCGTGGCAAGAAGGAAAGGCCGCCGACAATATCCCAGTTCTTATAGACCCACGCACCCACCTCGAGCCACTCGCTCTCCCCCACCGAGATTGTAATCGAAGGATTGTGTTCGGTGAAATTCTCCTTAACCATTTTCCAATAGACGAGCTGGTCGAGGGCCGTGAGATCATCTTTGCACATGGCCCCCTCGGGCGCCTTGATGGGAAACTCGAGCACATACTGGCGGGCGCTTTCCTTGCTTTGACCAACCTCCGGGTTATGCGGTACGCCCATATCACGGAGCATGTGGAATAGCGGGTTGTGACTTTCGATGCGAACACGGCGTATATAGTATGGTGCATGGCGTGGATGACAGCCCGAGGAAGAATCGTAGGTTTGCGAACTATTACCCGACGGCTTGACACAGGTGACCGCCGCTGATGCACGGATGCCGAAACGCTTGGCATACTTTTTGTTGGTCTCGACGGCAAGCTCGCGCATTTTGGCGAGCGTCTTTGGATTCCGCACCGCAGGGCAATCCCACTGGCCGGTGATCGAAACACCGAGGAGTGCTTCTTCTGTGCAATTCTTCTTCCACTCCTTTGACAGGTACGGGAAACTGGTAAGGGTCGCCTGATAGGTACCGAGAATGGCGGCCACGCGCACTTTGTCAAGGAGCGTCTTCTCCGTGTCTTCAACACGCGCGACTACTTCGGAAAGATTGCAAAACTCCTTGTGTCTCAATATTATTTCCCCGCATGGATTTGTGCCCATGTGTTCAAGGTCTTCGTCTTTGGTGATTTTCCAGCGCCGCTCGGGCGTTTGCACTTTGAGTCCGCCACGATTAAAGATGCCGCGCTCACCGGAGCCGGACTTGATCAGATTGGTCCACTCTTCAATGAAGTGAGCCATGGTCGGCTTCTCCTCGTAGACGGCCGAGTTGTTGGACATGGAGCGCTGTGGGTGGGCCAGGTAAAACTGGCCGTTCTTGGCTTCGCGCATCTCTACATCATCAAGCTCCGAAAGCGAGATCATGGCCGATCGGCGCACTCCTCCGGCGACGACAATTTCACCAGTCTTGCAAATAATATCGTGCACATCAAGGGTGGTGAGATGTCGTCCCTGGCGGTTGAACATTTTCTCGCGCGTAAACTCGATGAGGTTACGCAATGGGTCGGGTCCAGATGCCCTCCCCCCCATCGTCTTCAGCCGTGCTCCTTGGGGACGCACTTTGGAGAAATCATAGTCGATATCCATGCCATCGGACCACGCTTTCATTCCTTTGACAAAAGCGTCGGCCCAACCTTCCTTATTGTCCTCAACTACATGTGTGCCCACTTTTTTGCCCGTTTGTTTTTTTATGATGGGGAGCATCTCCACGTTGCGGCGCTCCACCGAAAATCCAACACCAGTACCACACATGGAAACGTACATGATCTCACCGAAGTCCTGCCACTCTTTTGGCGCCACAAACGAACAATTGTAGGCGGCCACATTGGTGTTGCGCGCCGCCGGACCCGACGACCACAAGAGGCGCATCGAGGGCATGGCCCGCATGTCAAAGACGTAGTCGCGCACCTCGGCATACTCTTTTTCTTGGAGCTTCTTGCCAAGATTTTCTTTCATAAAAGACATGAAGCGATCCACGGTCTCGACCCATGTCTCGCGGCGACCTTTTTCGGGCACCCATTTCGAGTAGAAGCTGTAGTAGGCCACCTCCGCAAGAGCGTTCCGAAAGTGCTTCTTGCCTTCGGCGCTGATCCGTTGATTGAGTGCGGGCATGTCTACAGACCGTTGAATTGCTTTCAATCTCTGGCTTCCTTGAAGTCGCCCTATGAACATATTGGAGACACTGCATTGCTACTCCTGCGATACTGCCCTCAACGTGAGGTGCTCAGCATACCTACCCATCCCGATCATCGCCATGCATCGATGCTCGATGTACCTGTGGTTCAAGCACACCC
>OBEQ010644671.1_pt1 | contig 21991 bp, 15 predicted proteins | sample 1670901 | NCBI WGS metagenome assembly OBEQ01 (sample SAMEA104232315, study PRJEB22302) | groundwater metagenome | biome: forest; feature: aquifer; material: groundwater | place: USA | collected 2011-08-07 | depth 5.4 m
AAAGAGCACGATATCATCTTCTTCCGGATCCGAAAATCTTCCGATCAAACTCACCTTGGTGGTGTCCTGTGTTACTTTGACACCGGAGATGTGGCGATAAAAATCGACAGGAATTTTCTCTTCTTGAAACCACTCGACTCCCGCCGTTGCAATCAAAATCTCGTAACCTATTTTAGCAAGGCGCTGCAAAAAAAGCTCGGTATCAGGATATATAAATCTCTGCGCCTCCCGCCGCATGAAATCTTCGATTTTCTTTCGAAGTTCAAAGGCGGGAGTGGATGAGGCGGCGCTTATCAGCGCGATGTGCCGATCGACATCGTAGATCCAATTTCTTTTTGAGTCCTCGTAAGCTTCGAGAATTTGATTCTCTCGGCACTCCCCTAGCAGCAACGAAACAAGAAACTTAAAGTATCTCTCTTTGAAAGCCTCGATATTAAAGAGTACTCCGTCCACATCAACAAACGCAACCTTTTTTGCCACAATCGCCTCCCTAAATTTGACTCGACTCTTTCTCTAAGATATCATAAGTTTGTATTACTGTCAAATATCAAATTAATACGCTATAGCAAATTAATTTGACATCTTTATTCCACAGTTACCGATTTGGCGAGATTGCGCGGTTTGTCCACATCAAGTCCCAAAAGTGCGGCCGTGTGATACGCAAAAAGCTGAAGTGGGATTATGGAAAGAAGCGGAGTGAGCATTTCCAATGTTTGCGGAATATAAATTACATCGTCCGCTATTTTTTTTATTTTTTCATCTCCTTCGGTCGCAATGGCGATAACTTTGCCTGACCGAGCCTTTAACTCTTGGATGTTGGAAATAATTTTTTCGTAGACGCTATCTTTGGGAGCTAAAACGACGATAGGAAAATTTTCGTCAATCAACGCCAACGGACCATGCTTCATTTCTCCTGCGGCGTGCCCCTCCGCATGCCGATAAGAAATTTCTTTAATTTTAAGAGCGCCTTCCAAAGCAACCGGAAATTGGTATTTTCTTCCAAGATACAAAAAGTTATTATATTTTAAATATTTTTCAGCAATTTTTTTTATCTCGTCATTATTTCGCAAAACCCATTCCATTTTCGCGGGAATTGCCTTGAGTTCATGCGCTAACTTTTCAAGAAAAAATTTTGAGGAGTGAGTATTTTTCTCGCTTAAAAAAATTGCCATGAGCAACAAAACGCCTAGTTGTGATAAAAATGCTTTAGTGGAAGCAACACCGATTTCAGGACCCGCATGGTTATACACTCCCGCATCTGACTCTCGGGCAATCGTCGAACCAACCACATTCACCACGCCGAGCGTCAAAGCGCCTTTTCTTTTTGCTTCTCGCAATGCCTCCAAGGTATCAGCGGTCTCGCCGGACTGGGAAATAACGATGACCGCAGTATCCGCGCCAACAATAGGATTTGAATATCTAAATTCCGAGGCATGCTCGACAGACGTTGGAACTTTCGCCAATTCTTCGAAATAATATTTTCCCAAAAGGCCTGCGTAATACGAAGTGCCGCAGGCGGTTATCACAATCCGTTTTGTAGAAAAAAACTTTTCTTTAATATCTTCGAGCCCGCCAAGTTTAGCCGCGCCTTCCGACAAAATTCTGCCCCGCAAAGTATTTTTTAATGTTTCGGGTCCTTCAAAAATTTCTTTTTCCATAAAATGCGAGAAACCGCCCTTTTGCGCACCAGACAAATCCCATGCAACGGTATGGATCGGCTTGGTAATAGATTTTTTTGAAAGACTTAACACCTTAAAGCTATCGGGAGTAAGCACCGCCAATTCGTTGTCATGCAAATAAATAACATTTTTGGTAATTCCTACCATTGCCGAAGCATCGGACGAAATTACATACTCTCCATCCCCCACCCCCAAAATTAAAGGCGAGCCACGACGAGCGGCAACTATTTTTTGAGAATCATTTTTTTCATTTTTGGAAATCACGGCAAGCCCAAAGGTTCCAACCACATGCCGCAACGCATCAAGCATAGCATCTTCCAAAGAAATTTTGGAACCCTCCATCAAAAACGGTCGTTCAATCAGATGCGCGAGCACCTCGGTATCGGTATCGGAAACAAATGTATGGCCTTCGCGGATAAGAGCTTCTTTCAATTCCTCAAAATTTTCTATAATGCCATTGTGCACCACAAAAATTCTTTTGGAGCAATCATGATGGGGGTGCGCGTTTTTTTCAGAAGGTTTTCCATGGGTTGCCCACCGGGTGTGGGCAATAGCGGCGTTGCCGTACCATGACCGTTGAGCAATTTTCTCTTCCAAAACTGCCACTCGACCCGCTGTTTTTTCATATTTTATATCCCGCCCATCCCACAACGCTACCCCCGCGGAATCATAACCGCGATATTCAAGCTTTTTTAAGCCTTCTAAAACAATAGGTAAGGCATTCTTTTTGCCAATATAACCAACAATTCCGCACATATATTCTAACTATAACAAAAAAACCGGCGCTTAGTTGCGCCGGTTTCCCGCTCAAAGGACCAAATTTATCAGCCGGTTTGGCACAAAAATCACCTTTTTTGGCTGACTGGATCCGAGTATATTCTTAACATTCTTTCTTTGAAAAGTCAATTCTTCTGCTTCTTTTTGGGAAGTACCGATGGGTGCTTCAAATTTGTCGCGCACTTTGCCGTTTATTTGGACTATGAGTTCAAAAGTTGTGTCCAAAACTAAGTTTCGGTCATACTCCGGCCATTTCTCTTGTTGAATGCTGTTTTTATTTCCGAGCATGCTCCATAGTTCCTCAGAAATATGCGGGGCAAATGGCGCTAACAACTTGACCAAAATGTTGAACATCGAATGTTCAACATTTTGGTCTTTCTCAAATTCGTTCAACAAAATCATAAGTGCGGAAATGGCGGTGTTAAATCTAAAATTTTCTATGTCTTCAGTAACTTTTTTGATGGTTTTGTGAAGGAAGCGATCAATCCCACCACCCTCCTCAACATCCCGCAGGAAAACATCCGATGTTTTTGAGGATTCAACATCGGATGTTGAGGAGCGGGATGTTTTCCCGCGGGACGAATCAACAAGCTTCCAAACTCTATTCAAAAATCGTTTGATGCCGACAATGCCTTCCGTTTTCCAGCTCACTGTCGCCTCATGTGGGCCCAAAAACATTTCATACATTCGAAGCGTATCTGCGCCAAATTTTTCGACAACATCATCGGGATTTACCACATTGCCGCGCGATTTTGACATCTTTTCTCCGTCGGGCCCCAAAATTACTCCGTGCGAAATTCTTCGCGCGTAGGGTTCTGGTGTCGGCACCAATTTTTTGTCATACAAAAACAAATGCCAAAAACGCGAATAGAGCAAATGTAGCGTGGTATGCTCAATCCCTCCAAAATAGGTATCCACGGGAAGCCAATAAGAAAGCTTTTTGGTATCCGCAAATTTTTTATTGTTTTTAGGATCCGTGTATCGCAAATAATACCAGGAACTCCCCGCCCACTGCGGCATGGTATTGGTTTCTCTTTTTGCAAAGCCTTTGCAATGCGGACACTTCACATTAACCCAAGAGTCAATCGCGGCTAATGGCGACTCTCCAGTGCCCGTTGGCTCATAATTTTTGACATTGGGGAGCTTAACCGGCAAATCTTTTTCCGATACGGGAACCGCGCCGCATTTTTTACAATGAATTATTGGAATTGGCTCGCCCCAATATCGTTGACGCGAGAAAACCCAATCCCGAAGTTTGTATTTGGTAACAATTTTTCCTCCGACTGCTTGTGTAATTTTTCCTTTTGCATCTTCTGAATTAATTCCATCAAATTTCTCGGAGTTCACAAGAACGCCTTCTCCGATATATGTAAGATCCGAATTTGCCTTGAGACGCAGGAGCCAAAAAGGCAACTCTGAATTTACCATAACCCCCGGCACAAATTCTTGGGGCTTTCTCCATATAATTTCATTTTTACCCCCTTCTTCTTTTGCGATAGGAACTCTTTTATCTCCTGTGAGCTCAAAATAAATAGCTGTGGCGATAGCGACGCGATTTTCATTTTTATGCTTAGCAAAATAGGAAGCTTGAACCGGGGCGCCAAGCACCCGCTTAAATTCTACCTCCACATATCCCGTTTCTTCTCTAAGCTCTCGCTTGGCCGCATCCACAAGATTCTCCCCCTCCTCAACACCCCCAATCACAACGGTATTCCATCCAAACTCATCACTCCGAAGAGTAAGATATGCATCGCGTTTTGGATCATATACGATTGCGTGAACATTTTTCCGAACTTTCGTGGGCATCCCTTCGCGAGGAGGATTTATATGATCAACAATTGAGGGCATGATAACTTCTTTGATCGGCAATTTAAATTTCTTGGCAAACTCAAAATCTCTTTCATCGTGCGCTGGCACGGCCATTATCGCGCCCGTTCCATAGCCGCCCAAAACATAATCAGCAATCCATATCGGGATTTCTTTTTTGTTTGCCGGGTTTATTGCTAGTGCGCCTTTCAATTCCACGCCTGTTTTGGATTTTTCCAAAGCCGATCTCTGTAAATCAGTTTTATTTTTTGCTTCATCTATGTACACCTGAACTTCATCCCAATTTTCAATTTTGGATTTTAAACTTTCTATTAATTTATGTTCCGGAGCCAATACCAAATACGTCGCCCCAAAAATCGTATCCGGCCTGGTGGTAAACACCTCGATATCCGGGCAACCCAACTGCCACTTGGCAGCTGAGCTGCCAAGTGGAATAATTGGAAATTTTATAAGCGCTCCTTCGCTTTTGCCGATCCAATTTTCCTGTTGGGTCTTTATTTCCTTCGGCCAATTTAGATTTTGCAAACCTGCGAGCAATTTTTCCGCGTAAGCAGTAATTTTTAAATACCATTGCCGCAATTCTTTTTTTTCAACGGGGGTGCCGCATCTCTCGCAACTTCCATTGATTACCTCCTCATTGGCCAAACCTGTTTTGTCTTTCGGGCACCAATTTATTAAACCCGTGGCCTCATAAGCCAAACCGTTTTTAAAAAATTGTAAAAAAATCCATTGTGTCCATTGATAATATTTTGGATCAGTAGTATTCACTTCCCTCGCCCAATCAAAAGAAATTCCCCAGGCAATCAATTGTTTTTTGGCATTTTGTATGTTTGTGGCGGTAGAAACTTTGGGATGAACTTTGTTTTTAATTGCAAAATTTTCCGCAGGAAGCCCGAACGCATCCCATCCGATGGGATACAAAACCTCCGCTCCTTTCATTCTTGAAAATCTGCTATACACGTCTCCCGCAACATACGGCCGCAAATGGCCCATATGAAGGCCGGCGCCTGAAGGATAGGGAAACTCAATCAAGATGTATTTCTTTTCACTTTTACTAAAATCGCGGGCTCTAAAAGTTTTTTCAGATTGCCACTGTTTCTGCCATTTTTTTTCTATTTTTTGAAAACTGTATTTTGCCATGATGTGATTTTAAAATAGCAATTTTATGGCAAATTGACAATATAAATCTATTGTTAAATACTTTATATAAAGAAAGTTTTTTGAAAAGGCGCCATGAGTCCAGAAGAAAAAGAACGCGTGATTGATGAATTAAATGATTCTGGATCGGGTATACTGATAGGAATAGAGCGTTATAAAATTGTGTTATTCCTCCTGCAGGGCAAGCATGAAAGAACACTATAGCCGCGTAGATGCACTAGATTTAATGAATAGATACATAAAAATACTTCGACACAATGGTTCAAATCCGCAATTAAATTACATACAAGAAGCCCTCGCGGATCACAATATTTTTGTGGAATTTCCGGAAGAAGAAATTGCAGAAACAACTCCCGATCCTCAGGGTAAATACAAATGTTATTCTGTAACAGTTCTTTTTATCAAAAAGGATTTAATATGCAGAGAAGAACGAAATGTGTTGGTGAAGTTGCCAATCATCTCCGGCCTTCTTGAAACAAAAATGCTCACCCTGCGTGATCATGCGTTTTTAAAGAAATATAAAGTAATCTGGGGGGAAGATCGTATTTAAAAAATACTAGATTCCAAACAATGCTTTAGCGTTTGCAGTTGTGGTGTGAGCGACTTCATCAAAAGTCGCTCCTTTTATTTCGGCGATCCTTTTTGCAACTTCAACAACAAACACCGGTTCATTACGTTTTCCTCGATGCGGCACTGGCGTCACATACGGCGCATCGGTTTCGAGCAATATCCGATTGAGCGAAATAAAATGCACAACTTCATCGTAGTCATGGGTAAAGGTGAGGACGCCGCCGAAGGAAAACGAAAAACCGAGATCCATGAGAACGCGGGCGTCATCAATAGAACCGGAAAAAAAATGAATCACTCCGCTAACCTCACCTCTTCGAGTCTGAAGACTCTTCAGAGTCTGAACGACCCCCCTCTCCTTACGAAGGAGAGGGGCGACTGCCATATTTTCTTGAAGTATTTTCATCAAATCCGAAAATGCCTCGCGACAGTGAATCATCAGCGGCTTTTTAATATCTTGCGACAACTCAATCTGCTTGCGAAAAATAATTTTTTGTTTCTTTTTTAACTCTTCGTCGTTAATTCTAAAATAATCCAGACCGCACTCGCCTATTGCGACAACTTTTGGTGAAGAAAGCGCCAAATTTTTATAAAACTCGTAATCAAATTCTTTGCCTTCTACTTCTTTTTGAGATTCTAGATCAGAAGGATGCAGCCCAACCACCGCATAAACTCCTTCTTGGTATTTTTCGGCAATAGCAATGGCTTTTTTTGAACTTTCTCTGTCTGTTCCAATATTAATCAACCCAACCCCATTGTCGAGTGCCCTCTGAATAACCTCCTCGCGATCATGGTCATACCCTGAAGATTGCGTATGCGTATGAACGTCAAAAAATTTCATTTTTCAATTCGTGGAAAAAGATGCGGAACTTCTTTTGCGGTAAACTTCGTCCATTTTTTTTCAAGTGCTGAATCTGCATCAAGGGCGTTTAAAATTTTCTCCGCGGTGTCTGGCAAAAATGGCTTTAACATCACCGCAATAGAAGACAGCGCATAAGCTAAATTCCAAAGAGTGATAACGGCGCCTTCCGGATTTTCTTTTATCAATTTATATACTTTATATTTTTCTATGTATTCGTCTAATCTTTTAGATAAGTTTATTGCTAAATTAATTGCTTCCTGAAGTTCGTGCCTTTCCATACAAGCGTGGTATTCCGGCAAAATTATTTTATCAACCGCTAAAGACACCGCCGTCTCCTCTATTTCTAAAGAATCTATGTGTTTTAAAAAAGGGTACTGTAATAATTTTTCGGGAGACGGTTTTGATATTGCTCCGAAACCGCTCATCATTTTGAGGGTGCGGCTTAAAAGATTGCCCAAACCGCTTACCAAAACACCTTCATAGACATCGTGAAAATGTTCTTCTGAAAAATCAGAATCATGAAATGTAGAGACTTGGGAAAGAAGATAAAATCTGACTGCGTCGGCTCCATATTTTTCAATCAACGGAAATGGATCAGCAACATTGCCGGTGCTTTTTGACATTTTTTCACCTTTAGTATTTATAAATCCGTGTACAAAAATCGCTTTGGGAAGCGGTAATTTCGCAGACATCAACATGGCCGGCCAAAAAATTGCATGAAATTTTATAATATCCTTGCCTATTAAATGCATATCTGCTGGCCAGTACGCATCAAAGGCGGTGCGGTCATGGGAACCAAAACCTAATGCGGAAATATAATTAGAAAGAGCATCGCACCATACATACATCGTTTGCATATCATCTCCCGGCACCGGAATGCCCCATGAAAGATCTTTTGATGGCCGCGAAAAACTGACATCTTCTGATTCTTCGAGCATATGGATAACTTCGGTTTTACGAAATTCTGGGAAAATTTTAATGGTGTCGCGCATGATGGCTTCTTTGATTTTTGGGACGTACTTCGAAAGTTTAAAAAAATAATTTTCTTCATACACTTCTTCGGGCGATTTTTTATGAAGCTCGCAAACGCCATTTACCAAATCTTTCTCAGTGATAAACGCTTCGTGCCCCGCGCAATACAGGCCCCGATATGGGCCTGTATATAAATCTCCCGCGGTTTTAAGATGCTCCCATAGAGATATGGCTCCCGGCCAATGCCTCTCTTTATCAGAAGTGCGAATAAAATCGTCATTTGAAATATTAATTTTTTTTAATAAATTCGCAAAAAAAATAACGCCGGAATCTACAAACTCTTTTGGGGTTTTTTTAGCTGCTTCCGCTGACCGAGCAATATTTGCACCGTGCTCATCGGATCCGGTTAAAAAAAACACGTCCTTCCCTTGAAGTCTTTCATATCTAGCTATCGCATCGGTTTGTACGAATTCCAAAGTATGCCCCAAATGCGGAGGGCCATTGAGATACGGAATGGATGTGGTGATATAAAATTTCATTTTTTCTTATTTTGTCGTTCGAGAGCCAGGTCATTTAAAAATTCTACCAAGACCGCGGCCACCGGCACGGAAAGTATAATTCCAAAAAACCCACCCAATTTCGCTCCCGCAACCAGCGAAACTACCACCAAAAGCGGAGGTACTCCAACAGTTTTTCTTACCACCAAAGGATAAATCAAGTGATTTTCAAATTGTTGAACGATAACATATAAACCTAAAACCATAAGTCCCAAAACCGGTTTTTGTATCGAAGCAATCGCAATGGCGGGAATCGCAGCCATCACCGGACCAAACACCGGAATTATTTCAAAAACTGCCGAGAGGATGGAAAGTAAAATGGCGTATTTTACCCCGAGTACCATCAACCCCAAAAATACAAATACTCCTACCAACACTCCCAATAAAATCTGCCCCTGCAGCCAACGCCCTATTTTTCTTTGTGACCGTTTCCATAAATCTAAAATGTAGTTTTCTTTTTCTTCCGGACTCACCAGCCTCAAAAAATTTTCTATCCCATGCTCTTGAACAGATAAATAAAAAGAAATGACCACCAGCAGGATTATAGAAACAACGCCTCCAAAAATGGCGGAACCGGCAGAAAAAACTTTGTTGATGATTTGCGGAATATACCCCTCCAAAGTCAAGGCCAGCTCTTTAAGGTACCCGCCCAAAGCCTTGGGAAGCTCGGGGAAAAAAGCAAAAATGGGGCTCCCGGGACGCAAGGTATTTTCTATAAAGGAAGGCAGAGTCGATAGAAAATCGAGCATGTCCCCCAGTAACGGCGGGATGACTAAATAAAAAATCAACAAAAATATCGTAATTCCAAAAAGATATACAAAGAGTACGCCGAGCAAGCGCGGAATCTTGTGTGATTTAAACCAATGAGCGGCTGGCTCAATCGCAGAAGCAATAACGATAGAGAGCAAAACAACCGCAACCAAATCTTTTAAAATCCAAAGCGCCCACAACGAAAGAACCAAGGCGGCGGCTTTAAAAAAGGTCCAAAAAGATACGTTAATAATTTTTTGATCGGAATTCATGTTATACGTGTTTTAAAATCTCTTCATATTTTTTGATATCATCATGCGGACCAATAGCTGCCATATTTATTTTTTCCGGACGCAAAATTTCTCGCGCTACTTTCATAATATCACTTTTGGTCACCTTCTCAATTTTTTGAAGGATATCTTCAGGAGTCATTATCTTTTTATAGAAAAGTTCCTGCCCTCCGAGAAAGCTCGCCACCTCATCCGTAGATTCAAACGCCAGCGCCATAGATCCGCGCAAATATTCTTTTGCAAAATCTATATCTTTTTGAGATACTCCATGTTTTTTTATTCCTTTTAAAATTTGAACTATTTTTTTTGCCACCTGCGGAAGCTTGGCATGGGGCACTCCGGCTACTGCCACCAAATAACCCGTGTCGGTATATTCTGGTGCCGACGCATACGCATAATATGTAAGGCCCAGTTTTTCGCGGAGCTCCATAAAGAGTTTGCTGGAAGCGTTGCCTCCCAAAATTGTTTGCAAAACCATCATTGGGTATCTTTTTTCGTCGAACATATTGTACCCTCTTACCCCGATGCGCACATGGGTCTGGTCGACGTCTTTTTTCTTGAATTTTACTCGGGGCTTATTTTGGGATTCTTTTACTTTCACTTTCTCAACCTTTCTTCCGTCCGGCATTTTTGAAAACGCTTTTTCAATTTTAGAAAAAGTACTCTCGAGATCAACATTTCCAGCCACCACCACCACCGCGTTTGAAGAAGTGTAGTGAGAATGCTTGTATTTTATAATATCTTCTCTGGTTATTTTTTTGACCGTCTCCGGATAGCCGCCAGTATCCCAGCCGGCCGGCTGGTCCCCGTAAAGCAGCTCCTCAAATGTTTCGTTTACCTGTCTTTGGGGATCGTCCTCATACATTGAAAGTTCCTGTAAAACAACGCCTCTTTCTTTTTCAATTTCTTCCGATTTAAAAATCGGGTTAAGCAGTATGTCGGAGACAATATCCAGTGAAATATCAAAATGCCTGGCCGCCGCTTTGACATAATACCCCGTGTATTCTTTGGTGGTAAAAGCATTATGCTGGGAACCGATGCGGTCCAGCTCGTTGAAAATATCCGCCGGCTTTGGACGTTTTTTTGTGCCTTTAAAAAAGAGATGCTCCAAAAAATGTGAAACTCCGTTTATTCTTTTAATTTCGTATTTTGAACCAGTGCCAAAAAGCACCCACAGCGTTACCGTTTGGGTGTCCGACATCGGAGCAACAATTGCCCGTAGTTTATTAGAAAAAACTCTTTTTTCGTAGTTCATTATAAAAACCTTAACACGTTTGCTTGAAAAATGAAAGCTAAACAAAAGAGCCCGCGGCAACGGACCCTATTAGAATAATCTTTTGCTGGAAAGCACTGCGTATGCGCCAATAAATAAAATACAAAAGAAAGAAAATAGATCATAACTCATTCTGGCAAGAATAAACGAAGCCCCTAAAATAAACACCGCCATGAGTAAATATCTCATTGCCCACCTCGGTTTTCAAATTATAAACTTAAATTCAGTTTAACATATTACTGAAGTATTTGTCAAGCCCTTCCACGTTCTGGCGAGTTTGCTCGCCGGTGTCGCGGTCGCGGACAGTGATGGTGTTATCTTCCAAGGTTTGGTAATCAATCGTCACGCACCACGGCGTGCCGATTTCATCTTGCCGGCGATATCGCTTGCCAATGTTGCCGTTGTCGTCGAATTTAATTTCATAAAACTCCTTTTTTAAAGCTTCGTATATTTCTTTTGCTTTGGAAACCAACTCGGGTTTATTTTTTACAAGCGGAAAAACTGCTATTTTCACCGGGGCGACAGAAGACTTGAAACGTAATACGACTCTTTTTTCTCCATTCATTACATCCTCGTCATACGCGTCTGAAAGTACAGCAAGAATTGTCCTGTCAATTCCGACCGAAGTTTCTATAACATGGGGTATAAATCTTTCTTTTGTATCTTCATCAAAGTGAGACATGTCAACGCCTGAAAATTTTTGATGCTGACTTAAATCATAATCTCCTCGATAGTGAATTCCCTCCAGTTCGCTCCATCCAAAGGGGTAATTATATTGAATATCCCACGCGGCCTTCGCGTAAAAAACCAAATTGTCATGTTGTTTCCACCTGAGATTTTCTTTTTTAATTCCTAATTTTTCATAAAAATCCATCCTTTCTTTTTTCCACTCTTCATATGCCTCGCTCGCCTCCTTTGGATTGATAAAATACTGCATTTCAGCTTGTTCAAATTCACGCAAGCGAAATAAAAACTGGCGCGGACTTATTTCATTCCTGAACGCTTTCCCAATTTGAGCTATCCCGAAAGGAACAGAATGCGATCCCGTATCGACAATATTTTTGTAATTTATAAAAATCCCTTGAGCTGTCTCTCCGCGCAAGTACACTTGTTCATCTCCTTTTTCAAACATTCCGAGAGTTGAGGTGGCTAACAAATTTTTTGCGGAAACATCCCCAAAATTCTTCTTCCCGCAAACGGGGCATTTTAACTTGTCTCGATTGTCGTTAAAGATCTGATTGATTTGCTTTTCGGTCATTTTTTCATCTGCCGCGACACCAATGGACTCAAGTAAGTGATCAGCGCGATGCTTTGCATGACACTCGTTACAAATAACCAGCGGATCTGAAAAACCTGCTACGTGCCCGCTCGCCTGCCACACTTTGCCGGAGGTAAATATACTGGAATCCAGGAAAGCCATATTGTAATGATCTTTCATGGATCTTCTCCATATCTCTGTAATATTTCTATGCAATTCCACGCCATAAGGCCCAAAGTCGTAAGTACCGGCGAAGCCTCCGTATATTTCCGATCCGGGAAATACAAAACCACGGCGCTTACACAGACTCACTATTTTTTCCAATTTATTTTCCACGAGAAAATAGTATCATTGTTTAATTCATTTCGCCACTTTTTTCTGGATTGAATCAAGGGATGGATCATCGGGTAATTCAATGGTTATTGCGGAACCAGTCGAAGAAATAGCGCTATCGGTAAAGGTATCTCGCCCCGCGGCTTCTGCTTCATTAACTATGACCGGCGAACTTCCCACTTGGCTTGCGGAAGGAACAAGACCAAGTTGAAAAGATATTTGTATGGCTGGCCTCAAAAAACCGGTACCTGCGAGGACCCTCCCTACTTTCCATTCAAGCACGCCGGTATTTTGATCAAAAGACACATTGGTATCTGCCGGGCTTACGCTATTTTTATATTCCATGTAGGGCGGCAAAGAAGACCGCACCAAAACACTATCAACATCATTGGTGGTATTGGCTAAAGACCAAATGACCGTATACGTTGTTTCTTTTCCAACAACGGGAGGTAAGGAACCAGTGTTAAAAATAGGAGAATTAAAATAGAGCGCCTTTGAAGAAAATTGAAGCCGAGAAGTTATTTTAATATCTAATTCCCCGGAACCGGAGACATCAAAACCTTCAAATCCGGGAACAGAATTTACAGGTTTAAACGTAGCGATTAATTTAATAGATGGATGCGAAGCGCCAAAATCAAGAGTCAAATTATTTTTTATTCTAAAAGAAAAGGAAAGATTTCCTTTGTCTCCGCTTTTTATATTTTTAAAATTAGTGTAGGTAGACTGATTCCAAATGATACTTTTTTTGCTTTCTGAATACACGCCTTTGTCGGCATGCAACGTTGAAAGATCAAACCCAGAGCCGTCAATGGTAACTTCCAAAATTCCGGATTTTATTTCATCGGGCAAATTATTTTTCCAATCGATATTCACCGACACCGTATCTCCCAACGAAACAATGCGATTTTCTTCGCCGCCAGATTTCATGGACACTTCCAAAAATGGCGAACGAAGCGTTACCACATGCGCAACCTCGTCATAGCTTAAAAAATTATTGTGAGAAATAGTATCCAAAACGCCGATTTTGGCAGAAAAATTTTTAGACTCTGCGTCATTCCCCTTAATGGTGCCTCGCACCGTAATGACGCCCTCTTTGTGGGGAGCGAGCTCTCTCAAACTCCATACTCTGGAATTCTTATTGGGCGCAAAATCCATAGATTCCGTGCGAAGATTGGAAGAAATAAATTCAAACCCTTGCGGAAAAATTAATTCCAACACAAGATCTTTTAAAGACGCATCCGATTGAGAAGTGTAGTGGATTTCGAATTTCGTTTCTTGCCCCAAACGAAGTGCGTCCGGCATTTTAAATGATACGGCAACGGGAGATTGTATAATAGTAAAATCAAACGAAGCCTCTTTTGCCAAAACTGCGCTTACGCCCTCCGGCCGATATTCCAAAGTAGCGTTCACCTTTTTTCTGCTTCCGCGCCCACCAAAAATATATGCGTTGAAACTTTCGGAAACACTCTGACCAGCTAACACGGTTCCTATATTTCTTCTTTCTCTAAAAACTCCGGGTGGCTTTAGTCCAGAAACGGGTACGGCATCTGAAGGAAAGTTGAACACGAGTACTGCATTCTCAACTGCTTTTTGGCTCGTATTGGTAATTTGTACTTGCCAAGAAACTTTGTCTCCGCTTTTTATTTCTGTGGATCCCTGAATTTGAACAGTGGGAGCTTGTAATTTAAAAATGGATCCGGATTCAATAAATAAAAAAATCGCCGCGACCCCTGCTATCAAAATCAGCGCTACGCCGCCCCACAAAAATTTTGAGTTAAAATTCAAAGAAGGAATTTTGTTTACTTTTATATTCGTTTGGGCGCTGCTCTCGGGGGGCACAAATTGATACGAAGACTTTTTATGCGGCTCGAACATGTCGGGCGGCGCAGTGCGCTCCGGAAAACTTTCTTTTTCTTTGTATAATCGCCTTCTTAATTCTTCAAGGCTGGCCATAGTGTAAGTATAGATTGAGAAATTTCCGATGGCAAAAGAGAGAAATCTGGATTCTTTCCATACCCCTGGTGCGCGAAAAATATGGGTAAAAAATCTTGAACGCTTTTGCCGCCGCCAAAAAAATTTAAAATCGTAGCAAATAAAATTTCGTCTTTTTCGGCTATCGGAATCAGTAAATCCAAGGTCTGAAGCATTCGGCCCGCAATAGAAATTTTATCGGCATCCAAAAACCAATCGTCATGCCGATTGATAACTTCGGCGTCTATCAAAGTGGGCATTCTTTCGCCACTCTTCACAAAAGATATACGAACATGATTGAGTATATCAATATGCGCGTTGAGTTTTGCTCCCGATTTTCGAGCGCCTTTTGCTAAAACATCCATTTTTCCAAAATCTTTGGTGAATATGTGCACCAAAAAATCCGCCTCGCCATACGGCAATTTTTTCATCACCAACCCCTCGGTATGAGAGTATGTACTTGACATTTATAATGTATCTGATATAATGCCCTCAGAGTTCAACGTCCCGACTAACAACAATGATAACACCAAAAGGAGGTGTTTTGTGAGAAAGATAACAAGTTTTTTGGTTTTGGTAGTGTTGATGTCGCTGGTATCGGAGCAATCCGCCGCGTTTTTATTTTTCAAAAGAAATTTGAAGTTCCGGTCTTTCGGAAATTTTTATATTTTTGATGTTCGTTTCTTTTTTGATAATCTCTTTATACTTTTCCGCGATTTTTAAAACTTCACTGGATGCAGCAAGCGCCAAATCTACTTTGTCTTTCGGCGTAAGCTCCGCTGTTTTTCTTGCCGATTGGATTTCGCGAATCAAATCGCGCAACATTCCTTCTTCTTTCAACTCAGGTGTAATGTCGGTGTTTATTGCAATATAAACACCCGGATCTTCGTCCATTTTCAACATAGCAAACCATTCGGTGCCACTCGCTTCTCCTTTTTCTTTGGTAAACGAAACCTCTTTGATATTGACCTCGTCTTTAAACATTTCCAACAAATCATTTGAAAATCTATACGTTTCCCCGAGGCGAACTTCTTGAAGTGGCTGCCTAACTTTTAAATTTTTAATCTGTCTTGCTGCCAAAGTCATTTCGGTCACCTTTCGTAATAAGGACATCTGCTCAGTAAGTTTTTTCCTACTTCCGCTACCTTCTTTGTGCGCGGCCCAATCTTCCAAATGCACGCTTTCTTTTTTTCCTCCCAATTCTTTATACATTTTCTCGGAAATAAATGGAGCAAAAGGCGCCAAAAGCTTAGAAACTTCCAAAAGAACATGCCGTAAAACAAAACTTGTTTCATTTTTTGCCTCTGAATCACTTTTCATCACATCGCGGATTCTGCGAATATACCAACGAGAGAAATCTTCCGTGACAAAATTTTCTATTTCGCGTGCGGCAGAAACTATATCATAGGAATCAAGCTTTGTGGTCACCTCGCCGACAAGTTGATTTAGCCGTGCCAAAATCCATTGATTGATAACTAACTTTGGCGTAAGGGGTGAAGGGGTAAGGGGCAAGGGTGAAGAATACATTTTAAAAAACTGCAAAGTATTCCACAAAATCATAAAAAATCGGCGTGAGGCATCTTTGATATCTTCTTCGCGGAATAACTTTGAATCCCACGGCTGATTTATAGTGAAAAAATACCAGCGAACAGTATCCGCTCCATATTTCTGAATCAGAGCTAATGGATCCGCAATGTTGCCTAATGATTTGGACATTTTTTTCCCTTTCGCATCAAGTAAAATTCCCATAGAAATAACATTCTTATACGGAGCTGATTTCCCCAGTAAGGTGGCAACGGAAAGCAAACTATAAAACCATCCGCGCGTTTGATCCATCCCTTCCACAATATAATCGGCGGGATATGAAAGTTTTTTGGTAGAAAAAGGATAGTGGTCTTGCGCGTACGGCATCGCGCCCGAGTCAAACCATACATCCGCAACTTCCGATATCCGGCGCATGGCCCCTCCGCACGAACATTTAAATTGAATGTCGTCGACAAATGGCTTATGAAAATCTAATACAAAATCATTGTCTCGAGGTATCGGGAAAGCCTCCACCGCTTCCATGCCGCCTGTTTTAATAAATTCCTCGCCTCTTTTTTCTTTTTCAATAATCGATTCGTCAATATTTTTCCCTAAAATCAAAGCCCACAACATCCACAAGGAATACTCGTGGCTTACGATTGCGATGGTCTTGCCGCTATAAATGCTTTCGATTTCCAAAAAAGATTCGCCAAGCCTTTTTTTAAGATCAAGGAGTGTTTCTCCACCTTCCGGCGTTTTCTGGAATTTTTGCAAATACTCTTTATAAAATTTGTGATAGACCTCCGGTTTTTTGCCATCCAAAACTCCAAAATTAATTTCACTTAATCTTGGATCGATTTTTAGATGTTCTGTTTTTATTCCGAGAGCATTCCTCATTATTTCAGAAGTTTCTTTTGCGCGCAAAAATGGGGAGGTAAAAATTAAATCAATATTCTTTAATTGTGTAGATATTCTTTGGGCTTCTTTTCTGCCTTGCGGGGTAAGCGAATAATGATTTTTCGAAATATCGCTGTTTAAAATATTTTTAACATTTTGTTCTGCTTCTCCATGGCGAACCAAAATATACGTATTGGGTTTTTTAAAAGATGCTGCTCTTTTTTTAAGTTCCTCAATCCCCCCGATTGCTTCCCACCCCTCACAGGTGTTGCATTTCCACACAGGAAGCGGCGTCCCCCAATATCGTTCCCGGGAAAATGCCCAATCCTTTTTTTCCTTGAGCCATCCGCCAAATCTGCCGTGCTTAAGATAATCCGGATACCACGTTATCTTTTCGTTGTTCGCAATTAATTTTGGGCGAACTTTGTTTACGGCCACCCACCATGTTTTTCTGGCAAAATAAATCAATGGGGTTTTGCATCTCCAGCAAAAAGGATAGTCATGCTCGTACGGCTCGGACTTTAAAAAATAATTTTTATTTTTTAAATGCTCAAATATTTTTTCTTCCGTTTCTTTGCTTTTTACATACAACCCAGCTAATCCTGCGGGAATTTCTTTTATAAATTTTCCATCTTCACCCACGGTATGCTTCTGGGGAAGACCAACTCTTTTTCCCAAAGTAAAATCATCTTCTCCATACATGACCGCGGTATGAACCACACTGGTACCCTCTTCGATATTTACAAAATCAGCCGGATAAATTTTATACGCATTTTCATTTCGCAGAGATGCAATGTCAAAAAGCGGTTCGTATTCCAAACCAACCAAATCTTTGCCAGACCATTTTTGATGATCGCCAACAAAAGTCTCAAAAATTTCTTTGGCTCGATCTTGAGCGACAAAAAATTTCCCTTCGCCGGTTTGCTGAACCAGTAAGTATGTTATTTTTTCTCCTACGGCCAGCGCGACATTACCCGGAAGCGTCCATGGCGTTGTGGTCCAAGAAAGAATATACGTAGCATCATCCGTAACAAAATTTCCAATTTTCTGCCCCTTTTTCAATTTAAATTTTACATACACCGAATTATCCTTTACCTTTTCATATCCCTGCGCGAGCTCATGCGAAGAGAGCGCCGTGCCGCACCGAGTACACCACGGAACCACTTTATAGTCTTCGTATAAATATTTTTTCTTGGCAAATTCTTTAATAATTGCCCAGAGCGACTCGATATAAGAATTTTCATAGGTAATATAGGGATTTTTCATATCAATCCAGAAACCCATGCGCGCCGTTAAATTTTCCCAGAGCTCCTTATACCGCCACACGGATTCTTTGCACTTTTTGTTAAACTCCGCAACTCCGTATTTTTCAATATCTTTTTTTGTTTTGAGTCCCAACTCTTTTTCCACTTGGACTTCGACCGGCAAACCATGCGTGTCCCATCCTGCGCGCCGGGGAACATAATACCCTCGCATGGTTTTGTATCTTAAAATAATGTCTTTAAATGATCTCGCCTCCACATGATGCACGCCCGGCATGCCATTGGCAGTTGGCGGCCCTTCAAAAAAAACGAAGTTTTTTTTGTCCTTCGAAGCCTTGGCGAAGGAGGACTTCATTTTTCTATTAGCCACAGACTTCTCAAAAATCTTGTTACTTTCCCAAAATGAAAGAACCTCATCTTCCATTTGAGGAAACGAAAAACTTTCTTTTTTATTGTTTTCAGAATCTAGCATGTATAGAAAATCATAACAAGAAAAAGCCGCCAGCCCAAGGCTGGCGGACAGATACACCCGTTATCTCCAATTCCGCACAAGCATTGCCAAAAATAAAAGAGTGAGAGAAATTAACGTGCGCCGGTCAAAGGAAATGCTTCGTTGAAAATACGATAGTACAGTAAAAAGCATCGGTGCGCTCGCCCAGACCACAAACTGTCCGTACCAAAGATTATTTTCATGATTTTGCGCTTGAAGTACCAGAGCGTAATTTACCAAAGTCCCCCCGATGCCGGTAAGTGAACAACCCACAAACGTCGCCGCGAAGGTATACCAAAAAAGAGAATCAAATTGCAAAAAAAATATTTTTTTGGCCGCTGCTCCGTCAATAATCCAAAAAAGAACTTGGTAAATAATAAACTGCCCCGCACTCGCCAAGAAAAAAATTTTGATCACACATCCTCCTTTGTCCGCCATAGCCTCGCGCGTAGGCGGGGTCGCAAAAATCTCAAATCACAGTATCACATTTCTTCTGGAGAATCAATGCCCAAAAGATTAAGCCCCTTTTTTAAAGTTAGGGCAGACGCCTCAACAAGGGAAAGTTTAAATTGTTTTTTTGCTTCATTTTCTTCTTGGATCACCGGATGCGAGTGGTAAAACTCGTTGGCTTTCTGTGCGAGTTGAAATAAATAATTTGCTAAAGTGTTCGGTGTAAAATCATGAAGCGCATCTTCGATAGCTTCGGGAAAACGTGAAAGGAAAACAATAAGTTCGCGTTCGATCTGGTCCACATCCACTTGGACGTCCGACGTCCAAGTGGCATTATTCGCCGCCTTTCTCAAAATACTTTTCAGACGCGCGTAGGTGTATTGAAGATACGGCCCGGTGTTTCCTTCGAATGCCAAAGCTTCATCCCATTCAAACACAATGTCGGAATGGCGATTATGCGAAAGATCAAAATATTTAAGCGCGCCGATGCCGATCATTTTGGCAATTGTTTCTTTATGAGGTAAATCGGAATTTTTTTCTTCAATGACTTTCTCTGCGCGATTGGTTGCTTCATCAAGTACCAAATCAAGCGCAATCGCTGTCCCCCTTCTTGTACTTATCGTACCTTCCGGCAACGACATGAATCCAAAAGAAATATGCTCACTGTCGTTTACTCCGTCGTATCCGAGCTTTTCCGCAACTCGAAACACTTGCCTGAAATGATGTTCTTGGCGCACATCTGTCACATATAGATTTTTGTAAAAATTATATTTTTCTTGGCGATATTTAATCGTTGCTAAATCTCTCAACAAATAAGTGGACGCGCCATCAGATTTGATAAGCACCGCCTCATCAAGATTTTCGTTTGTTAAATCTACAATGACTGCGCCATCATCTTTTTTTTGCGCAACATTTTTTTTGAGCGCCTCTGCAACAATCTCCGGCATATCTTGTTCGTATGAACTTTCTCCTTTGTGTTCATCAAATGATAAAAGTCCGAGGCGGTTTGCGCTATCCTCAAGCTTCTTCATTGAAATCAGAACCATCTGCTCCCAAATTTTGCGATTTTCTTTGTTTCCCCGCTCCAGCTTTGCAAATTCTTTTTTTGCTTGCTCCCGCCTCTCCGGCTCTAATTCAATGCGCTCATTTTCTGCAGTATATAAATCCTCCAAAATTGAAAAGGGGTCGCCCAGTTCCAATTCGGTAAGCGACGCGCCGGATTCTTTCCATGCCAAAAGCAAAATACCAAACTGCGTTCCCCAATCGCCCACATGCGTATCGGAAATCGCATCGTATCCTTGCGCCAAAAGCATTCGCTTGATAGAGTCGCCGATCACCGCCGAGCGGATATGCCCGATGTGCGGGCGCTTGGCGATATTTAATGGAAAATATTCGACAACAATTTTTTTATTTTTTCCGACATCGCTTGTCCCCCACTTTTCCGGATGTTGCAACATCGCGCCAAGCTGTTTTACCAACTCCTCATTCTTAATCCAAAAATTTAAAAACCCCGGTCCCGCGATTTCGATTTTATCTAAAAGATCAGATCGAAATCGCCCTGAGCGCAGTCGAAGGGCTACATCCTCCGCAACCTCTCGCGGATTCTTCCCTGCTTTTTTGCCATCCGCCGGCTGGCGGACCAAAGCAACATTGGACGCGTAATCACCATGTGCCGAATTTTCCGGAACTTCAACAGAAAAGTTAGTGCCCGCCGGCACCAGTTTTGCAATTTCTTCGTAAATTAATTTTCGAAACATATTATCAATCTATCTTAAAAAGTATAAAGAAAAAAGCCCTCCGATGGAGGGCCGCGTACCGTTATTTTATAGACACCTGTCAGAGTTGCCCGGATGCATAAATGCTTCTCTGTTTTTTTCAAATTGTTCGAGGGTGGGTGGCGTCACTTTGTTGTGCCGCAAAAAGTTCCGTACAAATTCAAAATATTCAAGAACAAGATTGATATGAGATCTCACCGTTTCATCAAGCTGAATTTGGCAATTCAACTGCATCACATTGCCCAAAACAAAAGTTGCCCTCACCTCCTTCTCCGAAGCATCAGTCCAATTCAGATTGTATAGAAAAGACAGCTTTAAAAATGTATCTGCGTGGCAACTTAAGGGGACCTTAATGATCATTTCGTTTTCCGTGCCAAAAATCTGCCGTGGTCGCATCTCTTCTTTTGTTTTCAATTTTTGTCCTCCCATGATGTGTCCAATAAAACTATAGCCTATTTTATAAAATAATGTCAAGATATTCTCATGCAATCATATGCCGAAAATAAAAAAGCGCGGTTTGAGTTTGAAGTTCTCGAAACATTCGAAGCAGGACTCGAGCTTTTTGGATTTGAAGTAAAAGCCGTCAAAACGCATAAAATGAATGTGGGAGGTTCTTATATTTTTCCTCGGCATGGAGAATTTTTTTTAGTGGGAGCAACCGTCGCGCCTTACCAACCGAAAAATACCCCGAAAGAATATGAACCAATGCGGGAACGAAAACTACTGCTTACCAAAAAAGAAATTGATTACCTGCTCGGAAAATTTTCCATGAAAGGATTGACAATCATTCCTCTTCGGGTATATAATAAAAACGGGAGAATAAAACTGGAAATCGCTCTCGCGCGGCGAATGAAAAAACACGACCAGCGCGCAAAAATTAAATCGCGCGAAGAAGAAAGAAAAATCGAAAGAACATTGAAAGAAATATGAGCAACCAAAATATCTGCGTTTTAAAAAATTAAATATTTCGGTTGCGATTTAAAATTACAATGGGGATGATCGGCTTCGAGGATGGAAAACTGATCACATGCTCAGGCGGAGTACGTAGCGTTATCTCCTTAAACTGCGCTGCACACTAATAAGTGCAAACTTATCTAACGCATTTAAGCAACCAGCTTTTGCTCTAGCTTAATGTTTTTTCCGACCTTGCGTCGGGACATCTGAATTTCTGATTCTCGCTAAGAAAATTTCAGGTGTTATACAAGCGAGGCGATGCTTAAAAAGCCCGATTAAGCATCTGAAAAATGGGCAAAACTTTAAGCCTGTCAACCATCGATCACAATTTCATCCCACCCGGGTCCGATTCCCGGCATCTCCAC
>OBEQ010955439.1_pt1 | contig 21987 bp, 42 predicted proteins | sample 1670901 | NCBI WGS metagenome assembly OBEQ01 (sample SAMEA104232315, study PRJEB22302) | groundwater metagenome | biome: forest; feature: aquifer; material: groundwater | place: USA | collected 2011-08-07 | depth 5.4 m
CCTCCCGGCAAGCATCTTCGGGCGCTCATCCGTGGATACCTTATCCCGTGTGTTTCCCCCAAGGAATTCCTTCTCAGACTGCCCATCCACCAGGAACTCTTCCTTGATTATAGGAGTCTCTTCCAAAACGACAATCTTATTTTGCCGGATTCCGGATTCTGACAAATCCCCGCTATCCATAGCGGCAATAACCCACTCCATCGACTTCTCGACCCCCACAACATTGATGAGATTTTCTAGTTCTATGGGCTGTTCCTCATCCCCAGTAATCTGCTTGGAAGACCAGTCCCCTTCGCGGAGGGCCTCAAGGAACTCCTGATAGTTACTAGGTTGTACCACTCCTTGTTCCATGCTCGTCGCGGACATAACATCCACCCCTTTCAAAGTTGATTAACCTCTTCTCTGTTTCTATTCTAGCAAAATCGGTGTCATAAACACCACGTTTTACTTATTATACGAACTTGTAAGGCAAAATCAATCCACCCTAGCAAGATTTTTTGATTTTCTTTCCTTCCTTCGGGAAATAAACTTGTTCAGGTCAGTCTGACTGATGAGATACCCCTGACCATATCGATAGGCTTTCAGATTGCCTGCACGGATGGCATAACGAATTGCTGGACCCTGGATACCGAGCTTTTGTCCAGCTTCCGTAACCGTCATTAGGGGCTTTTTAGCACCATTCTGCATTTTTGACCTTTCTAAATATATTGAACAAATGTTCCGTCAATAACAGTCCTATCCTCATTGTATAAAGCTGTAAGCAAATAATCAAGGGGTGGAAATGGGAATTATCGGGATGTTGATTTAGTCCTGAGTTTCCCGTTCCTTTCCGGATTCTCTTCGTCCTCTTCACTCTCCTTCCGTTTCCCCTTGCTGTAGTAACTCACCATCGCAGGATTCCCTATATCCAAACAACCCACACAATGCACCCCATGATACGGATTAAACTTCGCATGGCGATTCTTCAGCCATGACAAACGTGTGATTCCAATTTCCCTTTCACTATCCATAACATTGATCGCAAACAAAGCAGCTAAACCATCCTGCTTTCTCCTATCCTCCGAAATGTGTTTGGGATTCATCCATCGCACACCAAAACTCTCCCTATTCGCTTGAGTCGCTGTCACCACACAACACTTCAATTCCTGAGCAATGCTATGAAGCTGTTTCCACATTTCGTTCACTTGTTCCCGATAATCCTTATATTTTGTGGACATAGCTAAAATATCGATGTAGTCAACGAGAATGCAGTCAGGAGTCCACCCATTCTTTCTCTCCAACTTTCTCAACACCGAACGAATATCCGAAACATGACACGTTGAAGTAGGACGTACCTCCAACCAAAAATGGGACTCCATTGACTTGACTCTTTGCTTCAAGGTCTTTAATCGGCATTGTTTGATCCGCTCGCTAGTCAGTGGATCATCAAATATCCTGTCCTCAAATCCCACAGTAACTTCCTCCTGAAAAGTGGGCATCCCATCTTGGACTAGCTTAATCTCCCGTGGGATTTGGGACTTGCACGGCTGCAATGGCCACCCACACATTCGGACAGCAAATCTCTGAACAACCTGAGCTTTGGTCAAATCCCCCACTTCAAAAAATAGGACCCTCTTATGGGCACACATAGCACGCCAAGCCACATCTATTAACCACCAAGACTTTCCCACCCCACTAGGCCCGATAAATGCAACCAAATCACCCCGGCGAAATGCGGACTGGAAGAACCTTCCCAGATCCCCATGATAGGGGACAATAGATTCAAACTCCTCTTTCCGAATGGATTCGTCAAATGCTTCCTGATCCAAGAATAAATGAGTTCCCGTCCCCTTACCCGCTTCGGATGGGCTGTAAGACTGATAGATATCTTCCGCTTTTTTCAGCTTCCCAGAGTCCAAATGATCCAGCATCCCCTGAGCTACCCGACGTTGCTCCATCTCCAAAAAAATGTGATCGGCCTGATCCAGCACGTAACTAGGATTGGTTTCTTCCCCTAGTCGTTCATACTCGGAAGACAGACCAATCATGAAATCTTCGACCAGTCTGATAGTGTCCTTCTGACCGTCGTGGGCTTCTATCCATGCCCTAACCAGACCCTCTACGTCCTTAGACGGGGGCTTGCCATATTGCTCATAATAATCCAAGCAGAGCTTGGAAACGACATTGGACATAGTAGAACGGAAACGGGTGTGTTCAGACCAGCGATTAGCTATCCCCTCCAGTACGTCGGGATTGGTTATCATGTCCATCAGTATACGCCGCTCGCGACTACCTTCGATGTTCTGTACCTTCATCATTCACCTTCCTTGGCGGATCGCTTGTAGGTTATGGTCTTGCCATTGACATTTTTGGTTTCGGTGATGATATTGGGTGGGATATCCTTACCATTAGAACTGTCAAACAATCTCGCGATGGCATCCTGAATCCTCTTGAACTCAAGATGGAACGATCCGACTGTAACCAGTTTTGGCCACATCTTTTCTTCCAAATGAAGATCATGTAACTTCAAAGCATGTCGAATATCCTCTTCCTTATGACTATACAACATGGCCTCAAAATCCTTCTGCCATGTTTTTGCCAAACTAGGTTTGTACAGCCGCCCGTGATCGGACATGATACGTCGGAATTCGTCTGCTAATTGTTTTTCAACTGGGATATGACTATTCCTCCCTAAACGACATTTACTGTACTTCTTATCTTTATGAAATCCATTGCCCTCATGAACGAGATGGATATGTCCATTGTTAGAAGATTTATCATTATCTCCCTTCTGTTCCGACGAAGTCGGACAGAGAGATTCCTTTTTAATGCTTCTTTCAGACTCATTAATAGGGATCCGGGGTTTTCCCCGGATCTGATCCGGGGAAAACCCCGGATCTGATCCGGGGTTTTCCCCGGATCTCAAATCCTCCTGTATTTCAATAATTTCATCAATATCCTTCTCAATTTTCTCATGGTCAATGTAAATCCATCTTCTACTACCTGTACCGGCCCGTACAATTCTTACGTGATTTTTGTCTTCCAAAATTTTCAAATGATACCTTTGCTCATCTTCGGTCCACTGTAATACCGAGTTTTCCAGAAATCCTACTGTACACATGGAGTATTCGATCCCATCTATAACCTTCTTTGGTGTATTAGGAGATGACAGCAAATTGTTGATATCTTGGAGGAATAACATGGTCATCCTCCGCATAATAAGAATATAATAACTGTAGAAATGGAAGTAGCTGTCAGTATTTTTGGCGCGATTGATGTGACGGTCGTAGACTTTTTTTTCTATGGACTTGTTTTTTTCTGCGTGACTGCTAGAATGAGATTGCGGCACCTTTAGCTCCTTTGAAGCTGGGTGTTGGAATTGGGGATAAGTTCACCACAAACTTATCCACTGCACAAGGCGAAAGGTCAGAGCCGGCGTCACGACCCGGCTCTTTCCTTTATCTTATCAATCTTGTCCCGAATTTTCTATAGCTAGTTTGAAATCAAATTAGCTCTTGATCTGAATAATTTTCTTCCTCCCCCAGCTTCTGGCCTCGCTTCTCCTCCAGCCAAACTCGCCAATGGGAATCCAGGGCATTCATGAGCTTGAAGACGGCCTCTGCCGATGCGGTGAATACAAGAGGATCATCACTATTTTCATCTGGGAATTTCTCTTTTAACCACTCCGCAGGTATAATTAAATTACCTGTCCAGGACTTAGTGCTCTTGTGATAAATCAAATTACTGAACTCGCTCCCGTGGGGCAATCTGCTCAGTCTTTGTGATGCCTTTTTCTTCCAGCTTTCACCGTGAGGTAATCCACTCTGTTTATTTTCCGTTTTCTGTTTGGCAGCCTTGTTCTTTTCCTGCCGTTCCTTCTCCCGACATGCTCCGCATGCTTTAGCAATGATGTGAGCCACTTGTTTGACGCAGCCACAACTAAAGGTGATCGTCGTGGGGGAATCCCCCTTGGATTTCCTCGCTTTAGCTTTGTGTTCTGAATGAGCTTGGATTTGTTCCGGATTGATTTGTGTATTGCCTTGCTTCTGCCTAATCCTATCCAGCATCGACATGGGTTTTCTCCGCTCTTGACGGTGAAATAAAAGGGGCTGCCGGCCAAGAGAACCGGCAAGGGCTAGCACCCGTGCCCCATCAAGGATCATCCATTCTAAACGATTGTGGGGATATTTGCAATAGGAAAATTTCAGATGGATTCCCTAAAATTTTCTCCAACGTGTGGGATTTCAAAGCGGATTCATCTTAAATATCTAGTTCTTCAATCAGAGCTTTGACTTCTGCAAATGTTCGTTCGGGGGAATCATTCCATATCACATAATTACCGATCCTGTCCCAGAGTTTTTTGTGTATTTCCTTAGCTTGAGGTAATAAATAGCATCTGCGGAGAGCCCCATCCAAACACCATTTACAAGCATCTTTTGATGTGACATAACATGATTTCCCATCATTGTTTATGGCATAAATATTCTGAATCCATCTCGTTTCGTCAATCAATAATTCACGAATTTTCATTGTTTGACCTCCAGATGTTTGTGTTTCCAATCCTGCTGACCAAATCAAACATGCCTTCCAAATGCTTTTCAGCTAGTTCGGTTGACAATTGACTTATTGTTTTGGATTTCTCTAACCATGAATTTCTGTATTTGTCCCTATATTGTTCCGTGGTGAAGCATTGTGAATCATTCCCGATTAGTAAGTCTGAAACCACACCAGATCGGATTACACGGGACATCCAAACAACCATAGCAATATCCCCGTCATCCAAACCGTCATATCTATCGTCATCCATTTTCTAAATCCTCCTTAATGAAAGCCCACGCACCCTGATTCAGTAGCGGCTCCCGGTGAACAGCTAGGCCTAGCTACAAGATGTCGGCTTTAGCCGACAGTCGTTGACTTGTCATTGGTTTTCCTTTTTGGGGATTGCTTCAGTCTTTTGTTCAATCTGGATATCATCTTTGTGATTTCGGATATCAATAGTTCAAAATGATCGGGATTGAGTGTTGTCCATCTACCCGATACTTTATACTGCCCATCCTTGTCACAATTCAATCGACAAGAGGATATCATCCCAAGAGTGCCTGCAAACTCTTCCCCTGCAATATCTACGGAGGTTTCGAGATAGATCCCTTCTGATCCAGAGGATTTTACAATCCTGAGAGATGGGTTTTTGTAATAATTCCAAGGCTGTTTTTGCTTGCCCATTCTATCCTCCAATCAATAAACCAAACAACTGCGCCCGCTACTATAGGTACGACAAGAACACCTATGAAAACGATCCCTACCACTATGTCCATTGGCGTCCACTCTGTCATCTCAAAAATCTCCTTCGCAACTCTTGTATTTCTTTTTTGTCAGCAGATCCCGGATCAGCAGCAGACAATTCTGCAATTGTTGTAACACCTGAGAAACTACTCAAGTCATTTGCTAATTGCCTTGCCCTCCGTTGAGCTGTATTCTCCGAATCGAAACAAATACATCTCAAAGGATATTTGCTGATGCGAAGTAATTGCGCTCTGCTATATCCCGTCCCCATAGTCGCCACAGCGCCTGGTCCTATCCTCCACACATCGATTGGTCCCTCAACTACTACCACACTATGTCGTACATGATCTTCACCATAAATCAATTCCCGATGGTTTTCCGATTCCTCCAAGGGACTTGCCGTGATGTATCTCAATCCGTTGTCGGATATCGATCTGGTTGTCCAAGAAATCGTTTCCCCATTAAGTATTATGGGGATAAATATCCTCCAAGAAAGTTGTTTGGATAAACCTATCCCTTGGATTCCCCACAGTCGAATCAACTTTTCTGGATTGAATCCCCTTTGTTTGAGATATTGTATATGAGCTGGAAGCAATGGACCCAGCTCATTTGGCAATACAACAGAAGATCCGCGTTTTGTTTTTGGGGGGGAATAGTCCTTGTAGTCCAAATCCCCTAGTTTGGATAGGATTTGTTCTAGTGTCTGCCCGGTGATTTCCAGCAAAGCATCACTGAGCCGAATCGTTCCACAAGACCAGCAAGATAAGTAACGGCCACTTTTATATCCTAATTTGAACTTGCCACTATTGGGGCTGCATCTAGGACAGTCAAAGACCTACCCAATCGTGTGTTATGTGATGATGTTCCCCTCCATGCTTGAACGGGATATCGAATTCCTGTAAAAGTTCCACAAAATTCATATTTCACCTTTATTATCAACGATCCCTAAAGCCGCCTCAACACATCTAGCTGCATCTGATCTGCTGTGAGCTTTCCCACGGGGACCGCCCAAAACAAACCAAATCCAACCCCCTTCTGGGCTAACCAGATCCTCATCAAAATAAACAGAAGCCTTTGGATATCGCACCATCCCTCGGATTTCTTCCCCAAAATTCCAATCGTCTTCCCCCACAAGTTGCCATTTCATTATTTCACTCCTTAGCTATTTCCTCTTTATTGATGGATGCCTTCTAAGTCCCGTGAACTTCCAATGGGGAAAATATAACACTTTTCGGGAGATCGTAGCTCTAGAACGAAGCCAGGCCCCTTCCTGGGGATGTTAATATGTACTTTCTATTCCCAGGATTGCTTCTGCATGAGCTTTGGAATAGAGTTTTTTTATCCTTCCAATTGCATCTGTTTTTGTTGTAATGCTTTTCGTTGAGATAATCCCTAATTTATACAACCAGAAAACCTTAATACCGCTCAGTCCGGATATTCTCATGAATTCCTTCAGGGTAATGTATTCTTCCCCAGATTTCGTATTCGATAATATCTCGGCAATCCTCCTGATATGGGATTGAGTTCCCTGTGGATTGGGGCCAGCAAGTAATTGTTTTTCCCTTTTTATTTTATGACATTTGTTTGAGCATGTAACCATCAACCTGTTAGGTAATTCCTTGTCGCATTCCGAGCATCTTGGCTTCAGAAGCTCGATAATATCATCCTTTTCCTCCTCGGTGAATCTCCATGATCCAATTGGAGTTGGCTGGAAGCCCATTTCCCTTATCTTGAGTGAAGCTAATGCCGGATTGATATTTGCCAATTCTATTATTTGAGTAAGATTGTAAGTCCCCTTTTTAACATCTAATGGTTTCAGTATTTGTCGTATCCTCTCACGAGATAATCCCCCGTGCCTTTCCCCGATTTCCCGATAGGACGAGCCCTTTTTTCGTTCCTCAACCATTTCCTCCCGTCTATCATAGTCTATTGTAATCTTTTTCGTATTGGGTCTGGTCTTGTACGTCAAAGGGATGTTGTTGTTACTAAAGTTTTTGTGTATGAGACTGGTACAGCATCCTATTTGTTCAGCTATTTCCCACACGGATATTTTCTCTTCCTTGTATTGCTGGATAAGATTATCAGGGATAATAATTGGTTTCCTGCCTCTTTTAGCCATTGTAATCACCTTTCTGTAGTTCTTCGATGAGTAAGTCGTGTATGTTGAATTGATCGACCATTTTTCCACCGTCCAATACGATACTGATGTTCCTTGCTTTTCTCTGGAGTAGGGCAAGTAGTTTTTCCTCTATGGTGTTTTTGGCAACCAGGAAGAATGTTTGGGAACGCATCCCCTTCACACCTCGACCTAATCCATGCGTTCGATCAATTGCTTGTTCAATTTTGCCGGGTGCCCACGGATATTCCGCGAATGCGGTCTTGGACACTCCTTTAGCGGACCAACCCACACCAGCAGCGTCAATGTTACCAAACATCAGTCTTGTGGAACTATCCTTCAGAAATTTCTCCACAGCTAGTTGTCGATTCTTCCCTGTAACTGAACCGTCCACTACTACACAAATTTCCTGATATTCCTGCTTTAGCTTTTGGATCACTTTTTTGTGAATGGCGAACACGATTAGTTTCTCTTCCGATTCTACAAGGAAGTTGTTCAACCAAGCTATTTCTGATCTGAGTTTCAATTCACCTATTAGTCTTTTGAGATATCCTAAATGCACCAATGCTTTTGCTCGTATCGCTTTGTGCATTTTGTCGGGGGCATGCTCATGAAGCCAGCCCATGAAGTCATTTACAGCTTTGTTGTACTGACTACGATCAGAAATATCTATGGGGACCATAGTACGTTGCCTGCGAGGTAGCTGGGGTAGAACATCTTCCTTTTTCCTTCTTAACATCACACCATTTTTAGGATCGATTAGAATGACATTTAGTTCCTCTAGATTGGAAGCTCCACGAAAATCCCAACCATAAAATGTCCTCTTCGGATCACAAAATTCTTGGCAAAATGACCATCGGGAGGGAAACAGTTCTGGTTTTATAATATGGAGTGGAAACCACAACTCGATAGGTCGATTGATTAGGGGAGTACCCGATAAACCAATCACATGAGGGACTCCCTCACAAAGTTGTTCACACGCTTTACTCCGAAGTGATTTAGGCTCCCCAATCATGTGAATTTCGTCCAATACCACTAATTTTGGCTTCTGTCTTTTCAGCCAATTTATCCATCCAGGTCCATTGCGTGTTTTCCCTAAAATATCGTAATTGACAATGTACATGGGAGCTTCCGTGGGGAATCCCCTTTCTTTTGGCTTTGTTCCTTCCAACACTTCGGATCTCATGCCAATATGCTGCGTTGCTTGGAGTTGCCAACTCCACTTTATGGTTGCCGGGCAGACAATTACAATGGGACGAATTTCAGGATGGCGATAGGCATAAAGTAGGGACACCAAGGTCTTTCCAAGTCCCATGTCAGCGGCATAGAGAGCCCTCCCGTTCCATCGATGCATACTGCGGACATCATCCAGCTGAAAACGATAAGGTACAGTAATTCCCATTTAGTAATCGACCTCTTTTAATGTTCGGAAAAGATCTTTGCCATGATTTGCTTTGATCATTGATTTTGTTAGATAAAAGAGATACAGGAACAACACATCTATGATAAACTGGAAGATCAAAGATGTTCCTAATGTCCAGTCATTCATTTTTTGTTTCCTCTGGAAAAGGGACCAGTTTTATCATCTTGTCGGTGATAATCTCCCCATAACCAATCTCAATAACTCCCAACCAACCCTCCCGGATTCTCCCCGTCCATTTGATGTGACCTTCCTTAGCCTGATCTTCCGTCTCATATCTTTCGACAGGATGAGTTCCTTTGCTATCAATTAACGCAGTTTCGTAACCCATATCAGAAGTCAGTACGGTAGAAACACCAACCCCGTTAACCATTTCTCGGGCAACTGCAGGAGATGGCTTTGTAAGCCCTTTGCCAATTGCCCCAAGCATCTTTATCAAATCCCCGATCATTATTCATCATCCTTTTCAAACTTTTTCTCTAGGTCACAGTAATACATGGCTTGTTTGGCTGTCTGGAATGTTGGAGGAAATCCATGCCCTATGTAGAAACTGGCTTTCCAAGTGTCATGTTCCAACCACACATCGTATAGGAAGCACATCCAGTAGTCAGAGGAAATCTTTCTCCAATCGTTTTTAATTTTTCACCAAGTAATGTTTGGGGATTTGATTATTGTTTTCTTACTACAATTTGGATACATCCACATACAGAATTTTATCCTGTGTGTAATAGTGCCTCGGCGATTTCCTGGAACACCCCGTCAATTTGTTTTCTGTTCCACCCACAGTTACGAAGATATTGTTTGATGGCTTCTCGTTTGCGATCATGGAAAGTAGGATTGTTGACGGAACATTTGATCTTCACGATAGGAATGGGGAGATCCACCGTGAGCAATACTACTTGCTGGGCCTCTGAGGATAATCGTAGCATCAATTTCCCCATGTCGAATTGATGTTGAACAATTTGCTCATCCCCTTGCAGCCTTTCATACTGAGTAACATTGTGAACCTTTTCTCGTCGCTTTTCCGTCGTGAGATGGCCCCACACTTGCCAGTAAATCCAGGTTTTGAGGTCAGTCCCACGAGTAGAATCATAAGTTGTGTAGGCCCTCCACCAGTATTCATCCGCATCTGCCATCATTTCTTCGCAGTCCCCACCGTAACGATACTGGACTTTGCGGACGATGTGTCCCACTAATTTCCGGGTATTGTTGTAATCCTCTAACACTTTCTGCTCAGTCATGTTCGTCATCCTTTGTTCTTGATTCTTTTCACTGTTCCCATCACTACGTTCTCAGCGGGATGGCAATTGTTGATCCTTTCCATCATGTTGTTTTGACTATGTATTAGTATACGAAGTTGTAAAGGAAAGTCAAGTCAAGTGAATTTTTCATGCTTCAATTCCTCGTCTGGGGTGAGCTTGAAATCCTCGAAGTACAAGTCTTCGATGATGACGATGGTTGATCGCGGGCACAGCCCTAATGGTGGATTTGGGTTTTTAATATTACTAATGTATTCAGGGATGGACTTTGCATCATCGTAGCGTAAGGAGACCCATCCTGATGGACCAAAGGTCAGATCCAGCTGCTCTCCTGTCCCAGCTATTTCGTACAGCAATTTCACCAACTCATTTTCGGATATACTGACTTCCTGAATTGCCATGATGATTCATCCTTTCTTTTTGTGGGAAAAGTCAAGAATGGATTTCAGATCCTTTTCCAGTACTTCTACTCGGGTGAAGACAGCTTCCCCATATCCTGCGGCAACAAAATCTTCTTTTCGACACCAGACTGGGATTATTACGCTCCAGGGAATCACAAGAAATACTTTCCTTGCTGACGAAAGATTCAAAAATACATGGATACCCTCATCAATACGGGTAGTTTCCATTCCCAACATTGTTGATTCCCGCGAGCTTTTTCTGATGCCCGCTTTCCAGGGTTTACCTGTGAAAATTGGGGAAACTAATTTCCCTTTATCGTTTACTTTGAGGAGTTTATATACCTTGATCTTTCCGGACTTTGATCTGTGCAATCTTCGGAGAACTTTGATTGTTTCTTTTCTATCAATGTACAGACACATGGTTACTCGCCTTTCCTCAAAAGTTACAAACGATAGGAGCTGTGGGTTGATCCTTCTTGACCGCCAAAAACAATTTCTTCCTTCCAATGGAAAGGAAGACGTTCTGACAACAGGGTTTGGTACATTTGCCAGATCCTTTCCAAGGGAACACTGTGGATATTCCTTCTAGCGGCGATCTCAAAGTCGGTGTGAATACGAATGATCTTCACATCCAAATTGTGTATCTGAGCTAACCTGTAGTATGGCGCTATCTCATAAATAGATAGGTTGGTGTTATCAACAATGATGATACGATCAATGTCTTCATCCTGGATTGCGAACAGGAACTTACTCAGGCAATAGTCATGAGCCTTACCAATATTCGCTGGATCAAATCGATAAATGCCATCTTCGTCAATGTGGTATTCATCAGCGGAACAAATAATGGCATCGGGGAATAGTTTGGCGTAGGTTGATTTTCCAGCACCCACGATGCCCCTCATAATAATGACTTGTTTCATGATTGATTCTCCTTCTTGTGTTTGCTTATTCATTCCCCACCTCCCCCGTCACCATCACTGCCCCCGTCCCCATCGGAACTGCCCCAATCATCACCTGTAGTATCCCCTGGAATACCGTCATCTCCCGAATGTTCATTCAGCCAACTATCCAAAGAGGGAGGATCTCCCGGTTCACGGAAAGACGGCATCTCGGGGAACGGATTAGATGGCTTCCGTTTCTTATGACGCTTACGAAATGGATCAAAAAAATCACTGATAGGATTCATGATTACTTTCCTTTCTATTAAACAATGAGAATTTTGGTTTACTCTTTGGTATTAGCTATCCTTATCAAGGTATCAGCCACCATCTTTTCGGCATAAGGGCAACTGGCAATCTCTTTCTACCATATCTTGCCATCTGTTTACGGTGTTTACTTCGCTTTTTTCTGTGCGATGCCTTGGACACTGCCGGCTTCCTGCTTGAACTGGTTTATCGCGGCATGGAAATCCTGAGCAATGGCGTGAACGTCAGCGGCGATGGCGTTGCGGTCGGCCATTTCGCCCGTCAGTGAGTGATTGTACTCCGTCATCGTCCCCCCAAAGTCCAGAATCCTCCCCACCCCTTCGAGGAAGGATGGCTCTGCAAACAGGAATGATGAGAAGTTGTTCATGTGTCACCCACCACCAGTCACAGGACGCTTTCACCGGCCCGAACCTCCCGGTTGCGAAACGCTTCAGCCCAGTGATCGCGGATCGCTGGCCATCGGTTGCGAGGGTCGATCCGGCCCCTGTTACCCATCAAAATCATTGTACGAAGTTGTAAACGGAAGTCAACTGTTCATGATTCTATCCTTTTAGTTAGTGTTGTCAATCTTTTTACTTCCTGTCCCATAGATTCAGATACAATCCAGCATTGATTGGACTGCCTCCATTTTATCCAATCGTCTACTCTTTCGGGAGAGATGGGTAATTCTAATCGGGACACAAGCAGTTTGGCAAGTCGCCGAATCTCTGGATTAGGGATGCCGACACTTGAAATGAAACCATCACAACGCTCCTCCCTCGCATTGGGGAATGACCCACATAACCCATAGACGAGTTGCAGTAACAATTGCTCATCGGTCGGGGATGAGCCGTCTTTGGGCATGAAGTTGAGTTCTAGTGATGGCATTTTACACCCTTATTTTGGAGATCATTTAGTAAGTTAATCATGTTCCGCTCCCCGTATCCGGAAGAACTCGTAATAAGCCCCCCAGAATTTGTTGGGATCAAACACATTTTTCAAACCAACCAGGAAACATTCCTTGGATCTAATCGGGGTGTCCCTGTCCAACAGAAAAGTGAGGAATTCCTTGAGTAGCATCTTGTTATCATCACTCTTTTGGATTTTGTCCGCTGCCTTCCAGTATGTTGCCATTTTAATCATCCTTTCATTATGATTGGGCTATGATGACATTGTACGAAGTTGTAAGGGAGAGTCAAGGGTTTCTTGGAAAATAATCTGTGGATCTCGTTCGACTTATTGAGGATTGAACGAACTCCGATGTATACGGATCAGTGCTTCGTGATGGCAACTAGCTCTGGGATTGGCACCCAGGCTTCCTTACCGTCGTTGGTGGCCACGACCGCTAGGTCGTCCTTGATCCGATTAACGATGCCGTTGCATCTGTCATCGACTCTGCAAATCACACAGGCACCCGGCCTGATGGGTTCGCCGATGCGATCAAGACACGATGTACACAGCGCTGGCCATTCTGGTGTTGTCACAACGGAGCGACCTCCACACGCGAAACATCGACGTACCATGTTAACGATCCTCCATTGTCAAAGATCACTGAGTACGAAGTTGTAAGGGGAAGTCAAGGGATTTTTCAAAAGTTTCGCCAAATCACTTCGGTCATAATCCGCTTCGTCTTTCCACCTGCTGCGTGATTATTGATCTTCTTTTCATGACAAGACCAATTGTTGTTCGTGGCAATCCGATCATACAATTCGGAATGATAACCGGACAGCAAGAATCTCCCCCGAACATGCTGAAGGGTAGTCAGCAAAAGATGATGATCCGCTTCACTCATTTCGTAAGCTCCATATTCCCCCGTGGATGTTCGAGTTTCATGGAGATAGGTTGGATCACAATAAAAGCACGTCGTCACCGAATCGAAATCGTGGATCACCTTCAGCGCATCCTCATTTTTAATATGCTGGATCTCGACAAGTCGCGAGATGACCAACGGCAAGTTTTCTTCAATGGATGATAGCCAGCCAGATACCACGTCTGCCATGCCCTTCCGAGCACGATGTTTTGTGAAACTGAAACCAACTCCCGCACCGCCGAATGACTGGCGAAGTTGAGTGTAAAAGGCCACAGCCGCTTCAAGGCCGGTGCCATCAGATCGCAACTTGGCGAGAGCGAATTCTTCTTGATGATATGGTGTCAGTGTTAAGAGCCGGCGAAACTTATTCGGATTTATCTTCAGTTCGTTGAATAAGTTCCACATGCGAAGGTCGATATCGTTAAATACCTCCACGTCGCAAGGCGGTTTGTTCAGGATGACAGAACCCATGCCGCCATGCGTCTCAACGAAGATATGCTCATTATCCCTACCGTGACGGCATTTAAATTCATTAGATATCAAGCTGATAATCCAGCTGGATAAATATCGCTTCCCACCATACCACTTCGCAGGTGGCCTAATCATTGACATGCCTCCAGGTCCTCCTCTTGACAATAGAACGGACGGCATCAGAAGAAACATTGTAGTCCTTGGCAATCACTGCACTCCGCTCCCCAGTCGCTGCCCGTTTCCTTGCCCTTGCGCTTTTCCACCAAATCATATAGCATGATTAGTTTCCCATCCTTTCTGATAAATGGTTTTAGCCCTGGCAAACCACATGATCCCAATCCACTTCATCTTCAGCTAATTCCACTTCTTCTAGGACAGCGGTGGGGAAGTGGAGGAAACCGTTACCATCTTCATCCAAATAGATCGTGGCTTGTCCGCCACTGATTTCCGCTTGGATCAATGTGCCTTTGGGAAAATGGAGTGGCAGATCATTTGCGAAACCAAGATTATAGGTTTTGGGCACCTGGACATCTTCCTTCAGACGAAGCAAATGACACTTTCCCCGTTTACGGGGGGACAATCTACTACTCTCTCGGAGATGATGCCAAATCTCAACACGAGTAGTTTCCGTACTCCGAACAGCATCCACCATCTTTTTGGTGAGGGTGGCCAGTACCTGATAACGAGATTCCCAATCCACTTTTTCATAGATCATGATTCAGCAGTTCCTTTCGTAACGACGGAATTCGTGACTACAGTCTCTGGCATTCACTTCGCCTCAATAGTCAACTAATCCACCAATCCCGCGATAGTTCGTTCGATAGACGTTGAACCTCATTCATCGTAGGCGTCAACCGCCCCCTCCGTTGCGTTCTTGATTCGTTCCTCAGTGTGCTCGGCTGGCGTCAGTTCGCGTGAAACGACCAGCAATTCCAATCCGAGTTGCTTCCGGCAAATCTGATCGATCTCGTGCAGACATTGGCCTTCCGGCTCTTCGCCGCTACGGTCGCACCAGCGGAGGATTTGCTGGAATGCTTGCATGAATCCTTTGGCTCGTCCATCGCGGAGCATAGCCACCATTATGCCGGATTCCTGCCGTAGCTTGTGTAGGCTTTCGAGATACTTCAGCCATCCTTCAATATGTTCGGCTTCTGTGACGACCCGCTCGTGCGCCGGCTCGACTGAATCGTAAGCCTCTTTTCTCAATGCCGCATCTTTCATCGAGTCCCGTTGATCTTCGTTCATCCATCCGCCGTTTTCGTGGCCCATTGTTATGCACTCCTCTCGCTTGGTACGTGGATTGACTCAACGATTCCCAGCCGTCGCCAAACTTGGAAGACTTCGCCTCCCAGTAACAGCAGCGGCAGCAGCGGATCAGTTTCAAAATCCCGGCAGCGTTTGACCAGCATTGGTGTGAAAATCATCTCGTTCTTAATGGTGCCGCAACGTGGACACCAGAACATGCCGATGGACACGCACTGCATCGTGTGATCGCAGTTGTTACAAGTCATCATTCCTCCCAATCTGGCAAGTCCACCGTCTGGCCTGCCAAGGCGTGGCGGCAGTCGTCGTGAAACTGAATCCGCCCGTCCGTGACGTTGCTGTGACACTGGCTATCAGTGTCACGATTGACCATCAAGGACGGTGAGAACGTCGGCTTGTCGAGCGATCCGTTCCATGTCCACTGCGGCCGGCTGGCGTCTCCGTTCACCCGGAACGAATGACCGTATCCGCAGCCTGGACAATGGAAGCACCAGTCCCCGGAACCCCAGTTGTGAATCTTGGCGTTCATTCTGGATCGTCCGGCAGTAGTATACTCGCCGCGATAAATGGCCCCCGACTTTGATAATGTGCCGCGCAATATGGCGACCCTTCGTCATAGCCCACGGCAAGCTCTTCACATTCACAGCACTGCACTGCATCATCTGGCTCGTCATCGGTTCCAAGCGGCTCCAGGCCAGCGGCTACGCGACTGTCGTCCTCTATTGCGTCCTCTATTGCCGCGTGATTGTACCGCTCCCACCGTTCGAGGAGCATATCGATTTCTTGTTCCGTCATGCCACCCATCCTTTCGCTTCTCGTTCCCCACGTTTTGCACCCCAGATCGCGATGTGCAGCCTCATTTCCTGCCGCGCCGCAAAGTAAGACGTCAACCAGAATCGCCGGCTGGGCTTCCCCCCTTGCGTCCCGAGCTTCCCCCCTTGCGTCCCGAGCTTCCCCCCTTGCGCCGGAAAACGATCCTCGGTTGCTCGAAATGGCTAAACCCGCCAGGGAAAAGAAAAAACTGATCCCATCTCTGACGCTTCACCCATTCTTAAGATTACCAGATTGAATAGTTCCGGAGCTAAGGTCAGGAAAGAACAAACCTCCACTATTAGTAGCCATACCCAAAGGTTGCCCCAAATCCCCCGGAATGAGCTTGGCGATATTGCCTAGCTGATTTTGCACCTGCTCGTTGCGCACACGGAACAATTCATCCTGCAATTGCAGGGCTTCTTCCCGCCATTCTTGTTTTAGCTCACCACGGAGGGCTGCCATGATGACTCGGAATTGTTGTGGATCAAGTTCCACGATGTAGGTCAATTTCACTTTGAGCATGATTCACCTTCCTTTTTCTTAATGTCCTTTGGAGGCATTCCCGATAAGGAAAACGCTTCAGGATTTGGGGAACAGAATTGACCTGTTCCCCAAACTGTGGGAAGCCGTTGGTTGTGGAATTATTTTGGATTCTCAAAGGTGAGAATCCATCCACCAAACCCCATATGATCTAATCCACTAACCGAGTAATCTCCGCATCGGGGTGTGAGCGGAACAGGGCCGCATCGGCGTCCCCTGGGGAGGGATGGACTCCCACGCGAAGAATGGAACCATCATCCTCCGAACGCCAGAGATACTCCTGACCCTCGCACACCAGCACGTAGGGCGAGTGCGAGGTGTATGGGACTTCAGCACGAGCGAACAATGTCTGGGACACCATGATGTTTCTCTTGGGAGAGGGGAAGGAAGTAATCCCCCCCCTCATATTGATTAGAATCCATTCGGATGCTGGCTGTCTGTTCGGGGCGCAATCAGCACCCCAAACGTGGAATCGTAGTCCTCATCCGAGATGCCGTTCAGCATCCGATCCCTTTTGGGAAGTCGCTCGACGAGCAGCGTGGGTGGTACCCGAGCGAAGGTCCAGGCTGCGAACCAGAGGGCCGTTTCCCGTGAAGAAAACTTCCGGGCCTGGTTGGGATCGGGACACCAATGGATCTCCCCACCCAAGAGACCATCCTTCAGATATCTCCGATCCTTCACGGAAATGACGTACTTCATGTTTGTTCCCCCGACTAGATTACATAATAGGTTTCACTTTGGAGCGTATGCTCCTGACCGCATGAAAAACATATCCATACGGTCTGCCGGATATAGTCCAGCGTTTCCTCCACGAACACTGTTTTTTGATGGGGTTGTGCGAGGATCGGTCCTTTGCACCGAGCGCACGTTTCCTCGATAAATTCAGATTGTTTCACGTTTCAATCTCCCGCGTTAGTTCCGTGGGAGTTGTTCCCTCGACGGAAATGATCCACTTCTTCATGTTCGTTCTCCTTTTGATGATCGGGGACGGGAATTGTCCCGTCCCCGATGTAGTGTCCCTCAATCATTGCCGATGTTCCGACCGAAGCCGGAACCACCGTAATCATCACCCTCGGTGAAGCGGGCCTCACAGGCGGCTTCAGCGGAGGTCTTCTCCCGCTCGTCAGCCAGGGCGCGGAGTTCAGCAGGCGACATACCCTGAAAGCCACGTAGGGCTTTCAGGGAGGGGCCGTATTCCTCCCTGATTTTATCATCGTCCCGCTTCAGCAAGAGCTGGATGACATAGAAGTCGATCCGAGCACCCTCCGGCAGCGTCGTGCTGCCTTCCGGTAGCCGGGGGCCGACGTATTGGGCGAGCAGCGCCCGCTCGTACAGGGCCAGTTTCACGCTCACCCTGTTCATCGGGAGCTCCCGATCCAAGAGGGCGGACACGATAGCGGCCGTGTCCGCGTGTCCGATGGCGGACTCGGGATAATCCGAGTCGTGCCCCACGCAATTCCCGATCCACTCCTGAGCCTCATCGGCAGAGGCCAGGCGGGTGAAACGGATCTCCCCGGAAAAGTCGTCGGGGAGCATGTTGATGGAAAATGCGTTCATAACCTTCATTGGACATTCTCCTTCGTTCGCCAAGGAGCTGACAATCAGTTCCTCATAAAGAAATTGTACGAAGTTGTAAGGGGATGGCAAGGGATAAATTCCCATTTTCTCAAAGATGGGAATTTATCCGTCATCTGTCCGCAATCATGCGGAAACGGATGTCCCCGAACTGGGAATCCAAATAGTATTCCCCGGCCCCGCGATTGACCAAGTGGCGTTCCATCGTCGAGATGCCACTGGAGTACCCACGCCAGTAACAACCCACGCCGACAAGAACAACTACCAGGCAAATCCATATCAAAAGTGTGTCTTTCATAGTTTATAATTCACCCTTTGTAGGTTGTTGATAGATTACTCGAATCACCCGTGAACAAATCGGCACGCACCAACACGGGTGGATAGAGGACACGCTTCCGCTGGGTTTTCCCCGTCCCGTGCGCCACGGTATGCCAGTGCCCGGAACGCCAATGGCAGGTTAAGCTCTTCCCCGTATATCCTGGCTCATGTGTCCTGTGCTCAACCCGATGCAGTTTTACCTCCTGATCCAGGGATGCGATCATCACGGCCAGGGGAATACGGGACCGGGCACGCTCCCCACGTTCGGATCGCTCTCTCCCTAATCTCTTATCTCGTTCTACCTCCTTCGGGAACAGATAATCCAGATGGTTACCGTAATGGGACAGGGCCAGACAGGAATTGCAGGCCACGCGCAACGCCAATCCCGCTGTGGGACCGTTAGCGGCACAATCAGCGTCGAACTTTTGGAGAGATTCCTCAATGAGAGTGTCCTGCCGCGCCACGGTGGTTGTGATGTCGTGCAGATGATTATGGGAGTGCAGCACACAGGAAAGGATCGTTCCCTGGTTGTGGCATAGTACGTTGGTAAATGGCGCGTAGCGATCCTTCGGCAGTACAACCAGCAAAGCGGGATAGGGCTGACTATAATCCTCTTTCCTCAGATTGACAGCCACCTGTTCCAGGGCCTGACATTGTTCCAGCGTGGGGATGAACACTTTCGGACCATTGGCCAGCCAGACAGAAGCGGCAAATTGGGCGAAAGCATCAGCGCCCGATGACCAAAACTTTCGCAGCTGGGTGGTCTGGACGCAACTGGCCTGGTAGTGATCGTCGGGCAGATATTCCCAGCGCACCCATTCGGGATCTAGTCGATAGAGCCGGAGCAACTCATCGATCAGGATTTGGGGGAATAGGTCAGTGGGCCGCATTATAACAAGTCCTCTTTGGAATGCTCAGGAAGGGGCCTGGGATCGCTCAGGATGCGATATCCCCCTGGGAACGGATTCCCCTCCCTATCTTTCTGTCAGGCTCCCTGACAGCACGATTACGGGATCGTCGGACATGACAAGACTATCATCCTTCAAGGATAGCTCATCGTCGATTACCATCATGTGTTCCGCAGCGCAAGCAGGACACACGGGATCGGAGTATTCCACAATTCCGGCATGGTCCCAAAAACTCGGATGCCATCCCGAGTCGATGGCCTCATCCACGGAGGCCACGGATACCTTACAAAACGTGCATGTAATCACGATTGCACTCCTAATTCTAGGGATTGGGCAACACGATTCGTTCGATGGGTTTGCGAACAGGTACTTCGTTAACCTGTTCGCACAGAGCCACGCGATGGCCGGCGGTCAGCAGCTTCCGCAAATACACTTCCAGGTGATGATGATGGGGGAACTCCGCCATTGGCCAACCATCACGGTTGCGCAACGTCAGGCCACATACCGTAGCCAGCGTGTAAGCATCATTCCCAAACGCCTGATAGAAGTCCCCGACTCGGAATAGCAGTAGCATCCCTGAATGCTGGGATTTTGCTTCCGCCCATTGCCGGCCAAATATCGTGGCGGGTGGCTCTGCGATTTCCGTGCGCACTTCGGCACGGAATCGCTGCGGTGATTTCACGACGATCCGCCGCTTGGTCAGGGTGTTCTCGCACTCCCAACGGATGCGGCCACCATCATCCATGCTGAGCACTTTCACGGGGACCACCTTCCCGCTCACTTTGGCAGTGTAGGTGCGCCCCACGACAATATCCTTCGCTTTCATGATTTATTCTCCGATGGTGTTGGGATGGGGCGCAAGCAACTCTCGGGGACCAGATCGACGAATACGTCAGTATCCCCGGCATCCACAATCCGGAAGACGAGATCATTGTAGGCCCGTTCGATCTTGTACGGGCCGTCCCATTCCCCTTCATATCGCTGCCACTCGACGATATCCCCGACCCTGAACATAGTTTCATCTCATTTCGTCGTACAAGCGGATTTCCGCGATGAGACTCCCGGCCCGCTCGACGGTCTGATGAGTCGAGCGGAAGTACTCTATTTGATCCCACCAGCCGCGTTCCGTTCCACGACAGTACAATTCCTTCGCATGGTCAGGTGCATGTTTGCGCAACCATGCCAGCACTCGGCACCTGTTTTGAGAAGAGGGGAAGGGATTGCTCCCCCTCCCCCATATGAATTTACCAGCAGCAGAGTGAGCTGCTGGCCTGACCCAGACCCCAGCTCTTCGACTTCCAATGGAAGTCGCGATGGACGAGTATATACTCGTCACCCCAACTGGAAACCCCGTAAAAAGGCGAGGGGATTCCCATGTGGAACGAGCCATCTGCGAAGCTGGCGATTGCCTTCTCAACGGCTTCGGGATATATAGTGAATCCCGTCATCTCATGCTTGCGAGCCAAGCGAGGGGCTTTAAACCCTGGATGCCGTCCCTTGATCCTGCCCGCGAGGGGCAGTTTCACTACAACAAATTCCGGGGCGGTCGCGAGGACTTCGAGTAGCGTCATTTTCCATCTCCTGAGTGTTGGGCGGGCACTTTCATTATAGGCAGATGGCAAGGCGAAGTCAAGGGTCAATTCCCATTTTCTCAATAATAATTCACCCCACACTCAGGCCATTTCCGGCCAGTTCGTTGACGATTCACCTCTTTCAAGCCTGCCGCATGATGTTAGTCCGTCGTGCGGCAGTACACCTCCACCGTATCGGGGATGGGGAGGGATTTCCCTCCCTTGACGTACACCTTCACCGTGAGGGTGAAGGACGCTCCCGAGCCATCCTCCCTTTCGATGGACTGGAGGATTCCCTTCCCGAAAGAAGGGAGATCGATTTCGGCTTCTCCCGGCTTTGCCAACAGGGAGAACAATTCCCATTTCGTCGCCTTCATGCTGATACTCCTGGTCCCCATGTCGGAGCGGGCCGGGCCGGGGCGGGGAAGCAGGTTAGTCAGTAGCCGGCGCCTGCCGGCGGGCGGAAGCCCCCCCATCACGCAGGGGGGCGGGGCGGGCTAGCGGACGGGCTTATCCTCGTCCAGCAGGTCCTTCATCTGGGCCTCGTATTTCGCGACGCGGGCGACGTCGACATCCCTTTGGGCCATTTCGATCTTTCGCCGACATGCGGCGATGGCCGCATCTCGCCGCCCGCCACCGTCTGGATCTTTCGGGTGGGTGAGCATCGTTCATCTCCTTCGCGTGCTCCGTCGCGTTCGTCCGTTCACTACGGCGGCTCTCAGAATTCTAGAAGCGCGGTCCAAACGTCGTCAATGTCCAAAGATGGAGACACGGCGATGCCACGCGCAACACGGACGTCGTCACGGGCCCTGGCATCGCCTGATAAATCGTTCAGCGATGTCGACGGAGCGATGTCGACGGCAAGGGGATTCAATTCGCCGCCGGCGAACCGACGACGCATCCCGAGGGCGCCCGCCCCTTCTCGACCGAGTCCGTTGCCGGATGATGGTAGATGTGGCATCTGTGGATGAATCTACCACAACATTTATACTAATCAAGTGTTTAGTTATTTGCGCTACGGGGACAGCGCCCACGTGGCCAGCTCGTCGTGGCGGGCGCCCTTCGAGGAGAGGTCG
>OBEQ012544493.1_pt1 | contig 21987 bp, 23 predicted proteins | sample 1670901 | NCBI WGS metagenome assembly OBEQ01 (sample SAMEA104232315, study PRJEB22302) | groundwater metagenome | biome: forest; feature: aquifer; material: groundwater | place: USA | collected 2011-08-07 | depth 5.4 m
GACGATGTTTTGATACGACCGGGTGCCTCCCAAATGGAGCCGGCAGAAGCATCCCTCAAAACGCACATAGCGGGACTCGAACTCTCGGTCCCATTCCTCTCCGCCGCCATGGATCGCGTCACGGAAGCCACCATGGCAATCACACTCGGCAAGCTCGGTGCCCTCGGCGTACTGCACCGCAACTGCGGGGTAGAAGAGCAGGCAAAGATGGTGCGCGAGGTAAAGAAAGCCGGTGTAGCGGTCGCTGCTGCGTGTGGACCATTTGCTGCCGACCGTGCGAAGGCGCTCGATGAAGCAGGGTGCGACGTCGTCGTCATTGATTGCGCGCACGGGCACAATTTAAATGTAGTAGAGAGCGCGAAGAAAATAAAAAAGAGCTTGAAACATGCCAAAATGATTTTCGGCAACATCGCAACTGCGGAGGCCGCAAAAGCCGCGTGCCAATTTGCTGACGCTATCAAAGTCGGCGTCGGGCCGGGCTCTATCTGCACGACACGTCTCATCTCCGGTGTCGGTGTACCACAGCTCTCGGCGGTACTTGATGTCGTCTCGGTCGCCCGCAAATACAAAGTTCCCGTCATTGCCGATGGCGGCATCCGCACATCGGGTGATATTGCAAAAGCACTTGCGGCTGGTGCCTCGGCGGTCATGCTCGGAAATCTTTTTGCCGGCACCGATGAATCGCCGGGAAATATCGTCGAGAAAGACGGGAAGAAATTCAAAGAGTATCGCGGCATGGGCTCGCAGGCGGTCATCAAAAGCGCTTCCGGCTCGGAGCGATACTTCACCCATGGACGCAAAGCAGTGCCCGAAGGTGTCGAAGCACTCGTCCCGTACAAAGGTCCGGTAGGAGAGATCGTCGCAACACTCGCCTCCGGCGTACAAGTCGGCATGGGCTACGTAGGAGCGAAAACGATCCCCGAATTTGAAAAGAAAGCGCAATTCATCCGCATCACACACGCAGCAATTGCCGAAGGCAAACCGCATTCACTTGCGAGGATCACCGACTAATTGTGCACAGCTCGGGAGTTTCTCCCGTACATACGCAGTACAATAAAGGGGCTGAATGGTCCCTTTATTACTATTAGTCACTTAAATATGGATAAACTCTTTTTAACGGCAGCTGCGGGAATAGGGGCACTTTTCGGAGGCGGAGGTGACCACCACATGCCTCCACCCGATCGCCATGCAATACAAATGCATGCAACGACTACAGCTTCCGGCTCAGTAGATATCGCGTGTGTGGCTGCAGCGGTCGCGGCCCGCGAAGCGGCACTCGGTACTGCCGCATCTGGGAATGCCAGCGCGCTTACGTCTGCCTATTCCGACCGCGCATCCGCGCTCGCTTCCGCGTATACGCAGGGAAGCAACGACTCGATCAGGAAGGCGGTAAAGACCGCATGGAATAATTTTGGAGCCGCACTTCGCCTCGCGCATAAGAGTTGGAAGACCGCACAGCAAGGTGCATGGACGCAATTCAAAACAGCCGTGAAAGCATGCGGTGCGGGCTCCACATCGCTCTCGGATACTTCCAACGCGTCGATTGATGTGAGTGCCGGAGCGGGCTCGGAGTGATTGAGTGGGACTAAGAAAGCGAGTATGATGAGTGCGCGCCATATGGCGCGCACTCTTTGCGGGATCGTCTAATGGTAGGACTTCTCCCTCTGGAGGAGAGTATCTTGGTTCGAATCCAAGTCCCGCAGCCAAGGGTTTGTAATGGAAGGGGTGCCAGTACGTCTTTCATGAAGTACCAGCTAATATAACCTTTATGGTATTTTCACTTATTGTAGGCATTCTCTTGGGCGCACTCTCTGTACTCTTCGTGATACAGAATATCGGTGTCGTTACGATTACTTTCCTCGATTGGCAGATGACGGGCTCGCTCGCTATCGTGCTCCTCCTCGCCATTGTCTGCGGTATCGTTATGACGCTGCTCGTCCTTTTGCCGAGCATTATTCGGGGTGATTTCTACCTCTCTAGCATAAAGCGGGAGCGGAGAGAGCTCGAAGACGAGCTCGCACGTACGAAAAAGACACTTGCAGATGCGGTGACCCGCCCCGTGCACGTGGATGCGGTCGTCGTCGAAAAGCAGACCGCATAGCCGTCTATCTTTAGTTTTTGCCTTGCTATCTTCCGATTCTCGTGGTACTCTCAGTCATTAGCTTTACGCCTCTGGGCATATTCCAATGACTCCCACATCCACTCCGGCTACGCCTGAGCATACGTTCAATGGTCTCGGCATTTCACCGAACATCCTCGACATACTCGGGAAGCTCAATTTCAGCACTCCGACCCCCATTCAATACCGCGCCATTCCCGAGGGCGTCGCGGGCAAGGATGTCGTAGGGGTTGCGCAGACGGGCACAGGCAAGACGCTCGCATTCGGCATTCCGCTTCTCCAGCGATTGGCTGCAGGGACGGGCCGCGGGCTCATTCTCGTGCCCACACGAGAGCTGGCGCTCCAAGTCGATGAGACACTCGCAAAGATCGCGCGCCCGCTAGGGCTCCGCACCACCGTTTTCATTGGAGGCGCATCAATGGGAATGCAGATTTCATCTCTTCGCCGCGACCCGCACGTCATCATCGCCACCCCCGGCCGTCTGCTCGACCATCTCGCACAGAAAACACTCAAGCTCGACATGGTCGAAGTCCTCATCCTCGACGAGGCCGACCGCATGCTCGACATGGGCTTCTGGCCGCAAGTGAAAAAAATAATCGCCGCGGCACCCGCAAAGCGCCAAACGATGCTTTTCTCTGCCACACTCTCGAAGGAGATCATGCAGCTCGCAACACAGCACATGACGATCCCACTGCGCATTGAAGTCGCGCCCGCAGGCACGACGGTTGCGAAAGTCACACAAGAGTTTTTCATCGTACGCAAAGAAGAGAAATCGCGACTTTTGGAAAAAATCCTCGGCGATTACTCCGGCTCGACGCTCGTCTTTTCCCGCACCAAGCACGGCGCCAAGCGCATCATGCGCACGGTCGCCTCGATGGGCCATGCGGCGGCAGAAATCCACGGCAACCGCTCACTCTCGCAGAGGCGCGAGGCGCTCGAGGGATTCAAGAATGGTAAATATCGCGTACTCGTCGCGACCGATATCGCATCGCGCGGCATCGACGTGAAGGGGATAGAGCTCGTCATCAATTATGATCTGCCGATGGATACCTCCGATTACGTGCCCCGCATCGGGCGCACCGCGCGCGCAGGCGCAGAAGGTCACGCGATCTCCTTTGCCGAGCCGCACCAGAAACGTGAGATACGCGATATCGAACATCTCATTCGCAAGACCGTCCCCATTTCAACGCTTCCTGCATTGCCGCCCGCCCGCGCCGCTCAGCCATATGTAAATGACGACCGCCCGCGCAGATTTTCCCGCCCGCAGGCAGGGGGGTATACCCCAAGAGGTGGCTCTGGTTTCGGCAGCCGCCCTCGCCGCTCCGGCCCCTCGCGCGGCCCGTCCCGCGGTCATTCTCGTTCTGGCCGTTTCTCCCGTTAGTGTTGGCCTGGCCCCTAACGGACTCCCGATTTGTAGCCGCGCTTTGCGCCGACAAATCGGGAGTCCTCTAGCATTGGTATACCCCATGAGATAGCCACCCACCGTTTCACTCCATTCTTTCGGTCAATTCACAAGCGCTTATTACTCCCTGCGCTCAAAGCGCATCTATCTCACGGGGTATACTGTGCCGATGACTCTCTCCGAGAAGCGAAAAGGAGAACTTTTTGTAAACGTTGTAATGGCTGCGAACGGCTTTTTCCAAGTTGTTATTGTACTTACCTTCAATAGTCTTCCGGCCCTTATCTCGCTTGCTTTCTGTACGGTACTTGCGGCACTTTTTTTCGCTGCCACGATGCAGTACAAACAAAAATGGCACGAATTGGGGAACCCGCTTCTATGGCGTTACGGTCTTTATGCCGCGTTCTTCATCAGTGTTTTGCTCTACGGACTTATCTTTATTGGGTTGAAGTACACGACACCAGGAAACGCTGCAATCTTGAACCTCCTTCCTGTTTTCACTTCGTTCTTATTTTTCAATGTCCTACATCGCGAGCCAATATCGCTAGACTACAAAATTGGTGCGGCACTTATGGTCGTAGGAGCGCTCATCATATTGGCGCCTTCGTACGGGCACATAAATATCGGTGACCTTCTGATCTTTCTTGCGATGTTTTGTCCGCCGATCGGAAATTTTTTCCAACAAAAAGCAAGACAAATTGCATCGAGCGAGACGGTTCTTTTTGCGAGATCTGTACTCGCCATACCCGTACTATTTTTGATTGCATTTGCTATCGGTGAATCTGTTTCTTTTGCGCAACTGCAGACGGCTCTTCCGTATCTACTTGTGAATGGCCTCCTCATACTCGGCTTATCGAAGATCTTCTGGATCGAGGGGATTCACAGGATACCGGTAACAAAAGCGGAAGCCATCTGCGGTGCGAGTCCGTTCATTGCTTTATTCTTAGCGTGGCTGATACTCGGGCAATCGCCAACCATTTGGCAGTTTGCGTCGGTCATCCCGCTTGTTCTCGGCGTCCTCCTCCTCACCGACCGCCTCAAGTTGCGCAAACTATGAGCACCTCTATATCGAAAAGCAACCTCGTGTCGCTCTCTGGAGAGGAGAACGGTGTTGTTGCTGAAGCTTTGACACGCTATGAACTTCCCGTAGGTGAACGGAATATTCTTCGCAACACGGTCGGGTATGTGAATAAAACCTACATTATTGAAATAGGAGCTGAAAAATTCGTATTACGCCGCTCAAGCACTCTTACAGCACCAGAACATCTCGAGTTTGAAGTCGAAGTGTTGCGCTATCTTGAAAGTACTGGATATCCTCTTTCCCCGCGTTTGTTGGCAAACAAGGAGGGTGCCTATCTGACAGATGTACAGGGAAGTGTATGGATGCTTCAGAGTTTCATTATCGGAGAAATTCGTGCGAGTTGGAATAATGTAGAGCATTTCGAGGGAGAAATGTTGCGCAATTTCTTCCGCGCCTCCGCAGAGTTTACGAAAGCGGCCCAAAGATTCAAACCTTCAAAGAAGTACAGCAATTTTCCTCTCCCGTATTACACGAAAAATGCAGAGGAGCTTTTGAGTGGGCTCATCACCCGCTTGCATGATTCTCCCGGCAAAGCGTTTCTTCTTGAACAGAAACAAAACCTTCTTGATTTCGCTCAAGAAACCCAAAAAAAGTTTGAGGAATTCGGGTGGGAGACACTGCCACAACAATTAGTTCATTTCGATTTCCATCCTGGTAATGTGCATTACGAAGGTGAAAAAGTAGTAGGCGTGTTTGATTTCGATTGGGCACGCATGGATTGTCGGGTTACAGAGATCGCTGGGTCGATCGGCCAGACATGTTGGGTCGTCCGAGGTCCAGAGAGCGGTTTGTATATCAAAAGCAAAGTTGATGAAGGAGTCCACGCATACCGCGAAGCATATGGGAAAAGTGAATTTTCTCTGGAGGAAGAGAGGCAGCTAATACAAGTGGGCCTCAAAGGGTACATGTTCTTCCAGCTTCTCTGGGCAGGGGAGTGGTATCAGGAACGGTACCCGGATGTCGCAGAGAGTTGGGTCGTAGAGCTGAATGCCAACGCCTGTCTTCGGAACGATTACGAAGCGCTTTTCTCTTGAGGATTCTTTTCTCTTACCACTGAACCCATGCGGCCGAGTTTATAGTGACCATTCACCTGTCGGACGTTGTCGCTCGTTATTACAGTGACCTCCATATCTGCGAACATTTTTTGAAGGTTCGGGCTTTCTGCGAGATCCGCCTTGAATCGTTTATCTTCATCCGAATCTTTTTGTATGAGAACTCCTTGAAACGTGAACTGGTTCCCATTCTTTTTCATAAATTTATACCCCGCGCCGACATCGCCCCCTATAGAATCTCCGATAGCCACCAATCTGTCAGTGGGAATGCCAATGCCCGCTTCCTTGATGTGGTCCATAAGGTAGGCAATACCAACTTCTTTGCCGCCACCTACCACACTTTCATCTGTAGCCAAGGCGAACCCGTATTGTGTAAGGCCTGAGTATTTCACGAGCCGTTCGGCAAATGCCCGTGGATTTGCCGTCATGAACACATTCAACTCACCGCGCCGTACTTTTACTTGCAGAAGATGAACTATCGGGTCGATAAGAATCTCTTCCCTCGTTAGCGGTTTCCGATCGCTACCGCGCGCCTCCTCTTCTGCTGTTTTTGGAGCGAATAAAAGGTCGGCCTGAATACATGCCTCAACGTCATACCTCTGCAGCATTTCCGCTGCTCTCTCGTGCCACCGCTCTTCGTGTCCGGGACTGTCGAGTTTCGCGCAGTTTTCTTTGTTATCGATAAACTCCTTCTCGTAGACTTTTTGGTCTTTGTACTGAATTTGCCCCTCAGCGTATATGCGATGCATGCGGTCCCATTCACGATAGGAATTCCCGAGACGCCATCCTGCGACAAATGTTTTCATCAGCTCATCGGTATCCGCTTCGGCAGCTTCGGGGAACATTTTCTGAATCGCTTTTTTGTGAATCGGTTCGGCTTTGAGAAGTGTTTTGTCCAAGTCCCAAAAATTAATCTGTCGCGCGCAAGCATCCTGCATGATCGCGACCTTAATATCCGCCTGCGTACCGTTCAGATCCGTGAGAAGAGATTTGACCGTAATCCTTTCTTTTATTGCTTCGGCTTTTTCTTTGCGTTGATCGTCAATACTTTTTCGCTCCCGAACGGGAGTTTCTTTTCTGGGGTAGGGTTTCGTACTCGGAACCTCGCGCATATTTCACTGCATTGTAGCAGAGCTTGCATAAAGAAGTCAGAAAGTGCATAAAGAGGGTATTAGCCCTCAATATTAGTAGCTCGTCAATCCGTAGAGCCATATTTTAGACATTTGTATGAACAAAATCCTCGTTTCCTCGCTCGTAACCATCGTTGCCCTCGGTGCCAATGTGGCCTCTGCCCAGAGCTATTATCCGATGTACCAGACCCAGACGCAGTATCAGCAGCCGTACTCTGGTGCATGCGTGAATCTCATGAGCGACCTCTCCTACGGCTCAAGCGGCAGCCAAGTGAGATTGCTCCAGACCTTCCTCGTCTCACGCAACTACCCCGGCGGCGGCACGTGGATGATCACGGGCAATTTCCGCACGGCAACGCTCGCTGCGGTAAAGAATTTTCAGATGGAGCAGGGACTCGCCCAAACGGGTGTCGTCGATGCGGCAACGCGTGCCGCTATCTCGCGCGTAAGTTGCGGCGGCGTTGGATACAATAATTACAATCCGTTCACGTACTCGATACCGCCGGTCTACAACTACAACAATAACTACAACAACAATTCGAACTGTTACTACACCTATCCGTACGTCTGCAACACAAACAACTACGGTTATGGTGTGACGCTGACTTCCCTTTCGCCGGTTTCTGGTGAAGCGGGCACGAGTATCACGCTCTACGGAACGAATCTTGATTACTCCAACAACACCGTCTACTTCGGCAGCCAGCCCGTCGCCAATGTCCCGTCGTACAACGGCACATCGCTCACCGTGACAGTCCCCGGTGGAGTTACTCCCGGCGGCGTTGGCGTCTACGTCACCAATTCGCGCGGCACCAGCAACACGCTCACCTTCACGGCGATCGTGACGTACTCGGGATGCAATTATCCGTACAGCTACAGCCCATACAACAATCTCTACTGTCCGCCGAATGTAAACGCCCCGTACATCACGTATCTGAGTCCCGCCTCGGGGGCGGTCGGGAGCATGGTTACCGTCTACGGTTCCGGATTCAGTCCGACCGGCAACACCGTCCATTTCGGAAGCGGGGTTATCACCGGTGTCGGCTCATCCGATGGCCGGACTCTCTCCTTTATCGTCCCGTCACAGCTCTCCGGATACTCCTCACAGTTCGTCACGGTCGGTACCTACAATGTCTCGGTCTCTTCGATGAATGGCCAGACGAGCAATGCGGTTTCCTTCAACGTCACCTCCGGTGGCTCCAATACGGGTGCTCCCACGATCACCAGCGTGGGCGGCCCTGCGTCCCTTACGACAGGCACCACAGGCACGTGGACCATCACCGTGGGCAACCAGAGCAACACGTACCTCACGACGTCGGTCCGTTGGGGTGACGAGGGTGTCTACTCCACGTTAGCTCCGTCGCAAACTACCTACGTGCAGGGCACCAACACGCTTACGTTCACACATACTTATTACACCGCCGCAACCTACAACGTGGTCTTTACGGTGAGCAACAACGCCGGTCAGCAAAATACCGCGACCGCATCCGTTGTCGTCTCCGGATCGGGCACGACCGGAAACGTCACGCTTTCGTACCTCACGCCGACCTCCGGTCGCGTGGGGACACAAGTGCTCTTGCAGGGAAGCGGATTCAGCGCGCTCGACAACACGGTGCACTTCGGTCAGGGCGGCACGCAGCACGTTCCTTCGCAAAACGGCACCACCATCTACTACACCATTCCCTACGCCGTCTCTCCGTGCGACCTTGCAGGATACGGTTGTGCAGCACCGACTACGCTCGTTGTCCCGAATTCGTACCCGCTCTCCGTGACCAACAGCCAAGGCACGAGCCAGACGCTCCAATTCCAAGTCCAGTAATAAGTGACCCCGCCCGAAGAGGGCGCCCGCAGGGGCCGAATGTCGGCTCCAGCCGATATGAGGCGGGTCATGCACGCACGAGCACGTGCGGGCCAAACTCGACCTCGCTTGAAGGTGGCGGTAGATAAGAAGTGTACTTCGGGGCATACTGTCTCTCTATGCCGTTCATTCGAAGATACTACCGACTCGGCATTGTTGGGCTACTCGGGCTTGTTGCCATCGCGATGATGGTGCCTATCTGTGTCCGCATTGCGGTCAATCAATTCATTTCCCGCTCGATCGCAGACGTGCCACAGACCGAGGTCGCACTCGTTTTAGGCGCATCGGTCAGACACGGAAGTCCGTCACCAATCCTTGCGGAGCGCGCAGATACGGCAATCGCACTTTATAAAGCAGGCAAAGTTTCTAAAATCCTCGTCACGGGCGACAACGGCGCACTCACGCATGATGAAGTGACACCGGTGCGCAAATATCTACTCGACGCGGGGGTAGCTTCGGCAGATATTTTTCTCGACCATGCGGGCTTTGATACCTACAGCAGCATGTACCGCGCGCGCGATGTATTTCTCGTGCATTCCGTCACTATCGTCACACAGGATTTTCACTTGCCCCGCGCGCTCTGGATTGCCCGACACCTCGGGCTCGATGCGTATGGTGTGGTCGCTGAGGGCGGAGAACACTCATCGTACGGTTACATTCGCGAGATTCCGGCATCAATAAAATCGATCTTCGATGTCATCCTCAACCGCCAGCCCAAGTATCTGGGCCCGACATTTCCAGTTTCGGGTAGTGGCGAGGAGACGTGGTACTAGGTGGTAAAATGCAGAGATGCGGACGTCGCTTCTCCTGATCGTTCCCTGCCTTCTTCTTGCCGGCCTCTTGTATGGGGCTTTTGCATTGAACCGGCTCTCTCCGCCAGAGAAGCCATGTAGTATTGGTCTGTGTCCGTTCGCAATTCACCAGAGTGACTCAGGGCGAACGTTCACCTACAACATTGCGGCACGCTTCGAGGTACTTTTGGACGAGAGCAAGAATCCCAAAGATGAACTCCGATGCACTCCGCAAGGGGTTGTAGAACTTCGGCAAGACGGTCTTTCAGCCCCGCCTTTGTATGCAGCATCGTTCGAAGCCGTCGGCGCAGGCACGTGCGTGCTCTCCGACAGGAATTTTTCTGTGATCATTGTCATCCGGTAGAGAGTAAGTGTTTGCTATACTGGTGCGTCATATGAGCATGAGGTATATCTACGCTTTCTTGAGTGTAATTTTTTTCGCGCTCCCGCTCTCAGTCTCCGCCGCAACCGAGACGAAATTTGAGGTCACCGGATGGATACCGTACTGGCGTGTCGCCACCGGTACGGCCGACACCTTGCCGCATTTGGATGAGCTCACCGAGGTCAATCCTTTTGTCTACACGCTGCGCCCCGACGGCACCTTGCGCGACAATGGTGCCCTGAGCTATGCAAGCGCGATCGATGCCGAACCATGGCTTTCGTTCAACGCAGCGGCAAGGGCAAAAGGCGTGCGCGTTATCCCGACCATCATGTCGGGGGACGGCGCCCTTCTGCACAAACTCTTGAGCAACCGGAAATCGCGCATCGCACTCGAGGACCGCATCGCGGCACTCGTGAAGGAAAAAGGATACGATGGCATCGACATTGATTTCGAAGGCAAACTGGCAAAAGACAAGGATTTTTTCTCGACTTTTCTCTACGGACTCGATCTGCGTTTGCCGAAGAGCTCGATGCTCATGTGTACGATCGAATCACGCACCCCGCTCGAAGACCGCTACTACGGAACGACACCGCCCCCGAATGCCTACCTCGTCGCGAATGATCTGAAGAAAATCAACCAATACTGCGATCGTGTCCGCGTCATGACGTACGACCAGCAGGGAATCGACCAGAAGCTCACGCAGGAAGCTGCGGCAAGAGGCGAATTGTACGCGCCGGTCGCTGATATCGCGTGGGTGGAGAAGTCGATCAAGCTCATGTTGAAAGATATCTCCAAAAGCAAACTCCTGATTGGCGTCCCGACATATGGATACGAATATGTCGTTACTGCGTACGAAGGCAAGGAGTACACCTACGATATGATGTGGACCTTCAACCAGCGCTACGCTACCGAGCTCGCCGCGCAGTACGGCATCACGCCGGAGCGCAATGGGGCAGGCGAACTCCAGTTTACGTACGTCAGCAACTTGCCGACGAGTACGACGCCTCTGTCGTTCGCGGGTCCGAATTCGGCCATGCTCGCCGCGCTCGCTGCGACCGCGTATGCCGATACCAACAAATCCCACATCGATTTCCGCCTCGTCGACTGGCCTGATGCGCAATCACTCCAGCAGAAAATAGATCTCGCGAAGCGGCTTGGCGTGCGCGGCATCTCAATATTCAAATTCGATGGCGGGCAGGATCCGAATATGTGGAATGTACTGCAGGGTGTGAAGCAATGATCCGGAGTTGCATATTTTTAGAATAGTGTAGAATGGGGCGCATGCCTGAAACCAAGAATAACAGCAATCTTCTCATCCCTGCTTCTATCATCATCGCGGGTTTCCTCATCGCCGGCGGGCTTTACTTCGGTCTCTCAAAGGGCGGCGGTCTCGGGCAGGCCGCCGGTGCCGCCGCCGCTCTCCCCGTGGATATCAAAGACGTGCAGACCGACGGTGATCCGTACATCGGCAACAAAGATGCGAAAGTTGTGCTCGCCTACTGGTCTGACTATCAGTGTCCGTTCTGTAAAGCGGTTGAGGTAGGTGACGTCGAGGGGATTAACTTCAACAGCCGTAGCGGCGATCTCAAAGAGGCATTCCCGACAATCATCAAAGACTACGTAAACACCGGCAAGCTTAAGATCGTATTCAAGGATTATCCGTTCCTCGGCAATGATTCGATTACCGCCGCGCTCTACGAGCACGCCGTTTGGAAGTTGTATCAGGATAAATTCTACACATGGCGCGAAGCAATGTTTAAAGCGCAGGATGACGAGGGCGATCAGGGCTTCGGCGACGAGGCGAGCATCGTGGCGATCATCAAAACTATTTCCGGTATGGACGCGGATAAGATCAAGGCGGACGTTGCAGCGAATAAAGCCGAATACCAGAAAAAGATCAGCGCCGATCTCGAAGAAGGAAAGAGCTTCGGCATCAACGGCACCCCAGGGTTCATCACTGGCAAGACGCTCATCCCGGGCGCAGCCGAACTAGCAAGCTTCAAGGCCGCCATTGATCCACAGTTGTAAGCGACTGTCTTGACCCAGAGCGAGAAATAGGGCACAATGGAGCCACGGGGTGCCCCGAAAGGGGCATTTTGGTTTTAAGATTATGGAAATACGAAATATAGCGATCATCGCGCACGTTGACCACGGGAAAACCACCTTGACCGATGCGCTTTTGCGGCAGATGGGTGTGGCCGAGGAAGGCGTCTCGATGGATTCCAATGCGCTCGAGCTTGAGCGCGGCATCACCATTTATTCTAAAAATGCCGCTGTCTACTACAAAGATACGAAAATAAATATCGTGGATACCCCCGGCCACGCTGACTTCGGAAGTGAAGTCGAGCGCGTGCTGCGCTCGATCGACTCCGTTCTGCTTGTTGTCGATGCGCAGGAGGGCCCGATGCCGCAGACGCGCTTTGTCCTCAAGAAATCTCTTGAGCTTGGCATCAAGCCGATCGTTGTCATAAATAAAATCGACAAGCCCGCCGCAGATCCGGCGCGCACCGAAGAGCAGGTACTCGAACTGTTCCTCGAGCTCGGTGCATCAGACGAGCAGGCGAATTTTCCCCTCGTGTATTCGATCGGGCGGCAGGGTATCGCCAAGATGAAACTCACCGATGAATCTACCGACCTCACCCCGCTTCTCGATACCATCCTCGCGCACGTGCCTTCCTCGTCTTCCTCCGGCGAAGGCGTCGCGGCACGGCTCCAGCCCTTCAATCTGGGATATGACAATTTCCTCGGTCGCTTGGCTATCGCACGTGTGTACGAAGGTGCGCTCAAAATGGGCGACCCTGTGTTCGTAAAAAAGCCATCTGGGGAAACGCGCAGCGGCAAGATCACCAAAATGTTTACTTTCAAAGGTCTGCAGAAAACCGAGGCACAAGAGGTTACCGCAGGCGACATCGTCATGATCGCGGGCCTGCCGGATATTTTTATCGGAGAGACAATTACCACGAGTGCTGATGCGCCGCCGCTTCCCGCGATCGATGTTGACCCGCCCACGATTACACTCAATTTCTTGGTCAATAATTCTCCCTTCGCGGGACGCGAAGGCAAATTCGTTACTTCGCGCCAAATTCGCGACCGGCTCGAGCGCGAGCTTGAGGTCAATGTGGGGCTCAAGGTGGACTTTGATTCGGGCGACGTCTCCCATGTCTCCGGCCGCGGTGAGCTGCACATCGCGATTCTTCTTGAGAATATGCGCCGCGAGGGTTACGAAATGCAGGTCTCACAGCCCCAAGTCATCTTCCACGAACAAGACGGGAAAAAGCTCGAGCCGTACGAAGAGGTCATCATCGACACCCCGAGCATCTATCAGGGTGCCATTATCGAGCGCCTCGGCACTCGCAAATTCGTGATGTCGGACCTCAAGGTCCACGACAATCAGGTGCGGCTTATTTTTGAAGGACCAACGCGCGGACTTCTCGGCTATCGCAGCCAGTTCGTACTTGATACCAAGGGCGAGGGCATCCTCTCATCGCGTGTCGTCGGATTCAAGCCATACGCGGGCGAGATCAAGCGCAAACAAGTCGGCTCGATGATATCGATGGCCTCCGGCAAGGCGCTCGGCTTCTCACTCTGGAACCTACAGGAGCGCGGTGTTCTCTACATCGGCCCCGCCGTCGAAGTGTACGAAGGCATGGTCATCGGCAATACCTCAAAGGGCGAGGAGATGATGGTAAATCCGACCAAAGGCAAACAGCTCACCAACATGCGCTCAAAAAGCGCCGACGAAGCGATCAACCTCATTCCGCCTTTTGAGCTCACGATCGAGCGCGGGCTTGAGGTCATGGCGGAAGACGAATATCTGGAGATTACGCCGGAATCCGTGCGTCTGCGCAAACAGGCGCTCACAGAAATAGACCGATCACGTTTACGCCGACAAGGGTAACAAAATTCACTCGCGGTTGGTATACTGCGGATATGAAAAAGCCCCTGCCCGAAAACGAAGAAGGTTACAAGGAAATGCTCACGCCGGAGGAGTATGCGGTCTTGCGCGAGAAGGGGACCGAAGCGCCTTTTTCCGGCGAGTATGTACACGAGAAGGCCGATGGTACCTATGAATGCAAAGTCTGCGGCAATGCGCTTTTCTCATCTGATGCAAAATTCGATTCCGGCACCGGCTGGCCCTCTTTCGACCAAGCGCTTCCCAATGCCATTGAACAGCATCGCGATTCAGGCCATGGCATGGAGCGCATCGAGATCACTTGTGCACGCTGCGGCTCGCACTTAGGGCACGTCTTTGATGACGGCCCCACTGCTACAGGAAAGCGCTATTGTATAAATTCTGTGTGCTTGGACTTGGAAGAGAAGTAGTTTGTCCCTGCCCCGTGAGATGCGAAGCTATCTCATGGGGTCGACCTTGAGCAAAAATAAAGATGGGGGTAGGATGCTGGGTATTACTATCTAGCAATATCATATGAATTCAAAGACGCTTATAGGAGTTCTTGTAGTGATTATCCTTGCCGGTGCGGCCTATTGGTTCTATACCGATTCCCAAAAGGAAAGTGCGGCAAATCGGCTCGCGGAGGGCTCGACGGCACAAGATCCCAACACATTGCAGGCCGGTGGTGAAGTAGCGCCACAGAATGACCCTGCCATGAACGGGACGTGGAAGAGCAAAGAAGATCCGAAATTCACGCGCGAGTTCAAAGCAGACGGCACTGTCACTGATAGGTATGAAGGTCAAAGCTCAGCTACCGAGACGGGTACGTACGCTACTATTAACGCCGCATTGGAAGCCGGACTTCCTGTCCCCGCAGCCAACCTCGCCGGCATGACCGTCATCAAGACGACATGGCCGAAGACCGGTGTCATGTACTTCGGCGTGCAGAGCGTGACCAACACCGACCTCTCGCTCGTCAATCTGAGCGGCCGCGGCAACATTCTCACGTTCACGAAGGTAAGGTAAAAAAGCCGCCCCGCAAAAGCGCGGGGCGTCTCAAGGCGGCATCGAGGATCTCCTCGGAACGGGTTGTCGGCTTTGGCGGGATGAAAGCGCATCTCGTCGTGTGTGCGACTTTGGCCGGATTGGTCGAGACAGTGCCGCACCAGTGAGCGGCGCCGTCGCGGAAGAGGTCCCGGTACGTCACTTGAGCTTCGGGAACCTCGATGGTGACGAGTGGTGAGTCGGGGCTCTTCGGCTCCGTTAGGACCACGAAACTCCAACCCGTCGGCGTTTGTTTCGGGTTTCCGACGGCAGGCCGGCAGTGGTTACCGGTACAGCAATCGACTGTGCCATCAGCACCACCGAGGATACCGTCGTAGATGTAGGTCTTTTTGTCGACGGTGCGATGCGTATGCGCCGACGCTTGGGTGCCAAGACCGACTGCTGAAACGAACAGAATGATCAGAAGCAAACGTATTCCCAACATGACAGCCTCCTTGTTGCCCGAAAGTGTTGAGTGGAAAGAGCATACTGCCGGATTTCGCGACTGGCAACCTTTGGCATTTGGCCTATAATCGAGATATGGACCTTACAAAAATACCGAAACAATTCTGCGAAAATATCGCAGCCGCTTTTTCACAGGAATTTTTCGTGATGAGTATGCTCACCGGTGAGAGTGGCATTGCCTACGCACTTACACCGCAACACATGAAGCGCTTGGCGCAGTATTTGGCGCACCAGATAGCGGATTACGAAAAGCAGTTCGGAGTCATCAATGCCGAATGGAAGCCAGGCATCCAAAGCCCTATACAAACCAAAGACATCATGGGGGAGGGTGGTCCCAAAATCTAGTCGTCATTCCGAGATGTTTTTATATGCTAGGATTTTGATATGACCGATGAACATCCTAATGCCCCACGCATAACCCATCCCCGCCGCATTTCGTGGCTCACCATAGTCCTCGCGCTCCTTGCGGTCGCGAGCTTCATAGCGATCTCGCGCCCCGATATGCGCTATTACACGATGCCCATGATGGGCGGCGGTGGCGTGTACGATACCGGATACGCTGTACCTCCCTCTGCTCCGAAGGGCATCATGGTAACTGAGAGTGGTGTTTCGAGCGCTCCCACGTTCGACCGCGCCGTAGGTGTCGAAATGTACTATCCGAATCCGTATCCCGCACAGGGCGTCCCCGTAACCGATACGCGTGAACTTCTCAAGGTGTATTACAACGCTTCGATGCGCACTCGCGATGTGCAAGGGCTCACGCGCCGCGTTGAAACGACGGTTCGCGGATACAGTGGCCGCATTGATCAGGAGTCGAGCTCGCCGCAGGCGGGATACGTAAGCTTCGTAGTGCCAGCGAGCAAGTACGAGGATTTCCGCAACGAGCTCGAGAGCTTGGTCGACAGCAGATTCATCAAGGTGAATATCCAATCCCAGAACATGCTGCCGCAGAAGCAAAGTATTGAAGAGCAGCAGAAGCAGGCCGATACGACGCTTGCAGATTACAAAGCGGCGCGGCAGAAGATCGTGAATGCTCATGCGGGCATAGTGAAATCGCTCCAGATACAGATAGACGCTGATGAGCAACAGCTTGCAAGTTTGCGGGCACAGATACAAACGCCGCAAATACAAGCTCAGATAGAAGCGGTGTCGGCCGACGAGACATCTCTGAAGCAACGACTCGCGAATGAAAACGCCTCGTATTCAGCCCAGCTGAAAAATGCCGATGCCAATATCAAATATGCCCAAGACTGGCAGACAGCCGTGCAAAAACAGGATACCGCGCTCATGGACGATGTCGCGACTGTGAATGGCTATGTCTCGATCTCATGGATCAGCTTGTGGGAGATCGCCCAGCTCTATCTGCCGGGGTACTGGATACCCGCTATCTTTGCGGCACTCGCGTTCCTCTCGTACCTTTGGGATCGCCGCCGGTTTGGGACGGTGTAAGCACATACTCACTCGTCTGATGCCGGCAAAAATAAAAGCCGGTTTGCTATAGTAGTGCGATGACGCGGCGTACCGTTGACGTATTTTTCCTGCTTCTCATCATCGCTGCCGGCGGGTATGCCGCGCTTACATATCGCGATGCAGTCGGGCAGATAGGAAGGCAGATCGAAGCAAGATTTCTCCCGTGCCGCAGTCCCATAACCTATTCGATAGGGAGGATAGACCCGCGATTCCACATCGCGACATCGACGCTCATCGCTGACTTGAAGGAAGCTGAAGCACTGTGGGAGAAATCCTCGGACAAAGATCTCTTCGCGTACGAAACGAGCGGAGGGGATATTGAGGTCGGTCTCATCTACGATTATCGCCAGCAGGCAACAGACAAAATGGCCGGCTCGGGCATACAAATAGACAAGAGCATGTCTTCGTACAATGCGCTGAAAGCGCAGTACGATACTCTCTCCGCGCACATCGCCTCTGGGAAAGCTGCTTTGAAGGCAAGTGCAGCGGCATACAGTGCGCGGCAAATGGCATACAACGCCGAAGTCGCGAAATGGAATCGGCAGGGCGGCGCGCCTCCTGCAGCGTATGACCGTCTGCAGCAGGAGAAAGCGGCTCTCAATGCCGATGCGCAACGCCTTAAGGCGATGGAAGCGCAGGTGAATGCCGACATCGATACCGAAAATGCAATGGGCACATCACTCAATAAACTGATAGCGGAGCTGAATCTAAACGTCGAGAAATACAATCAGGCCGGCGCTTCGGTAGGAGGAGAATTCGAGGAGGGGGAATACGTCAGCGAAGCCGGAATGCAACGTATTGATATTTATGAATACTCGAGCCACAACGAGCTCGTGCGCGTTCTCGCGCACGAGCTCGGCCACGCGCTAGGGCTCGGCCACGTGGAGGATGCACAGGCCATCATGTATAAGGTCAATCAAGGCAAAGCGCTTACGCTTACGCAAGCCGACATCGCGGCCCTCAATGCACAGTGTACCTCCGGCATCTTTTGAAGATCAGCAACCCCCGCCTCGGAAACTGAAATTCTTTATGCACAGTCCGGTGGATAATTCCTTGCGCGCTCCCCCTACGTTGTAGAATTGCGGTATGGCAAAGAACGCAAAGAAGGGGCACGGGCGCAAGGGTGAGGTGAGTAAGCGTTCGCAGGTCCTCTCCCCGCGCAATAAGCGCTGGACCAAGGTCAACAACAAAACCGGCCGCTTTATGGACCAGATGGCGAAGAAAGGCCGCGCTTTTAAGGGTGTACGAATGAAATAGCGCAAAGGCGGGGTTTTTGTATACGGCGCCGCCACGGGCGTTCATGAAAGATTTCGGGCTCTCCAACGACTTATACATAGGTCCTGCCCGAATATGAGCGATTTTGCAAAAATGGATATCTTCTTCATCGTAACTACCATCGTAGTTATTATGCTCGGTATAGTCGCGACACTCATCCTGTTCCGTATTTGGCGGATACTTGGGCACGTCGAGGAGATATCAAGCATGCTCTCCGAAGAAGGTACCTTGATGCGCAAGGACATCGGTGATCTGCGGGAAACTGTTCGTCGTGAGGGATTGCATATGCGCTTCGTCGGCAATTTTTTCCGAAACATCAGCAAAAGGTATTTTGGCGGCAGGAGCAAAAAGTAGCCATTATTACGTAAACAGAACAAATATGGTAAACAAGAAAGCCATTGGAGCGGGCGTATTGGCAGCTACCGCGGCGGGTGTCGCTGCGGGGTATTATTTTTATGCGAGCAAGAATGCAAAGAAACATCGGAAGATCGCAGCGAGGTGGGCGAGCGATCTCAAGACTGACGTCATCCGTCAAGCGAAAAAAGTCCAACATCTCGATCGCAAAGACGTGATGGCTATCGTTGATACAGCTGCGCGTACGTACGAGAACGTCCGCGATTTGAACCGAAAGGATATCGAAAGCGCCGCCCGCGAACTCAAGGACAACTGGCAAGAGATTACGAAAGAGCTGAAAAGAGGCGGCTCATCCGCTCTGGCAAAAGCGAAGAGTTCCGGCAAGAGAGCAAAGGCAATTGTGAAGCGCGTGCGCAAGGGCGGCAAGTAATTGCAGTAATTCTCATAACGCCTATACTGGCGACTAATGAAAAGCCGCGATTTGGAATTTCTTTTTGAGATAGGGTCGCTGCGGAATATTCCGCGTGCGTGGATACAGCATCTGGGCGTGCCATGTGCGAGCAATTTAGAGCACACGATGCGAGTCGTTTTTCTTGCGCTCATCATCGCTCGTGCGGAAAAGAGAGGTGACGAAAATACCATTATCAAAATGGCTCTTGCGCATGATCTCCCCGAGACACGCACTGCGGATTTGGCATACGTCCACAAGGTGTATTCGAAAACCGATGACACGCGAGCCGCGCGCGATCTCTTTGCGGCCACCTCATTTCCCGATTTTGAGAAGATCCATGCGAAGTATGAAAAGCGCGACAGCATTGAAGCGAAGATCGTAAAAGATGCCGATAATCTCGATATTGACATAGAACTCAAAGAATTTGAGGAACAGGGTCACAAACTTCCCGCAAAATGGAAGACAATGCGGAAATTTGTCCGCAATAAAAAGTTGTATACGAAAAGCGCGAAAATGCTCTGGGACAAACTCCAAAAAGCCAATGTTGCGCAGTGGCACATGGAAGCGAATAAGTGGAAGAAGTTGCCAAACGCGGGTAAGTGAGTGTGTGATATTCTGAAGCCATGCTGCAAGCTCCGTTCTTCGACCCCAAGAAGACCTACTACGAGAATTGGGAGCAGGGTCCTTTTAATGGATTTGCCGATGGGATAGTACTTCCGGCAGGAGAACCGCGTTTTAACTATATCGGCTACAAAATAAGCTACCCGCTGGGTATTGCGGCGGGACCGCTTCTCAATGCAAAATTCGTGAAGGCGGCGCTGGAAAAAGGCTACGACGTGCCAGTGTATAAGACCGTTCGTACACGAATAAAACAATGCAATGAGTGGCCCAACGTCCTCCCTGTTGCTGTAGAAGGCGACCTTACGCTCGAAAAAGCGGCGAAAGGACTTACCGTCAAAAACGACTACACCGAGCCGCTCGCCATCACGAATTCCTTTGGGAATCCATCGTATCCCGTCGATGTGTGGCAGAAGGACATCCGCGAGTTGATGGTTTTTGCAAAAACGAGAAAAGGTCAAATCGTGTGCGGGATGATCGAAGGCACGCGATGGGAGAAAGAGGCAACGGAGCAGGATTTTATAGACGACTGGGTACTCGCCGCCCGGATGATGAAAGAGACTGGGGTCCATGCTATCGAAGCAAACTTTTCTTGTCCCAACGAAGGCGACCGCGTGAAGCGGCTTCTGTGCTACGACGCGGAAATGGCTGCAAAAATTGCCAAAGCGATAAAAGCGGAAATAGGGGATTTGCCGCTCGTCATCAAGGTCTCGTATTTTGAAAATGAGCAGGAGTTGCGGGAGTTGGTAGAAAAAACCGGCGCATTTGTTCAGGGCATTTCGGCTATCAACACGATCCCTGCGCCTGTGTATAAAGAAGACGGCACCCAGGCGCTCCCCGGCGGGGAGTGGCGGCTCAAGAGCGGTATTTGCGGTTACCCCATCAAGTGGGCGGGGGTGGAAATGGTGAAACGGCTCAAAGCGCTTCGCGGAGAGCTTGGTCTCACATACGACATCGTCGGCGTCGGAGGCGTTACGGTACCAAAAGATTTCAAAGAATATCGCGATGCGGGGGCTGATGTCGTCATGACCGCGACCGGCGCTATGTGGAACCCCTATCTCGCCAAGGAAATTAAGGAGGCCTACCAAGATGCCTAAAGTACCGAGCTAATCAAATACGTGAGATACAAGATGGCTAAAATAACTAGCAGAGACCGCAAGTAGATATCGGGGATTTTACGAACGTACCTCGTTACGAAGTTCGCTCCTACATAAGAACCCAGGAAAAGCGCCAAGAAGTATGGCCACGCAATAAGGCCCGTTATCGCCGTAACAACTATAGAAAAGACTTGCGCGGGAAGGGAACTGATTGTTCCAATGCCAAGACTGTCAGCAAAAGTGATGCGCAAAATACTTACAAATGAAACTTTTTGGAACGTTCCGACACCAACGCCGCTCACGTTCCCATATAGTCCCAAGAAGCCGACGACGGCAAAGAGTAGCGGATATTGTTTCGGATTGATTTCAAGTGTTTCTACCATCCTCGTCTCAGCTTGTTTTCCAAGAAACATATAGAACAGCAAAAGGACCAAGCCGGCGATAATAATGTATTTAAGCCACAGGACCGGAATATAAATCAAAAAAAGCGTACCAATTACGCCTCCGATAAGGCAGGGGACAGTAAGAAGCAGGAGCAACTTTTTGTTTTTCCAGATTGATCTGGGCGAAGCAGTAATGATCCCAAAGTTTGCTCCAGTCGACCCAGCGATGTCTGTGGCCACAACAGCCGAGAGTGGCATCCCCAGTGATACAAGAACAAATTGAATTAATATTCCTCCGCTCCCTATCACCGTGGCGTAACCCTCGCCGATAAGGCCCGCCATAAACACGGCCGGCAAGTGCCAAAGCTCAAAATAAGAAGGCAAAATATGTTCGAATATGCCAAACATGTGATCATTCTAGCTCGTGTTGAATGAATCGGAAGGAGTTATAGTGCTCAGATGGTGGAGTCAATACGGGATCGCGCTGAAAGAGCAATAAGAGAAAAAGTCTTTCCTGGGTGTGTCATTGGCATTGTCAGAAAAAACGGGCAACGGGAGGTATTTCCGTTCGGGACTTTCACATACGAATCCGACTCTCCTGAGGTCGCTGGAGATACCATCTACGATCTCGCGTCGGTCACAAAATCTATTCCTGTCGCATCGCTCGCACTTACTTTCATTGCAGAAGGAAAATTAGGTCTTACTAACACAGTTCGCAAATATCTGCCAGAGCTCCAGAATGATCATGGCGCTACTATCGAAGATCTTTTGATGTATCGGGTACAAGGAGTTCAGCTTTCGACTTTGCACCACCGGACATTTGAAGAAATACGGACGCATATTTTCGAGCACGGGTTCAACGGCCCGCCCGCAGAAAGCGTGTACACAAATCTACCCGCCTTCCTGCTCGGCATCATTGTTGAGCGAGTGGGCGGAGCAGTATTGCCTGCGCTTGCGGGGAAGTATTTTTTCGGTCCGCTAAAAATGAACGACACGACATTCTTTCCGCATGATGCCTCACGCATCCCGCCGACAGAACTTGTTGATGGAGAGGAAATCCGCGGCATTGTCCACGATGAAAGCGCGCGCGTCTTCACGCGCGCGCGGCGTGCCGTCGGCCACGCGGGGC